>Ga0316190_10003142_pt1 | contig 11993 bp, 16 predicted proteins | sample Eddworburrow2_MG_FD_204929 | JGI IMG/M metagenome (GOLD analysis project Ga0316190, IMG submission 204929) | Coastal sediment microbial communities from Maine, United States - Eddy worm burrow 2 | ecosystem: Environmental > Aquatic > Marine > Coastal > Sediment | place: USA: Maine | collected... | reverse complement strand
AACTATTTCTTTTTTAGTTAAAGATCCTTCGGCTTCTATTACCTTCTTTATAACATCTCTAACTACTCCACTTATGTATCCCCATTCTGATAAAGCATATAATCCTCTTCCCACAAGAACAAAACGATTATCTTTGATTAGTTCATTATGGCAAGTAGCTTCATGAGCTGGTTTATTAAATATTTTTTGAATGTTTTTTGCTACTTCGGTGAAGTGCATAGGTGAACCATGTTGTCTAATAACAAGAAAAGCATAATCTCTCATTCCTCTTGCTTTAACATTTGGTGATGTTGCGATTCCATATTCGCCCAATGGGTTTTTATCAATTCTTTTTGAAAGAGACAACCATCTTTTTAGAACTTCTTCATTTTTATATTCACTAGGAATATCTCCGATTTTTTTCAAGAAAGTCTCCACAATTTCAGCTTCAGAAACTAAAGCATCATCTGACATATCATAATAAAGTTTATTTAAAGAATCTTTAACCTGTTCAGACATTTTCCTATCAACAACCCATCTTGTTTTTAAATCATCATCTTCTCTTTCTTGATTGAATAGATCTCCTAGAGTTAAGAAGAAATGGATATGATTCTGAGTAGTTTTGTCTTTAGAAACATGCTCCAATAAATCATCCTCAGCAACAATACCACCAAAAGAATAGATCAATTTATGTAGTTCATCAAAAACACCCTTTTCTTTACCAAAAGATTCTGATTTCCTTATACTCATTAATGCGGCATTTTCAATCTGTCTAACTCTTTCTCTCGTTATATCATAAGAGTTGCCGATGGCTTCTAAGGTTTTTTTCTTAGAATCCTTTCCTAAACCAAAACGACTGATAATAATATCTCGTGTTCTATCTGGTAAAACAGATAGTAAGCGTTTTGAAACTTGTTTAGGTTTGAAACTTATTGTAGGCATAGTTTTAATCTATTTTTTAAAATCGTGATAAAGGTTGAATGTCAAGTAATACTTTTTTATCATTATTACTATATTAAGTCAACCCCTAAAATATTTAAGGTGCTATTGCAAAAGATGAATTAGATATCTAGTCTTTGAATTTTTTAATTCCTAACCAAATCAAAGCAATTAAAGCAACAGCTAATACTCCAAGTCTTAGATAGTCATCCATATTAGACCAATATCTCATAGTTCCAATAATCAGAGATAGAATACCTCCTAGTGAAAGTCCAAGTGAGACTGCTCCGAGGTGTGCAATAAAGACACTGATAATAATTAAAGCTACTCCTAATATAGTTAGAGCCACAAATACATTTCTTTCGTATAGAGTATTGGCATCACCATATAATTGACTACAAGTGTAGTCTGGGTAACATGACCCAACTCTATCTGTTTCAATAATAGGAGCTTCTATGGATGATGCTGATGGGAGCTTCCTTTGAATATAATTTCCTTCTGTCCATTGTCCTCCGATAGCTACACACTCATCTTGTGTTTCTGGAATAATTTGAACTTGTTTCTCTTCACAGAAATTTTCATATTCAGGAGCATCATAAATAACTTTAATAGCATAAGCAAAAAATAAATTTACAACTAAAACTATTCCTATTATTAAACTCCACTTTAAAATACTTGAACTTTTTATCATGTTTTTATTTTAGATTAATTATATATATTAATTATATAATTAAGTTCAAATAATCTCAATATAAAAATACTTAACAAAAAAAAATCGCCAAAAAAAGGCGACCCCCAGACGTGAAAAACGCCACCCGAAGGCGACGTTTTTCAGTACTCAGTTTTAATAGCAAGCTATCAAAACTAAGTACATACATATTATCGTTTTAGAAGCATCAAGTCAATACTTTTTCATAAATGCTATATATTTAGTTATTTGTCAAATAAGGCTTCTTCTCAACCTTATTAAAAGGCTCTAAATATAGAGTATTAAACCCTAAACTCTATAACATCACCGTCTTGAACAATGTATTCTTTCCCTTCCATCCTAATTAATCCCTTGTCTCTGGCTTGAGCCAACGATCCTGAATCAATAAGAGTTTGCCAATTAACAACATCTGCTTTTATAAATTTATCTTTAAAGTCTGTATGGATAGCTGCCCCAGCCATAGGAGCTGTTGAATCTACTTTTACAGTCCAAGCTCTGGTCTCATCTTCTCCTGTTGTGAAGTAAGTCATTAAGCCTAAAAGCTTATAACTCATTTTAATTAAATCTTGAACACCGTCTCCATCATCAGCTCCCAATTCTTTTCTAAACTCTGCTTTCTCTTCTCCCTCTAAAGTATTCAATTCATGCTCAATGGCTGCATCAACTATAACCCATTTTGAGTTTGTTTCTTCTAGAAAGTTTTTTAAATCTTTAAATCTTTGGTCATCTAATTCATCTAAATTTTTTCCTCCACCTTTTTTATTTAAAACGTATAGAATTGGCTTCATTGTTAAAAGGTGTAGGCCTTTAACAATTTCTTTTTCTTCACGACTAAAATCTAAACTAGATGCAAATTTTCCAGCATCTAAAACTTTTTCAATTTTTATTAAAACTTCTTTTTCTGCAATAGCATTTTTATCTCCTTTTTTAACATCTTTTTCTACACCCGCAATTCTCTTAGAAACTGTTTGAAAATCAGCTAAAACAAGTTCTAAACCAATTATTTCAATATCTCTTAATGGATCAATGTTACCCTCTACGTGAGTAATATTAGAATCATCAAATATTCTAACCATTTGAGCGATAGCATCTACTTCTCGAATATTAGCTAAAAATTGATTACCTAAGCCCTCACCCTTAGAAGCCCCTTTTACCAACCCTGCAATATCTACAAATTCAATGGCCGCTGGAATGGTCTTATTTGAATTAGAAAATTTACTCAATTTCTCTAATCTATCATCGGGTACAGAAACAACACCAACAGACGGATCAATAGTACAGAAAGGGTAATTTTCTGCTGCTACTTTATTTTTGGTTAAAGCATTAAACAACGTTGATTTACCAACGTTGGGTAAACCAACCACTCCTATAGATAACATATTTTTATTTAATTAAAATTTAAACTGCTTTTCGTCCAAGATCTGACATTTTTTCTATCCATTTATTCTTACGTGACTCCTCCATATCCTTCACAGGACCAATTTTAGTTAGTTTAACTGGCGAAAAACCGCAGAAACCTAATATAGCTCTTTTTATTTCATTACTGACATCTCCAAAAACCCAGAAAGCTTTCCAAGGATTCATATCCATAGTAATAACTACTCTAGCACTTCTCCCAGATAATAATTTTTGCCAACCTGGTTTATCTTTATTAAACCTAAAAGCAAAGCCAGGTAAAATCATTCTATCAAACATTCCCTTCAATAAGGCAGGCATTGTTCCCCACCAATTTGGATAGAATAAAACAAAATGCTCAGACCATTTAAGATCCTCCTGTATCTTGATTAAATCAGGCTCAAGAGCTTGAATTTCTTTATACCCCTTGTGTAGTATAGGATCAAACTGTAAGTCACAAATATTCACCCGTTTCACTTCATGCCCTGCTTCCCTCGCTCCTTTTTCGTAGTTATCAGCCAAATGGCCAGAGAAAGTATCGCAATCTGAATGTCCTAATAAAATTAAAATTTTCTTCATATATTATATATTTAAGCTAACCAAAAATGGTATGCATAATAAACACTAATAGCCACAACCCCAACGAAAGTAAGCCAAAATAATAACCACATTCTTTGTTTAATCTTATCCTCATCCAATTTCTCAGGTATAAAATAAATAACAAAAGACAGAGCGAAGAATAAACCTGTACTGATTACGCTCTTACTAATCCAGTGATGAGAAAGAAGTTCTGTTAACCATGATTTAAAAGGGCTATAAATTTCTGACAATATTGTAGAAATAGTAATAAACACTGAAGCTACAATCGCTCCAGCTACCACGGCATTTATTATTTTTAAGTTTCTTTTTTTCATATTTTTTTTATTTGGCTGCTCCGGAAACAACCATTCCTCCAAGAATGATAAGTACTCCTATAATAAAAGTTAATCCAGCTAAGGAAGCAACAGCATTTCTTAATTTTTTGTTTTGTTTAACCTCATCCCCTAAACACCAAAGTGAAAGAAGAATGGTTGCAGCTAAAAATGGCAAGAATAAAAAGATATGTTCTTTGATTTCCATAAAGACGGAATGAGCCCATGGGTAATCTCCAGCTTTAATAGCTGGCTTAACAGCTGATCCGTAATAAGCTACATAATAATAACCACCTTCAATCCAAGAAGCGATAAAGGATATTAGACCAACTAAAGTTGCATATTTAAGAAAATTGATCTTAATATCTTTTTTATAAAGCCCCATCCAAGTTACATAAAAAACACCGACCCCTAGGACTCCCCAGATAACATGACCAATTAATAATTCTTGAAAAGCTTGTTCCATAATAATTAAATTTTACATTTCTTATATCTTTCACACATAATCTTTTTGATTAAATGTAAAACATAAGCGACTATTAAAACAGCAGCAACATAAACTCCTAAAATTTCTGAGAATGTCATGTCCAATCCTCTCCAAATTCCTAAAAACATAGCGAAATACCAAGAGGTTAAAGAAATAGCTCCTCCTAGCCACATTGGAATACTTCTCATTTGTATAAGAACAGCATTTAGTAGAATAATTAAAGTAATAGACATTTTAGCCCAATATTTATCACTCAATAAATACCAATCTACTCCAGTTAAACGATAAAGAAGTAAATATCCAATACCAGAAAAAATTATAATAAATAAACCGATACGAATAACAGAATAAGTTGTTCTCAAAAAACTTGTTTCAATCGGATCAATTACTCCATCTCTTATAGCCTTAAGGAAAAAGATTTCAGCCATAGTAGCTCCACCTACCCCAAGAACAGTACCTAGAATATGAAATAACGTTAAAATTAATTTTGCTTCAACCATAATATATTATTTAGTCATTAGTTTTTGTAGTTCTCCTTGATGTTTCCTCATTACCTCCATGGTAGCAGCCATTTGGTCTTTTCCATTCTTCATCTCTATTTGAATATCATCAGCAATTTCTTGAAAAAATTTTGGATTCTCTGAAACAGCCTTAATTATTTGCTCTTGTTGATTGTCTGGTAAACCAGCCAACTGTTTTTTGAGCATCTTCTTCATTAACATTTCTTTTAACATGGCTAAATGATAGCAATATTTAACTCTTTTTTCCAATCATAAATGTTGATAAATATTCTTTAAATCTTTGTCAATAAAAAAATCGCCAAAAAAGGCGACCCCCAGACGTGAAAAACGCCACCCGAAGGCGACGTTTTTCAGTACTTATTTTTAATAGCAAGCTACCAAAAATAAGTACATACATATTATCGCTTTAGGAGATTTTAGTCAACACTTTTTTATAAATGCTACATATTTGTTTTTTTGTCAAATTTAGAGTTTTTTAGATATAAAAAGGGGGTGCATGCAATTAGCATACACCCCTTCCCTTTTCACACTTCGCGAAATTATTTATTATCTTTTGCTAAGAGAGCTGGAAAGCATTTACAGGAACTTCATACCTTTCCGTATGAGACCCTTCTCCGTGATTAAGTATGTCTCCCAGAAGACAAACTACAAATTTTATAACCTTACCAGCGTCATCTATGATAATCTCCATTACTCTGACAAATGTCCCTGCAAGATGTTGGACTTTGTTAGGTAGGTGGATATTTTCTTTAATGGTGCAGGTCATACCACACTTAACACAGACGTGTTTTGTTTTCCCCCGTTTTTTTTGATGGATAGTACAAGAATCACATTGTTCCATACTCTCTCCCTTTTTTAGTTTTTTATTTTACACAAAAGTCTTAAATGACCATCTGGGTAAAAATTATAGCAAGATACCCTTCTTTATGTCAATTCTTTTTATTATAAAACAAAGGCACACCTTATGGTGTGCCTTTTAGGAATTTTATTTCCTAATTTTACATTGACTGATCAGTACAACTCCTTGTTTGTTATTTTCTCGTGTGCGAACACTGAAAGTGTGGTCAGCGGAGTTTGGTTTTCTTTTATCAACTCCTGTTATGGTAACCTGTTGATTTCGTAAACTTTTAACATCTGCTGAACCCATTACTACTGCTTGAGTTACCCCAGGCTTAATAGATATGATTTTTTTAGTGTTTCCCTTTTCTATTTGAATTACACACATGTATATATCTTTCCTTATATATTCTGTAGTATAAGCTCCCCAACGAGAACCTATCTGACTAATATATTAACATATTTACTCATTTTGTCAAATATTGATTTTATATTAAAAAAGGCGGAATTAATCCGCCTTTTTTTGTGAAGTTAATCCACATCATCTTGTGGGTGTAATTCATTAAAATTATCAGCCCCACCATGGTTAGCATAATGCATCCCTGCTTCATCAGGGGATGGTGAATGCCCAAGAAATTCACCTGCAAACCATAGATTCTCATCAGAAAGAATCTCTTCTCTCTGCATTTCTATTTTCTTATCAAACGTCATGATTAACCCCCGTTTGAAACAATTTATCCACTACAATAATACTCCCAAAATAACAACTCAGTCAAGAGCTATATGCAGTTTTATAGATGATATACCAACTATTTCTCAACCTCTTTCTCAGAGTCTTCTTTGAATAACCTGACTAGGTACATACTTATGACAACTAAGACAAGGGTCATAATTAAAGCATAAGCAAACTTGATCTTCACTGTACTTTGCTCCAATGGGTATAAATATTCAATAAAAGCCTTCATTGCATCATTCCAAGCCAAACCAACAACAAGACCGAAAGCGGCAGTAATATACCCTAAAGTTCTTTTCTGAACTTCTTTTCTAATTTTTTCCTCCTCATTTTTTAGAAGAGAAAACTTTTTTTCAATATTATCTATCATATTTAATATTATTTTTTAACTTCTTTAGGTTCTGTAGGGTGAAACTCACTAATATCTTCTCCATAAATTAAAGCTTTAGCCTCTTTTGAAATCCTTGTGGCTTTATTTTTAGTAATTTTAAATTTCTTAATTAAATCATTAGCAGAGTAAGGTGCTAAATCTTGAGCAAGCATCATATCGTATTTAGCAAACTGTTCTCTAGAAAAAGCATCCATGGATGGTAAAACAGTAACTGGATATAAAGCTCTAGACTCAATAATGTCATGAAGGCTATTCCCTTTTGGATAATTCCAACCTGTTAACATTATGTCTTCACAGGTAGCATATTTTATAGCCTTACTTGTAAACTTAGTATTTGTAAAAAGCCACATTTTATGAATATTCTTCTTTAATTCTTTTTTATCTTGATATGCAGCAATATCTCGTAGACGAGCTCCGGCGTACATAACAACATCAACACGAGTCTTCATTCCTGTATTATTGTGGTATTTAGCTTCCACTAAAATATGTAAATTATCTTTTTTAGCTAAAACATCAATTTCATGATCAACGCATTTTCCCTGCATCATTTGATTTCTTAAAGTCCTATAACCAAGGGCTCTTAAAAGAACTTCTAAATATTGCTCAAACAAAAAACCTGATGGTCCCAACATAGCCACACCTTTTCTTAAGTTGTAATCTGAGGCTACTTTTATGTTGTGTTTTACTAATTGTCTCAACGCACTTCTAAATAGATATGATGTGGTCACACCAGGCTTTATATCAGCTTCAACAATATCACAAACCTGTTGAGCAACATTAGTCGGTGTTCCCGCATTTTTTAAAGACTTACAAAACTTAACTTTATCAAACTTCTCTTCTTCTCCAGTTGATTTTATAATTTTTATATTTGAATTTTTCATAATTTATATTAAGAAAGAATATAGTAAACCCCTCTACCCTCTTCACCAATTTGAACAATCCGACCTTCTTTTTCTAATTTATTTAAATATCTTGTGGCTGTAGCGTCTGACACTTTCAAAAGCTCTTCAACCTCATTATTGGTAATTTTCTCGTTCTCCATAATAAAAGCAATGATGTTACCTTCTTTGTTAATTTTTTTTATGGTTTTCTTTTGAACAAAACCATGAGAGCCTTTGGCAATATAATAGCCAATTCCTACTCCCAAAATCCAAGCAATAGCAATAAATGTGTAACTCATATTATTTATATAAAAGGTTTAATGCCTTTTGATAACTTCAGTCCGCGGGACACTGCGGTCGGCTCGGAAATACTCAAACATCTAAGTTTGGCATTTATCTCGCCCTACGTCGTTAATAATAGCATATTTATTAATGACTCAAACAAAATAACAAAAAAAACGCCCTGCATTAAGGCAGGGCGTTCATTCTATTCAATGTTATTTAAAGAGCATTCCTAGTGCATTTTTTTTAGAACCTTCACTTGCTTTAATGGTTCTATCTGATGATGCTGACCGAGGAGTCCACTGGCAAATTACACCAGTACCTTCCTTCCTAGAAAAATCAAGGTCCGCTTTTAAGGCTTTCCGGTCAAGAACAAAATAACAAGATGGCTCTTTCGAGTGAACACTAATATAGTCGGCTTGTCGACCACCAGTGAAAAATATTTTTACTATTTCTCCCTGAATCATAGCTTGAGAAAGATGAGCCTTTTCAAAGAAAAAAGACTTACCACTCCTAAAGTTTGAATCATGCTCATTTACCCAAACTGTATCATATTCATTCATTTTACACAGTTCAGACAAAGTGACTCGCCTAAGAGCTCCACATTGGTCTTGGGGGGTAGTAATCGCAGACTTGTTGTATAACCAACGGTGATATACGATAACCCCTTTTGTAAACATCCGCCTCTGTATTTCTGATTCTCCTGGGAAAAATTCCTCAGAATTTTCTTCAACTTGTGGCTGTGTTTGTGTTTGTGGCATATTATGCCTCCTTTTACAAAAAACTTGATTAGAATGTAACTTCTACGACACATTATGCCAGTATTTATCGGTCTGTCAAGTAAATAAGGTATATAAAAAAACAGGTGGGATTGACCCACCTGTTTAACTTATTATCTAGCTCGCATATTTGCCAGACATTGATGTGTGACATCGGACAATAATTCAAAAGATTTACTCATGTTGTAAGTAACTTCTTTTTGAGTGAGATTATAAAACCGACCATAAAGACCTGACCCTATATCAATATAGGTTTGCCGGCTCATTGTCCGACGTTCGCATCTTTCTTTATATAAAGAACTGAGAACAAAACAAACATTAGCACCAGTGAGAATCTCACGCGGATTACTTTTTTGTTCATATTCAATTACATAGTCAGTAGCATACCAACTCTTGGGCGGTCTTAATGCAACCTCTGTTAATAATGAAGCCACAAACATGGAACAACTAAAGAAATTGAGGCCGATCATATCATGATCAAGAAAAAAATTATTCAATCTTACTTCGAATATTTTTTTCAAATCAACAGCATTAACTACCATAAGTCCATCGGTCTCATGAACTTCCCTTTTTATTCTGTGAACCCTTTTTAAAACATCAGTTATATCATTGAAATCAATATTTTGATCTCTTATTGAATCAAGAGTTATTATCTCCGCGGTCATAAACAACCCCCTCTTAAATTACGATGTTTGAATCTTTTTTCAGCATACTCCTTAATAAAGAAAAGTAAACAAATAGGTGGTTTTTAAAGCTCCTTCAATTTTCTATGTATCTCCACCATGGCAAAAGTATCCAATTTACAGTATTCCAATAAATTCTTTGCCACTTCCCCTTTATCTTCATTGTCTAAATTACCATTCACCATTTTATCCCATTCCCCCATGGCCATGGTTCCATTTTGTATATCTAACTCTTTATAAGAAAGCTCTGGGAGCATGACTGGTAAAACTTTTTTAATGGAAGCACTTCCTTGAAAATCAGGATGCAAATAATCTTTTTTAAAAACTTTCATTAAATCATAAACTCTATTATTCACATCTTCCATGAAATCTTTGTACTCTGGATGAAGATTAGCTAATTCCCTATTTCTTCCTTTTTCAAAAACCTCAAACCAGACAAGGACGCTTCCCACGGGCCCTAAACTTTCTTTTAAGGATTTTAATAATTTTTCTTGAGTCTCTTCTAAATTATCGGCTAAAAATTCAAAATGCTCTAATTCCCCATTCTCATTTAATTTATGTAAGGAATACTGGAAGACAATCTGTTGATTTGGCTTATAACCATCTAAAAGAGGTACTGGCGACAAATTAGTTTCATAATCTAAAAAATAAATGGGATAGACTAAATCTGAAAGAGTTTCATCAATAGCCACCGCATCAATAATTGGTTTGCCTAATTTTTGTAATAAAACCTTATCTTTTTGTGGCTCTGTTAATTTAAAATCATCTGGTACATCTTTTATATCAAAAATATTGTCGTTTATAAGTAGTTTTAACTTACTACCCCTAAAGACATTGTGGACGGAATACTCTGGCACCTTTGGATTGAATTGATAGAAACAATCACATTGCTGACCATTACTCCTATACAAACAACTACATTCATTTAACGGAATATCATCTTCTTTTAATAAAGCTAAAGCTTTAGCTATTTCATTTTCCACGATATCCCTTTCCTCATTTACTAAATCAGTCACCTTTTCAAAAACAAATAATTCATTCAAGTCTAATTCGCCATTTCTAACATAGTCTCCATTAAGATGAACGATATAACTATCACCAATATCTACACCCACTTTTTCCGCCACAATAGTTTGGAAAGTAATATCTTTAATATGATTATGTTGTAGATCTGTTTTTATTCCCGAACCAGATTTAACTTCATAGATATCCCATTTTTTTGTTTCTTCATTAAATTTTAAAATATCTAATTTCACAAACAAACCATCTTCTGTTTCAAAAGTAGCTTGAAAAATAGTGTCCGTTCCTTTTAACAATTCTTGAGTTCTTTCAATTAAAGTTTTTTTATCACCCTCAAGAGCAATACCTGTAGGAAAAAGTCGTTGAACATATCCTTCAACTTCATAACCATCTTTTATTAATTTTTTTAGAAATAAAGAAACTTCTCCTTCAACATAAAGCTCAGGCTTTTTCTTCTTCAACCACAAGCACTTATCACAAAGCAAATATTCTTTAAAATCTGTTTTAGTTAAATTCATAATTACAATTTTACCAAAAAACCACCCAACTAGCGATTTTTATAAGTATTGTTGACTCCCACACGTAACTATGTAATATGATGATAGAAACAAAAATTGAACTTTTATAATATTCCAATGATAAAAATAATACCTATCAAAAAGGGAGGTGGATTAAATGAAGCAGAATACTAATAAAAATCTTGTACTAGAAAATGGAACAAACGATCCACTTTCACGATATCTCCAAGAGATAGCTGAAACTCCTCTACTTGAACGTGCTCAAGAAAAAGAGCTTATGCTTAAAATAGAGAATGGGGATGAAGAAGCAAGACAACTTTTTATTAAATCAAACCTACGCCTAGTTGTCTCTATTGCTAGAAGATACCGTAGAAATACAGCATCTTTTTCTCTTCTTGATCTTATTCAGGAAGGCAATATTGGCCTCATGAAAGCAGTTGGAAAGTTTGACTGGAGGTTTGGTTGTAAATTTTCCACCTATGCGACATGGTGGATAAAAGAAGGAATAAGAAGAAGCCTTCAAGATAAAGACCGTATGATCCGTGTTCCTGTATACAATAAACAGAATATGATAAAGGTCTACTGGGCTTCCATAAAACTTTTTCTGGAATTAGGGCGTGAGGGGAACTCAGAAGAAATTGCTGAGGAACTTTCAATTACTATTGAACAAGCGGAGGAGTCGTTAAGATGCTTAAGGTTAAATACATCTTCTCTAAATGAAAAAGTCTCAGAAGAGGATGGAGATACTCAAGAGTTCCAAGACCTCCTGGTATCCCCTGGTAATTCCATAGAAGAAATTCTTGAAGATAAGGAAGTATTCGAGGGTGAAATATCAAGAATTCTTAGGATAATGGAGGAGGTTTGCAACGAAAGAGACTTCAGAATTTTAAAAATGCGTTTTGGTATCGGTACCTATGAAGGATGTACC
>Ga0316190_10003141_pt1 | contig 11998 bp, 8 predicted proteins | sample Eddworburrow2_MG_FD_204929 | JGI IMG/M metagenome (GOLD analysis project Ga0316190, IMG submission 204929) | Coastal sediment microbial communities from Maine, United States - Eddy worm burrow 2 | ecosystem: Environmental > Aquatic > Marine > Coastal > Sediment | place: USA: Maine | collected... | reverse complement strand
GCCGACCCCGGCGGTAGAAGAACCGGGTGCGCAAGCGCCCGAGTCCGGGGGCGAAGTAGCGCCCGCCCCCGATGCTGATGTGGCCCCCGCCGAGGGTGCCCCCGAGAGCTACGCCGACTTCACCTTGCCTGAAGGAGTGCAACTCGACGATGCCGCGCTTGGTAAAGCGGCCCCGGTTCTTAAGGAGCTGGGGCTTAACCAGGAAGCTGCGCAGAGAGTTGTCGATCTTTACGCGGGTTTGGTGGGCGAGCAAGCGGCGGCGCAGAGCGAGGCATTCACGCAGCAGATGAGCGAATGGCGAACCGCAACTGAAACCGACGCACAGTTCGGCGGCGACAAACTCCCGGAGAGTGTCGCCACCGCGCAGCGTGCCTTGGAGCAGTTCGGCACGCCTGAGCTTAAAGAGCTGCTAGAGACTCACGGGGTGGGCAACCATCCCGAAGTCGTGCGGCTACTCTGGAACGTGGGGAAAACTCTCCGCGAGGATGTGCCCGGCGCTGCCGGCGGTGCGTCCACTCCGCCAAAGAGTGCCGTTGAAATTCTCTATCCGAATGATCGCAAAACCGCGTAAGGAGGCAGCCACATGGCTACCATCGGAAATACTTTTGTCGACTTGATCGACATCTACAAACAGCAGGACGGGCGGGGCCAGTACGTGGCCGTGCTCGAACTGCTGGCGCAAATGAACCCCATCCTTGAGGACGCAATCGCCGTCGAGTGCAACAAGGGCACCACGCACTTGCACTCCGTCCGCACCGGCCTGCCGTCGGTGACGTGGGGCAAGCTCTACCAGGGCATCCCGCAGAGCAAGTCGGGCAAGGCACAGGTCGAGGACACCACCGGCTTCGTGGAGGGACTGAGCACCGTGGACGAGCGCCTGCTGGCGCTGTCCGGTGACGAGGGCGCAGTGCGTCTGTCTGAGGCCATGAGCTACTTGGAGGCGATCAACCAGGAGATCGCGACCAAACTGTTTTACGGCAACTCGGCCAGTGACCCGGAGGAGTTCATGGGCTTCGCCCCGCGCTTCAATGACCTGGGCGCCCCTAACGGTAACCAGATCATCGACGCGGGCGGCATAGGCGCGGACAACACCTCCATCTGGATGGTGACCTGGGGTGACAACCAGTGCCAGACCCTGTACCCCAAGGGTACCGCGGCCGGCGTCCAGCGCGAGGATAAGGGCTCGCAGCGCGTGACCGACGATGACGGCAATGCCTACTACGCCAAAGAGGAGATGTTCACATGGAACATCGGCCTCGCGGTCAAGGACTGGCGCTACGTGTCGCGTGTGGCCAACATCGACGTGTCCAACATGCAGGGCGGCTCGGTCGCGCTGTATGATTTTCTGCGCAAGGCTTACTACAAGCTCCAGAGCCGTCGCGTAGCCGGCGGGCGCTCCGCGATCTACTGCAACCGCGACGTGCTGGAGGCGCTCGACGCGTTGGCCAGTAACGCGGGCGCAAGCGATTCGTTCGTGCGTCTGCGTCCGATGGAGATCGAAGGTAAAGAGGTGCTGACGTACCGCGGAATTCCGATCCGCGAGTCCGACGCTCTCGTCAACACTGAAGCACGGGTGGTGTAACATGATTTTTTCAAGATGGATGACGCTATCTGACGATCAGGCGATTACCGCCACGGCAGTTTCTACCAACGTGATCGACCTCGGTGCCCCCGGCACCCCCTACGGTGCCGCCGCCGCGCTGAACCAGGACATCGGCAAAGGTGCCCCTGTCCCGTTTCTGGTGCAGGTGACCGCCGACTTCGACAACCTGACCAGTCTGAACGTGGCCCTTGAGGTCGGCGCGTCCGCGTCGCTCGGCACCGTGGTCGCCGAGCAGTCGGTGGCGGCGGCCGATCTGGTGGCGGGCAAGCAGATCAACCTGCAATATCTGCCCAACGGCATCAACGCGCGCTATCTGGGCGTGCGCTACACCGTGACCGGCACGGCCCCGACCACCGGCACGGTGACTGCGGGTGTCACGATGGGCAACCAGACCAACGTCACCGGCGCGTAATCGCGCGGACCGTGGCGGGGGTTTCGGCCCCCGCCCAACTTCACAGGAGATCAACAATGCCTGTTTACAACGTGATTGCGCCGGGGTTCATGCACGGGAAGCTGTACGCCCCCAACCACCCGCGCCGGCACACCATGACCACCGCGAAGCCGCTCAAGCCGGTGCCGTCGTGGCTGGAGCCGGTCAAGCCCGGCAAAGCGCCGCGCGAGCCCGCGAAGCCCACCGATCCGGGTGTCGACCCTGCCGCCGAGATCGCCGCGGTGACGTTCCAGGAGGCGCCCAAGCCGACCGGCCCCGGCGTCGAGACCCTGGGCTGACCGGCCGTGTCGTCCGAGGTTGAAATCTGCAAGCTGGCGCTGTCGCACATTCGGGGCGGCAGCATCAACTCGTTGACGGAGCCGAGCGCGCAGGCGCAGCAGTGCTCGCTGCACTACCCGGTCGCGCGGGACATGTGCCTGCGCAACGGCCCATGGGGGTTCGCCACGCGCACCGAGCGACTGGCGCTGCTCTCGACGGCGGAGGCGCATAACTACGCTTACGTGTACGCATACCCGTCGCAGTGCCTTGAGATTCACCGGGTGGCGCTGGACCGGGAGGACTACGCGGCGCAGGAACGCACCGCGCTGCACCGCGACGTTGCTCATGTGGACCTCCGGCGGCAGGTGCCCTACGAGGCGATGAACGTCAAGGTCGGCACCGCCGACACGCACGTCATCGCTGCGAACGAGGCGGACTTGTGGGCGGTTTACACCCGCAGGGTGACCGATCCAAACTTCTTCGACGCGCACTTCATCCTCGCGCTGTCGCACCTACTCGCCGCCAACATCGCCATGTCGATCATCGGCAGCCGGGAGGGCGCCGCGGCGCGGCAGGCGCAGATGTCGCTTTACAGCACATTGATGAGCGAGGCGGCCGCGCGCGACCGCAACCAGCGGTTCATCCCGCAGCCGGACAGTGAGTTCGTGACGGTGAGGCGCTGACATGGCGCACCCGATACAACGCAGCTTCACCTCCGGCGAGATCGCGCCCGCGCTGCGTAGTCGCGCCGACCTGACCAAGTACCAGACCGGCCTGGCGCTCTGCGAGAACTTCATCGTCCGCCCACAGGGCGGCGTGTACTCGCGCCCCGGTTTCCGGTGGGTGGCGGAGCAGCGGGACAGCGCGCAGCCTGGCCGGCTGATCGAGTTCAGTTTCAACACCGAACAGACCTACGTCCTGCTGTTTGAACACCTGACCATGCGCGTCATCGCGGATGGCGGCTACGTGGAGTCGGGCGGCTCGCCGGTGGAGATCGCGACACCCTACTCCACGGCCGATCTCGACCGCCTGCAGGTCGCGCAGTCGGCGGACGTGCTGACCATCGTCCACCCGAGCCACGCGCCTCGGAACCTCAGCCGCGCGTCGCACACCTCATGGTCGCTTGATGTCGTGAGCTACGCGCCGACGGTGCCCGCGCCTGCTATGGCGGCGGCAGCCACGGTGGCGATCTCGGGCATCGCGTTCGTCGACGCGGGGTCGATTTTCGGGGGCGGCCCCACCGGCGTCTCCCAGTACATGGACGTGACCACGGGGGCCGTTCACGGACTGACCGCCGGCGACTCCTTCTGGATCGAGGATGTGGTGGGCAACGACGCGCTCGATGCTCTTGTCAACGACCAAGCGTTCAAGGTCTACACCACCCCATCCACCACAATTCTGCGCGCGCGGGTGACAACCACCATCGCGGACCACACCTACACCTCGGGTGGGAGCGTCAACTACACCGGCGCGGCCACCACGGTCGGCGCCGGCGCTGGCACCTACAGCAAGACCTACCGCTACGTGGTCACCGCGGTGTCGGCCGGGGTCGAGTCGCTGGCGTCCACCGAGGTGAAGATCACCACGCCGTCGCTCAGCGCTACGGCCGGGGTCAAACTGACGTGGAACGACCAGGCCGACGTGGATGTGTTTCGCATCTACAAAGACCCTGGGGACAACGCCAACGTCTACGGCTGGGTTGGCGACGCGAACGGGACAGAGTTCACCGACTTCAACATCGCGCCGCTGACATCGGAGACGCCGCCCACCGACCGTCGTCCGTTCGACGACGTGGGCAACCCCGGCGCGGTGGGGTACTACCAGCAGCGGCAGGTGTTCGCCAATTTGGAGCAGGAGCCGCAGTCGCTCTACACGACGCAGACGGGCAACTACTCGTCGTTTCGCGTGTCGTCCCCCACCCGCGACGACGATGCGGTCACGCTGACCATCGCGGCGCAGCAGGTCAACGAGATTCGGCACATCGTCCCGGTGCAGGGGCTGCTGCTGCTGACCTCCGGCGCGGTTTGGAAAGTCACGGAGGGCGACGCGGAGGTGCTGACACCCTCCACCGTAGGTGTTCGGCCGCAGAGCTACCGCGGCGCGTCCACCGTGCCCCCGGCCCTCGTGGGCGATTCGGTGGTGTACTTGCAGGACAAGGGCGCAAGGCTTCGTGACATCGCCTACGAGTTCGCGTCCGACACCTACCGCGGCAACGATCTGTCGATCATGTCCGAGCACCTGTTCAGCGGGCGCATCATCACGTCGATGGCCTACGCCGAGGAGCCTTACGGGGTGCTGTGGTGCGTGCGCAGCGACGGCGTGCTGCTGGGGATGACGTACCAGAAGGAGCACCAGGTGTGGGGCTGGCACCAGCACACCACCGAGGGCGCGTTCGAGGATGTCGCGGTGATCTCGGAGGACGGGCGGGACGCGCTCTACGCCATTGTGCGGCGCACCATAGGCGGGGCAACGAAACGATTTGTCGAACGGCTTGAACCCCGTGTGACCGCGACGGTCGCCGGCGCGGTGGCCGACGCTTTCTGCGTGGACTCGGGCCTGTCGTACTCCGGGGCCGCGGCGACGACAATCAGCGGGCTAGACCACCTCGAAGGTGAAGAGGTCGCGGTGCTGGCCGACGGCAACGAGGTCACGGGACTGACGGTCGTTTCGGGCGCGATTGAGCTGCCCCAGGCGGCCGGTACGGTGCATGCGGGCCTCGCGTTCGTTCCCGCGCTGGAGACCCTCGACCTTGACGCGCAGGGCGCGGAGACGATCAAGGCGGACCCGGTGTCCGTGTCCCGCGTGACCATCGAGGTCGAGGCGTCCCGCGGCGGGTGGGTCGGGCCAAAAACCGAGGACGGCGGCGTCGGCGAGATGCGGGAGATCAAGCCCCGGTTCGAGACCGACGGCTACGGTTCTATCCAGTTGCGGGACTACAAGGAGGAGGTGATCGTCGAGCCACAATGGTCGCGCGGCGGCGGCCTCCGCCTCGAGCAGCGCGCGCCTGTGCCCATCGCCATCCTGTCCATCATCCCGCGCGTTGATGTCTCAGGTTAGCTACCACAAGCCCACCGACGCGGCGGTCGCGCACATCGCGCGACACATGCGCGCGGCGGATGTCGTCGAGGCGGAGGCAGCCAGCGGCCTGACCGCGTGGGAAGCGCTGGAAGCCTCGCTACGTGGATCCGCGCTGTCCGCGGTCGCGCGGGTGGCGGACCGGCCGGTGGCGGCGCTCGGCCTCCATGTGGTGTGCCCGCTGACCGGGCGTGGCGCTCCGTGGATGCTGGGCACCGACGAGGTGTTCGCGACGCGGCATGTGTGGGTGCGCGATGTGCAGCCCGTGATCGCACAAATGCTGTCGGTCACGCCAAGGCTGGTAAACTACGTACACGAGGCCAATCACGTCAGCGTGCGGTGGCTCCGTCGCGTCGGGTTCCGCGTGGACGACGCCGCGACGCTGATCCGAGGGCATCGGTTCCACGAATTCACTATGGAGCGACAATAATGTGTACCCCAATGGCCGCGGTCGCCGGGCTACAAGTGTTTTCACAGTTTCAGCAGACCCGCGCCGCTGCCGCGACCGCGCGCTACAACGCGCGAGTTGCGGAGAACGACGCGCAGCGCGCGCGTGCCGCCGGCACCGCGAAAGAGATGGACATTCGCGAGCAGACCTCGCAGCTCATGTCGCGCCAGCGGGCGCAGCTCGGCGCTGCCGGGGTTGAGATCGACGCGGGCTCCGCCGCAGGGCTGCAGGCGAGCACCGAGCTGCGCGGCGAGGTGGACGCGCTCCGCGTCCGCGCGGGTGCCGACCAGCAGGTCGAGGCGCTGACCAGCGAGGCGGGGCTGCTCAGGAGCCGCGCCAGCTCGCTGAACCAGGCCGCCACGGTGGGCTTGCTCGGCGGCGCCGCGTCCATCGGCTACGGGCAGTCGCTCCAGTCCGGCGGCCGGGCGGCCGGGCGCCCCCGAATTTATGCAGACAAGTGGTACCGCGACCATGGCCGCGGTGCGTCATCCGAATACCCGGTGGGGTGATCCATGCCGACAGTCGCCAAGTACGGAAGTCAACGAGTCGCTGCCCCCGCGGTGAGCGGCGCCCGTGCGCGCGAGCTGCCGCGCAGCGCGTTCGCCAGCGCGGCCCTTGCCGACGCCGCCGCGCCTGCCGCGAAGTTGTGGGAGGAGCAGAAGCGCCGCGAGGACACCACCCGCGCCGAGGATGCGCTGACCCGGTTCGAGCGCGCGAAGAACACGCTGCTGTTCGACCCTGACGCGGGCTACTACAACAGGCAGGGCCGCGATGCTTACGACGGGGCGCAGGGGGCCACGGACGCGCTGGCCAAGCTGCAGGAGCAGTACGCCGCCGACCTCGACGGCGAGGCGTTGCGGATGTTCAGCCGCGCGGCAACCAACCACGTCACCAAAGGCGCGCGCGGCATCCAGAGCCACGCGGCCAAGGGCTTCGCGGCGTGGGAGCAGGCCACGATCAAGGCCACGGTCGAGAACACGGTCGAGAACGCTGCGCTGCTGTGGAACAACCCCGACGAGCTGGCGGTGCAGCGTGAGCTCGGCCGCGCCGCGGTGCATGATGCGGCCGAGGCCGCGGGCATTGACGGCCCGGCGCTGAACGAAAACCTGCAGTCGTTCGAGTCGCAGTTCGCCTCGGCGGCGGTCGTCGCCGCGGTGGGGGCCAGCGGCGCAGACGGCCGCGCGGCGTTCGACCGATACGCCGACCGGCTGGAAGGGCCGGTGCGGGCCAAAATGCTGCAGGCGGTCGAAGCTCGCGAGAAACAAGACCGCGACGCCGAGCTGTCCCGCAACGCCACGCTGTTCGCGGTGAACTCCATCGACGACGCGCCGAACCTGTCGGCCGCGCTGGAAATGGTCCGGGGCAAGGCGGGGGACGACCCCGAGCTGGCGGCAAGGGCGCAGGCGGAAACGTACCGGCTCTACAACCAGCAGCGTATCGCCGACGATAGGCGACGTTCGGACGTGTTCGACGACGCTCGCGCCCACATCGGCGGGGGCGGCAGTGCCGCGACCTTCGCCGCCGAGCGCCCCGACGAGTGGGCGGCGCTGTCAGACTTGCAGCGGTACCAGTTGGAGAACCCAGGCGTCAGAGAGTTGGAGACCGACTGGACAGTTTACACCGACACCCTTGCACTGCCCAAGGCCGCGATGGCCGAGGTCGATGTCACCAAGCTGCCGATCTACGGCGCGGAGCGCAAAGAGGTCGCGCGCCTCGTGGCCAAGGCTCGGGGCGGGTGGGGCGGCCGCGATGCGGTTCCGCGCGGGGAGAGCAACAACCCCCCGGTGTGGGGGCTGGAGGACGAGGAGGGGCGCACCGAGGCCAACCGCGTGCAGGTGGCGGTCGAGCAGTTGATGGGCGCCCCCAAGAGGGACTGGAAGCCGAAGGACCAGCCGCGCGTCGACTCGCTGTATCGCATCCTGAACAACGTCTTGAAACGCCACGCGGAGGAGAAGGGCGGCAAGATGCCGCAGGAAGCCTTCTCCAAGGTGGTCGCGGATATGTTCCAGTACGAGGGCGAGCCGTCTGTGTCGGTGTTCGGCATGGGTTTCGGCGGATCGCGGTTCGAGATCGAGGACATCGGGACCGAGCGGCTCGACCTTCTCGCCGGCGCGGTGCTGGCGATGGGCAAGACCCCCGACATCCGCACCATGTCGAGCCTCGAAGAAGCGGCGGGGGACATCCTCGACTCCGACCACGCGGACAACTTGCCGCTGATCACCGCGGCGCTGGCCGCTGACCCCGAGCCGGACTTCACCAGCGCTGGGTTGCTGCGGATGAACGCTCGCATTCCGGCGTACACGGCGGCGATGCGCACCGCCGGGCTGGACGTTACGCCGAACAACGCGGCCTCACTGCACGCCGCGGGGCTGATCGTCGCGCAGCGCACAGGCGCGCGGGTCGAGGATGTCTCGCCGCGACAGTTGGTTGTGGGCTATTATGACATGCAGAAACGTCAAATCCCGCTCGACGTGTTTAACCGGCTGGGCTTCAGCGAGGCGCAGCAGGAAATGCTCATCGATGCGGACATGGTAGACCTTACACCGCGGTGAGCAAATGCCGATTGATTACTCCCTGTTGGCTGGGGGCGAAGCGCCCCTCACGCATGACGATGTAACACCCGTCACTCCCGCGCCCCCCAAAGACCCCACGGCCGGCATCCGCGCCAATCTCGGCGCGGCGATGCAGACCGACCCCGACAGCTACGCCGAGTCCCAGCGGATCGGCGCTACGCTCGGGGTGCCCGCTCCTGTGGTCGACGCGGACAAGCCGCGCTTCCAACAGGCCGAGCGCGCCCGTCAGGTTGACTTCACCCTGCTGTCCGACGCGCCGCGGACCGCGGACCGGCTGCAAGACCCCGAGTTTGCGCGCATCGCGCACGACGAGACTGCGCAACTTGCCGCCGTCGAGCGGGCACTGGCCAACCTCAACGCGCCTCGCTCGCTGGGAGACGTGGTTGACGAGTACACGGGTGACATCGGCGCGTCGGTGCGCCAGGGCAGCATGATCGTCGAGCTGGCGGAGCTGAACCAGCGCCGCATGTGGTCGCACCTCGGGCGGGCGGACCCGCTGACGGAAGACGAGCTGCGCCGCGCCGGTGCGCTGCGCCGTTCGCTGACCGACCCCAGTGCCGGCTACGGGTACCTCGCCGGCGCGCCCATTGTCGCGGGCGAGCAGCTACCCATCCTCGGCTACATTTTCGGCGGTGCCGTGACTCGCGGCGCGCAGGGTGCGGCGTTCGGCGCCGTGGCCGGCGGCGCTGTGGGGTCTGTCGTCCCGGTGCTCGGCACCGGGGTAGGGGCGGTCGCCGGTCTTGCGGCGACCACGCCGTTCGCAGCGCGGTACGGCGTCGCGGAGCGGGCGTTCAACCTTGAGTCGGGCCTCGCGTTCGATGAGTTCATGGAGGTCCGCGACGAGTTCGACAACGCGCTGGACCCGAAGCTCGCGGCCAATGCCGCGGTGGCGGTGGGTCTCGTCAATGCGTCGCTGGAGCTGGTGTCGGTCGCCGCGCTGGGGCGCACAGTGACCCCCGTGGGCCGCGCTCTGGTGCGTCGCAAGATCAAAGACGCGCTGGCCGACCAGACCAAGCGCAAGGCGCTGACGCGCATCGCGGAGAGCTACGCCACCTTCGTGGCCGCAGAGGGCGGCACTGAGGCGCTGCAGGAGCTGACCAACATTCTCGGCGCGGAGTTCCTGAAACTCACCGACGAGGGCGCGTTCACAGAGCAGCAGCTTTCGGATTCGCTTGACGCGTTCCTCGGCACCGACGAAGCCCCGGGCGAGATCGACCGGGTGCTGCACGCATTCGTGAAGGGCACACAGGGCGTGCTGGTGCTCGGCGGTGCGGGCGCTACGGTGTCCACGACTACGACGCTGCTGGCGTCGGAGAATAAGCATGTGGAGTCGCAGCGGCGGCTTGACACGGTGGTCGAGGCTGTGACCGAGGTCAAGACCAAAGGCCGCAACCGCGCGATGTTTCAGGATTTGGTCGACTCAATCGACGGGGACAACAACTCGCAGGTGCATATCGACGCCGCGCAGGTGTCGCTGTACCTCCAGCAGTACACACCCGAGCAGGTGCAGGCCGACCCGCTGCTGTCCACCCTGGCGGGCCGCGCGCGCGAGGCCGCGCAGCTCGGGCAGGACATGACCGTGACCATCGCGGAATTCGCCACGGACGTGGTGGACTCGCCGCATTTCGCCGATCTGCGTCCACACATGACGCTCGACCCGCAGGCATCGACCCCGTTCAGGGTCAAGCAGGAGCGGGAGAACCAGCGCCAGTACATGGACCGCCTTGTGGCCGAGGCGGAGAAGAACGCCAGCGAGTACGTCGACGCGCAGGACATGTTCACGCAACTGCGCGAGCAGTTGGTCGACACCGGCGAGCTGACGCCGCAGCAGGCGTCGGTCAGCGCCCAGCTTGGTGCCGCGTACTTTGTCAGCCGCGCCAAGCGGCTGGGCAAGCCGGTAGCGGAGGTGTTCCGCGATGCCGGCCTGACGATTGAGGGGCCGCTCACCGGCGAGGCCGCGGCGCTGGACGCTCGGCGTGCGGAGTTGCTGGCCCAGGCGCAAACCCCCGAGTTCGAGGCGTGGTTCGGCGAGTCGAAGGTTGTTGACGAGGGTGGCGCGCCGCTGGTGGTGTACCACGGCACCGACGCGGACATCGGGGCTTTTGACCCGGAGAAGGCCGGAGCTTTCGGCGCGGACTTCGGCCAAGCCGTTTACTTTACCGACTCACCGGCGACGGCTTCGGGGTACTCCGTGCGGCTGACTCGCAGTGAGGAATTCGTGGAGGCGAAGGCCGCCGCCGACGCCGCGCGAGAAAAGGTGCTCAGGGCGGCCGCCGACTTTGGCGTCGGCTCCGAGGAGTACAAAGCCGCGAAGGCCGAGGCCGCGCCGCTGGAAGACGCCAGGCGCGCGGCGCAGGACGCGGCCGCGGAGTTCGAGGCTCCCACCACTGGCGCGAACGTGATCCCGGCGCACTTGTCGCTGAAGAATCCGCTGGTGGTGGATGCGAAGGGCGCGCACTTTTCCGAGACTCACGCGCGCGCGATGGAGGACGCACGAACGGGCGGGCACGATGGCGTCGTCATCAAAAACTCACAGGATCGCGCGACCGGCGCCGACCCGGAAACGAGCACGGTATACATCGCCTTCGAGCCGACCCAAATCAAGTCGGCAATCGGCAACCGCGGCACGTTCGACCCAGGCGACCCGAGCATCCTGCGCCAAGAGGCGCAGCGCGCGGAGGGGATCGCAACCTCTCGGTTTATTGCCGGGGACGGCAGCGACACCATCGTGACGGGGGAGGGCGACGATCTCGTCACGGTGTACCACGGGACCAGCGAGGAGGCGGCGGCCGGCATCCGCGCGGACGACAGGATCGACGGTCCCGTGTCTGTGACGCCGCGCCGTGATGTGGCGGAGGAATACGCGGACATTGACGACGACGGGAACTACGTTGTGTTCGAGTTGGAGGTTCCGCGGGAGTTCCTCCGCGTTGATCGGGAGTCTTTCGACAGTGAGGACATCGCCGAGGCGCTTGACGCAGGGGCGCCCCTCTACACCGAGCAAAGCATTGCGTTACGCCGCGCCCCCGATCCGCGCATCCTGCGCCAAGGCACGCCGCCGGTGACTGAAACCCCCGCCTTCAAGCGGTGGTTCGGTGACTCGAAGGTTGTTGACGAAAAGGGCGAGCCGCTGGTGGTGTACCACGGTAGCACGGCGGATATTGCCGCCTTCGACCCAGCGCTACAGGGGTCGGCCACTTCCTGGCACAAAGGCGGGTTCTTCTTCGCAAAAGATAGCGCGCTCGCTGGGCAATACGCCGAGGGTAGTGGCGCAAACGTGACCGCCGCGTTTGTTGCCGTGGAGAACCCTGCGCCGAGCTACAGCGACTTTGTGGAAAAGCCAGAATACGACGGCTTCGTGAACAGCCGGATCGTGGTGGCGCGCAAGCCCGAGCAAATCAAATCCGCCATCGGCAACCGCGGCACGTTCGACCCGGCCGATCCGAGCATCCTGCGCCAAGAGGTCCGCGGTTACTACGACGTGGAGAACGTCCTCATCCGGTTGACCGACGCGGCGGACCTCTCGACGTTCTTCCACGAGTTCGCCCACTTTGCGTTCGAGCAGGAGCGCGCCAATGAGGGCGGGCTGT
>Ga0316190_10003140_pt1 | contig 11999 bp, 9 predicted proteins | sample Eddworburrow2_MG_FD_204929 | JGI IMG/M metagenome (GOLD analysis project Ga0316190, IMG submission 204929) | Coastal sediment microbial communities from Maine, United States - Eddy worm burrow 2 | ecosystem: Environmental > Aquatic > Marine > Coastal > Sediment | place: USA: Maine | collected... | reverse complement strand
AACAAGATCGGTACCTACATGGTGGCGGTGCTGGCGCAGAAACACAACATCCCGTTTTACGTGGCGGCACCGGTATCAACACTCGATCTTTCGCTTTCGTCGGGAGACGACATCCCCATCGAAGAACGGAGCACAGAAGAAGTTACAACGTTCAACAACAAACGCATCGCACCGGAGAATATCGACGTGGGGCATCCGGCGTTCGATATCACTCCCAACGAACTGGTGACCGCCATCATCACCGAGCACGGCATCGCCAAACCGCCCTACACCCAAAGACTGAAACAACTTGCGGCACAATCATGAAAGCGATGATCCTGGCGGCGGGATTCGGTACGCGCCTGCGGCCTCTCACTAACACCGTTCCGAAACCGATGGTGCCAATCATGAACCGGCCCATCCTGGAACACACGATTCATTTGCTCCGCACGCACGGTATCCAGGATATCACCGTCAACCTGCACCACCTGCCGGAAATCATCCAAGACCATTTTGGCGACGGCAGAGATTTCGGCGTAAACCTGCACTGGTCGCACGAGCCGGAAATCCTCGGCACGGCAGGCGGCATCAAGAAAGCGCAGGAATTTTTAGACGGCGAAGCGTTTCTGGTCATCAACAGCGACGTAGTGACCGATTGCGACCTCAGCAAGGTGATCTCGTTTCACAAGGCCAAAGATTCGGCGTTGACACTGGTGGTACGTCAGGGAGACTCGCCGGAACAGTGCGATCCTATTGAAGTGGACGCTGACGACCGTATCATGCACATGGTCGGAACATCCGCGAAGAACAAGCCGGACGACACCACTCGCATCTTGTTCACCGGCATTCAAGTGATGGAACCGGAGATTTTCGACCGCATCCCGGAAAACAAATTTTCCGGCACCACCACCGACGTGTTCCCCGGCATGCTGGCGGACGAACTGCCACTGTTCGCCTACTGGCACCACAGCTACTGGAAAGACGTCGGCACAATCCAGAGCTACTTGGATGTACACAACGATTTACTGGATGGACGGATGGAAGGTGGATTACCCATCGAGAACCATAGTCCAACAGGCGGACCGGTATTGATCGGGAAAGATTGCAAGATCGCCGATACCGCCACCATCGGCCCCAACGCCGTGCTGGGAGACAACTGCACCGTCGGCGAAAATGCCGTCATCGAACACTCCATCTGCTGGCAAGGTGTGACGTTAGGAAAAAACAGCCGCGTCAACCAATCTGTACTAGGAAATGGTGTTACGGTGAAAGACAAACAAACCCTCGACAAAAAAACCTTAGCCCAATAAAAAACCCCACCCTGTTGCCAGAGCGGGGTTTCTAATTAAATCAACTTGCGTTTAAAGCATTTTGTGATTGCTGAGAGTCATGGAGCTGACTACGCAGGTACCTTCCTGGCAATCGATAATGCGCCGTTGTTCAGGCAGGTCGTAGGCATCGACGCGGGTGTAATCGTCGGTATAGCTTTCGACATTTTTCAGCCCTTGATTCTCTGGCTTGAAATAGAATACCGAATACTTCTTGGTCAGAAACTTATTCTCGGCATTCTTCACGCTTTCCTCGATGTTGATGGAAAACGAGAAACGCGGTGTTTTGCGGTTGATCTGCTGGATGCGTCCGTCCTTTATCCGATAGAACGAACCCATGCCATCGCCGCCCATGACAACACTGCGTCCCAGCGGATGCGTGCCCTCGTCGCCGAACGTCAGCTTGTATTTGCCGTCGGATTCGTCGAACGAGCGGGGTCCGCGGTGCATGGCGATCGATCCCAGATTCTCCGACGCAAACTCTTTCGCCTTCTCATCCTGAAGAGTCAGTTCGATTTCCTTCGGTCCTTTGACGGTAACCGTCCCGGTTTCTTCCTTGCCGTTGATGTTCACATTGATATCGGCTGTGAATCCCTTGAAATCGGCATCCCATCGTGCGGTATTGCCGAACACTTCCTTCAGGGCTTCACGTGCTTTCGGATCGTCTTCCTGCGTGGTGGCGACATCCTGTTCCTTGGTATAGGTGGCCATAAAACGAGCTCCTTGCTATATGAAAAGTTATTCGTAGGTTAGAGTCCAATGACCGGCACGGCCCTTATGGACCGACCGGCTTTTTCTGGAAGCGGTTATTGTATCACAGAGGAGAGCGGGAGGACTTACTGACCGCGGTAATACACGATTATATCGGCTTTTTTACGGAGACCTTCAATATACTTCCCGACCAGTTTCTGGGCTTCGGTCATAAAGAGGTGTTTTTGAATGGATTCCTCAACATCCTTGAAAGGTGCATATTCCGAAGGCTTGGTTTCCATGAGCCGGATGATGTGGTAGCCGAACTCGGTTTCTACGATGTCGCTCGTCTCGCCAACTTTTAAATCCGCTACTGCCTTGTCGAACTTAGGGTCGAACACACCCTTGTATATGAAGTCGAGGTCTCCGCCCTTTTCAGCGCTTCCCTTGTCTTCCGAATACTGTTTGGCCAGCTCTTCAAAGTTTCCCCCGGACTTAACCTTGGCGAATACTTCATCAACTTTCTTTTTAGCGGCGGCTCGATACTCCTCGGCTTTTTCCTTCCACTCTTCCCGTGGAGTACTCTTCATCACATCAAAGGGAATGTAACCTATAAAAATATGACGTGCGCGAAAGGATTCGGGCCGCTTAAAACTTTCCTTTTTGCTCTCGTAAAAATTTTTGACCTGTGTATCAGTGACATGAACCTTGCCCTTGACCCGTTCATCGAGCAGAATTTTGGCGATGAGGTCGACTTCGATGCCTTTTTTCAACTCCTCTTCGGAGAGCCCGCGCATTTTGAGAGTCTCCTGAAACTTTTCTTCCGAGTCATAGGACTTTTTGAAAGCCTCCAATTCTTTTTCAACGGTTTCGGGAGACACTCCCTTGCCTTTGGTCTTAGCTTCCTGGAACATGAGTTCCCGCACAATTTCCTTATCAATGATGGCCCCTGCCAATTTTGCTTTCTGCTGAGGATTCAGGTTCTGTCCGATGCGGCGAATATCCAGATTCACCCGGAAACGAATGTAATCGGAGTGCAATTCGGTACCGTTGACCTTGGCCACCACTCCGGGAATATTCATACCCTCGGTGAGGTCCTGGCCGCCCACGGGTTCTGCCGCCCCAACGGGTGCGCTCAAGATCAAACTTACCAGTAAAACGATTCCAAAAACCCAGCCTGACGATTTAAACATGCGAGTAACTCCAATATATAAAAGAATAGAAACGGCGGGATGCCCGCCGGTGATTCCTTACAGTTTCCACAAATAATTGATCAAGACTTCAATCTCTTCGTCCGTCAGCACAACTTTCTTGCCAATGATCGTGGCCATGAAGCTTTCCCGTGGTTTGGGCTTGCTTCCCCGGTAGCGGAAATAACGGGCGTTGATGTCCTGCACGTCCGCGTCATTCGTGGACCAGACGGCGGCAGGGTTCTTCAACCATTTGCGGACCCAGTCCTTGCTGTGCCGGTGCCGCACACCCTGCAATCCGGGGCACACGGGAGCGAATACTGTTCCGGGGTTGCGCACTTTGTGGCACAAGACGCAATGTTTTTCCTTGAACAGCACCTCACCCGGATCAGCGAACAGAGCTGACGGCAGGGCAAATCCTAAAATTAAAAGCAGGAAAGATATCACTCTTTGTATCAATTTCATAGCTGAAATTCGTTTAAAACACCCTGCTTCCAACCGGTAACTGGTTCGTTGATTCACCCAAGGCTACCACCGTTTAGGAACGGTTGCAACCGGGCCAAGTTGACTCCCCTTCCACCATGTGTGACAATCCGGAAAACCTATTGCCGATTCTTCCTGATGCCTTTTGTGCGCCCATTCTCCTCCAAATTTATTCCGTATTTTTGCCTGTTCCTTTCCGGGCTGACCAGCCTGACTTACGAGCTGATCTGGATCAAACAGTTGCGCCTGGTGTTCGGCGGAACCCTGTACGCCATCAGCGCTGTGTTGTGCGCGTTCATGGCAGGATTGGCGCTGGGCGCGTGGGGCATCTCGAAATACCTGCAAAGGCCCGGCCGGGAAAAAACCAACCTCGTCCGTCTGTATGGCACACTGGAAGCTGGGATCGGCCTGTACGCCCTATTGTTCCCAGTGATGCTGGCCGGGTTGTCGTCGATCTATCCTCATCTGGTTGATTTTGCGGCAGGATCGGGAGCGCCCCGGCACCTCATCGAATTTAGTCTCAGCGCATTATTGATGTTGCCCGCCACATTTCTGATGGGTGCCACTCTACCAGTGATCGGAAGCTGGTCCATCGGCGGCCAAAGTTCGAAGATATTTTCCAACCTGTCGTTTCTGTATGCGCTCAACACCTTCGGCGCGGTAGCGGGAGTTGTATACACCCAGTTTTGGGGAACGCAATTTTTTGGGATTCAGGGAACCAACCTCAGCGCGGTGGTGCTGAACGGCCTGGTATTTGCACTCTGCTGGCTCTGGAAGCCGGGTGATGCAAAGGAGCCCTCCTCTTCACGTCCACCGGAACCAGTGACTGAAGAAGCCGTTCCCTCGCGCGGACTGGGCCTGCTGCTGCTGATCGTATTCGGTTTTTCCGGGCTGGTAGCGTTGGCGAGTGAAATTCTGTGGACGCGCGTGTTGATCTTTCCCCTGGGAAGTTCACTGTATTCCTTCGCCATCATCCTCGCAACGTTCCTGTTCGGCATCGCGTTGGGAAGTCTGGTCGCTGAAAAACTGCTGGGCCGGTCGCGCTGGGTGCTCAAGTTTCTGATGGTGGAACTGAGCATCGGCCTGCTTTGTCTGTTGATGTTTCCTGTCTTAGACAATCTCACGGAATGGACATTGAAAGCCGACCAATTATTTTATTCCGTAGATAACACTCCCGAACGTACCCTGATGATACGTTCGCTGGCGGCTTTCGCGCTGATGATTCTGCCGACGTTGGGGTTTGGACTGGTGTACCCACTGGCCAATCACATTCACTTCAATTTGTTTGGCAGTGTGACCGGAACCCTGGGCAACAGTTACGCCGTCAATACCATCGGCGGCATTCTTGGAACGCTACTCACTCCCTTTCTGTTGTTACCCCTATGGGGAATACAGCAGTCCCTCTTCATCTTGTATACCCTGTTGATAGCGTTGAGCCTGGCGGGGCTGGCCTGGCATTTGGGCAATCGGTCGAAACAATGGACCGTTGCGCTGGCTAGCGGCGGACTGATTATTTTCGGCAGTTATGCCGCGTTCGCACCGTCTATGGCGGGAGAGACACTGGGCGAAAATAATCTGGCCCGCGTGGAAATCAACACCTCACCGGAGAACTTAAAACTAATCGACTATAAGGAAGGCAATTTCTCAACTTTGAGCGTGATGGAGGATCAGCGATCCGGCGCGCGCACGTTGTACGTTGATGGATTCAGCACGGCAACCGCGTCTGACTCTGTAGGCGGAAGCGCGTACATGCAGGCGATGGGATTCGTGCCAATGGTCTTACATCCCAAACCGAAACGCGCGTTGGTGATGTGTTTCGGTACCGGCAATACATTGGGTACTGTCGCACGTTTTCCGGGAGTGGAAGTGGATGGGGTGGAGATCGACCGTAACGTCGTTTCAATGGCACACTGGTTCTCCCGATGGAACCACGACGCGATCAACCGGGACAATGTACATCTCACTTATCAAGATGCGCGCGGATTCATCCGCTGGACGGATCACACGTATGACGTCATCACTCTGGAACCGATGTCGCCGGTGCAGGCGGGCGTCAACAATTTGTACTCCAAAGAATTTTACGAGCAGTCCCGCCGCCGCTTGAACCCGGGAGGGCTGATGATGCAGTGGCTTCCGCTACACTTGGTAGGGCCGGAAGACGCACGGGCCATTGTAAAAACATTTCAATCGGTGTTTCCTCACACCAGCGTATGGAACAGTTATCTGACGCGCATTGTGCTACTGGTGGGATCGAACGAACCGCAGGTACTCGACAAAACCAGCTTCGATCGACAAATGCAAAACGCGGAAATACGAAAGATGGCGGAACAAATAGGAATTTATAATTTTCTGGATTTTATGGATTTTTATCTGACGGATGGAAACTCTCTGGCTCCGCTGATGAAGGACGCTTCGGTCATTACCGATAACCGGCCCCTGCTGGAGCACTCACCGGCTACGCTGGTCCCGCCCTTGAAACGGGAAACCGATGAATCGTTTTTAAATCTTCTGCAATTTCGAATGGGAAGGTTTCCTTCCACGACAGGAATTCAACCGGAAGAGGTTTATTACTTCCAGAGGAATTATGAAATGCGAACAGCGCAGAGACTATCCGTTTTTTCACAGAGATACCGGGGACCGGGAGCGGATGCCTTTGCCCGGAAAGATTACCGGGCGGGACTCGAGCAGATCCAAAACTTCCTCGAAACCCACCAAGGGCCTTTTATTGAACTGTCCGATTCAGGTTGGAAGTAAAACACCCCCTGCATTCAACCTACGCAAGACGAAATTTTATTTTTTCCGAAAAGAAGGCTTTTCGTATCGTTCATCCACTTTACCTCCTATCGCGCCACTGAAGATATTGAAAATCATTTTTCCGCCGAACAAAACACCGACGATGAGAATCAGATAAAACATCCCGTTCACGACCTTGGCAATACCTGTACCGTTTTCCATACCCCACATTTTGTTGACCGCGTCAGTGACACCTGTGATCCAATTCTTGATACCGCCGAAAAACCCACCTGCAGCACCCGACAATTTATCTTTAGCCTGCTCGGAAGCTTCAGAGGTTTCAGCCCAGGCAGTGCCGGGATTAAAAACTACATTTGTGGTAAGTGTAAATATAAAAGCCAAAAACAAACTCATCGCAAATACTGCGCCTTTACTCCGTTGGATAAACAAGATCATTTCCTCCTGCAAAATTAATATTAAGAAGTCAGGCCAGAATCATATCCTGAACTTTGCCCAATCCTTCAGCGTTCTTCAACAGCTCCTGGCCTTCCGGACTGATGTCGTTACCAAAAACATCCAAATATTTTAGATCGGAAAGTGTGAGCGATTCCGAAAAGACCTGAGCCCCTTCATCCCCTATCTTGTTCTGCGCCATATCCAATCTAATCAGAGAGGAAAGATACAACGATTGAGAAAGAGCCTTGGCTCCTTCCGGTCCTACTTTATTTTTCCACAAGTTCAAGTATTTCAATTGGGAAAAATTTGAAGACTCCGCAAGAATACGCATCCCATCATCTCCAAGATCGTTGCGTTCCAAGTGAAGCTCTACCAAGCCGGTAATGATTGTGGATTCCGCCAAAGCGCGTATCCCCTCCGGACCGACATTGTTACGTTCCAGATTCAACACTTCCAAACCCCGGAGAGCATCAGTCTCGGCAACGATTTTCAAGCCGTCATCACCTATATATTTTAGCCTGAGATCCAGCAATTTGCCATCCTTGGACAACAGTTTGGGGATCAATTGTTCTACCGGTTCATCATTAAAAGGCTTGTTCATAAACAATCCCTATTTCCTTCAAAATTTATAAAAATACCTCTTATGGAGTGGTTTCAGTGTAACACGATTAAACAAAAAATGGATATACCTGATTTATAAATTCATTAAAATCAAATAGTTATAGAGTGCAGCGTTCCAATCAGGCGAAATAAAAAGTTTATCTGACACGATCTCAGACTATTTGAACCCACCGCTCCTATTCCTCATCAGCCCATCGACTCACTCCTCGCTTGATGTAAGACCCGGAAAACAACATAATGTTCCCGAGGTCGAATGATCGACTGGAGAAGCTCAATGGCAGAAAACACACAATTCAACTACGGACCAGAAACTCTGTCCGAGATTTCATCCCTTAGTATCCGGGCCATCCAATTGGTCGAAGGCTTGCTGTCGGGGCACCATCGGAGTCCTCACAAAGGTTCCAGTGTTGAGTTCGCAGAATACAAGGACTACTCGCCGGGTGACGATATCCGGCACATAGACTGGAAAGTGGTGGGCAAAACAGACAAGTATCACGTCAAACAGTTTGAACAATCCACCAATTTGAAATGCACCATTCTACTCGACGCCAGCGGCTCCATGTCCTACCGCTCACCCGACTCCAAATCCCCCGGCATGGACAAAAGCGATTACGCCCGCACGCTGGTGGCGGCCATGGGATACCTGCTCTTAAAACAATTTGATGCCGTGGGGCTAACCCTGTTCAACGACGTTACAGTGTCACACCTTCCACCCCGATCCAAACCTTCGCATTTCCAAAATATTTTGCACGAATTACAGGATATGGAATTCAAAGGTGTCACCCGGGTAGAGGAAGTGGTGGGAGATTTGATCGAGCGCCTACCAGGTCGTGGCATGTTGATTTTGGTTTCTGACCTGTTAACGCCGGAGGAGGATGTTTTCAAAACGCTCAAAATGCTCAAGTCTCGTGGGCTGGAGGTCATATTGTTTCACGTCCTACATCCCGACGAAGTGACTTTGCCCTTTGAAGGCGATCTGGTTTTTGAGTCACTGGAGGACGACCCGTCTCTGGGGCTGGACCCGTTTGACGTGCGTCAACAGTACCAGCAAGCCATTCAGGATCAGATTGAGTTCTACACAAAGAATTGTCCGACACTGGGTATTGACTATTTATTTTTAGAAACCACGACTCCGCTTGAGCAGGCGTTACGATATTATCTGCTTCGCCGAAAAAGTTTACGAAAGATATGAATTTCAGTTTTACATCTCCGTGGTTTCTGCTGGGACTGTTAGGCTTGGCACTGCCGATCCTGATCCATCTGCTAACCCGTCGCCAGCAGACCCGACTAAAATTTTCGGCGGTCTACCTACTGCAACAGGCGAAGAAACGGTCGGTACGTAAATCTCGCCCTAACAAGCTTCTTCTCCTGCTCTTGCGTTGTCTGGCGATTGGTTTTCTATGCCTGGCGTTGGCCAATCCCATTCTTTCGTCTGGTGACCTGGAGAATATTCTGACGTCACGACCTTCCGCCCATGTGTTTATTCTGGATGATTCCTACAGTATGTCCGCGACGAGCGATCAGGGAACGTTGTTCGACAGAGCCACGCAAACACTGACCGAACTAATCGAGAAACTTCCCAATAACCATTCCTTCAGTCTTGTCCTCGCATCCAACCCCTCCCGCATGGCACAAAATTGGACCTCGGACAAAGGCTCTGCTTTAAAATGGTTGAAGGCGGTACAACCTTCCCATCGCACCACCAGCATCGGCAAAGCTGTGACGGTGGCGGTCGATCTCCTGAGTACCGCATCTCAGGAAAACAAACGGATTTTCCTTCTGACCGATATGGATCAAAACGGCTGGGATCGGGATGAATTCCCCTCGGCACTTGCGGAGGACTCACGCATTCAAGTCAAAGTCATCGATTTCTCAAAATCCCAAAAAGGACTCAACCGTGCGCTGGTACAGAGGGTAAAACTGAATCAGGAGTTTCTCACCAACCGTCGAGTCATCCGCGTACAAGCCACCATCACCAACCTGCTATCAGACCGGGCGATCAAGCAACTACCCATCACTCTGTTCGTCAACGGCAAACGGCAGAGCGAAAGCATGATCGACCTGCCCGCCAAAGGCGAGGCGACTCACGAGTTTTCGTTTCCATTACTGAATAACGACCCGGTTACGGGTTACGTTGAAATTCAGGAGGATGCGCTACCAGCGGACAACCGGCGTTTATTCACCTATCAACCTAACCGCAAGATCAAGGCATTGGTAGTGGACGGCGACCCGCGCGGTGTGGCGCATCAACACGATTCGTTTTATGTCGAGAAAGCTCTCAATCCGTTCTCTTCCCCCATGGCTGATATCGAACCGACCGTGTCCACACTCTCGGAATTTTCAGAACGGGATTTAAAACAATATTCCGTGATCATTTTATGCAACGTACGAGATATGGCGATCGGCCTCGAGCAAGAGCTGGAAAAATTTGTACTGAGGGGGGGGGCTCTGTTCATCGGTCTGGGAGATCAGGTAGATCCCAAGTATTACAATGAAAAACTGGGCTTACTGCTACCGGTAACTTTGAAATCCATCAACCAGATAAGAGCCAAAGACAAACCGTTTCACCTTAAAGCGCAACCCAGCAATCATCCTGCCTTGAAGGTATTTAGCGGAAATATGCTAAAGGAGATGGCGCGTATCCCATTCCGAACTCTCTACAGTGTCGAGCCTAGACGCGACAGAACGTTTGAGATTCCAATGCATTTTACCAATCAATACCCGGCAGTGATCGAATCAAATTTCGGCGAGGGCAAGGTTATCCTATTCGTTTCTTCTCTCGACCGCGACTGGAATAATTTTCCTATTCATCCCACTTTTCTTCCCTGGATCCAGCGGTGGGTGAAATACTCTGCACAGGGCCTCGAAAACATTTCCCGCCACGACATCACCGTGAGTACTCCGCTGGTGCTCGAGGAAATGGAGCAATCGCCATTGGTGGTGGCACCCGGTGGCAAAATCTCTATCGCCCGGAAAAAGCCTCAGTCATCGCCCGTGTTTAATGATACCCACCGCCCGGGAGTTTATGAATTGTATCAATGGTCGGGAGCATCTACGACTGATTCGGAGAGTGCACCAGTCGAAGCCCCCAAACAATTACCCGCCGATGCCAAACGACTGGGAAGTTTTACCGTTAATTTTGATCCTGCCGAATCCGCCCCCGGCAAAGTTCCCGAAAAAGAGTTGGCTCAATATTTCCCCGGAGCGCAAGTGGACTATTCGCCAGCCGATCAGGCACTGAATGCCGCTTCGGTCGGTGCCGGAGTGCCTCTGACCACCCTGTTATTTCTTCTTCTGGCGATCATGATGTTCTGGGAAGGATGGATTATCCGCAAAGAATGACTGTTATTCCCACAATAGGTTTGCGAAACTCATTCTGATATAATGACTTCAATCCATGCTGTATCAACCCGTATAACTATCGAGTTTTCAATGAATTTTCGATTAATGAGTACTTCTAAATTTTTAGGGATACTAACCCTCTGTCTGACTTTGGCTGGTACCCTGCCCTCCCAGGCCGCCAGTCAAATTTCGATCACTGAGGAGTTGATCGCCACTCTGGCTCTGCCGGAAAACAAGATCAACCTGACCGAAACGCTTCTTTTGATTTCGCGACATTGGGATTCCCGTTTGGATACTACCCCTCTCAAAAGAACTCTGGATCGATTGACCGAGTCTGCCCGCGGTCAACTCAAAGGAAATCCATCACCAGCGCAAACTGTAGAAATTTTGCGCAAGGTCATTCATGAGGAAGGACGATACCGATACACCGATGCACTGGACCCAGCGGGAATGCCGATCAATCCTGCGGAATTGTTTCTGCATGGTCTGCTACAGACTCGACGTGGCTATTGCATGAACTTGTCCCTGCTGTATCTCATTCTCGGCGAACGATTGAACCTGCCGCTGGTCGGAGTGCCCTTACCCAATCATTTTTTCGTTCGCTATGACTCGCCGGAGTACCGGGTGAATATCGAAGCAACGGAGGGCGGAACCGCGTTTCCCGATTCATTTTACGAGCAGAGGTTTGGCGCGGTGAAGAGCGCAAAATACTTCATGAGCAATCTGAGCAAGAAGCAAACGCTGGGAGCTTATTTCTCCAATGTCGGACTGGTGATGTATCGCGCGGCCAAACCCAAGATCGCTATTTTTTATCTGGAACAATCCGCCAGTATCAATCCGCAATCTATTGATGCGCTTAACAATCTGGGCAATATCTATTCGGAATTAAAGCAGCACGATAAATCCATCCACGCTTACGAGCGGGCGTTGAATGCTGACCCGGGAAATTTTTCGACCTTATTCAATCTGGGGCTGGCCTATATGGAAACGGGAGCTTTGGGAAAAGCCAAAATAGCTTTTCTGCAGGCGGCGCAGATCAATCCCCGATATCACCTGGCGCATGAAATGCTGACGCGCATTTATCTCGAGCAGAAAAAATTCGCGAGCGCACTGCTCCATTTGAAAATCATGAAACGCCTGCAACCGGGACAGCTCAACACCGAATTGAATATCGGTA
>Ga0316190_10003139_pt1 | contig 12006 bp, 13 predicted proteins | sample Eddworburrow2_MG_FD_204929 | JGI IMG/M metagenome (GOLD analysis project Ga0316190, IMG submission 204929) | Coastal sediment microbial communities from Maine, United States - Eddy worm burrow 2 | ecosystem: Environmental > Aquatic > Marine > Coastal > Sediment | place: USA: Maine | collected... | reverse complement strand
CAAATCAACGCTTGGCGATGAATTCGAAATCTTCGGGCAGGTTCGAATTGCCGATCTGCTTGAAGTAAAGCGCGGTCTTTCCAACTCGCAGCGGCAGAAACATTTCAACAAAATCCAGGCCAAACATGTTGATTTTGTGCTCTGCGACCCAACCACATTAAACATCATCTGCGCGATCGAATTGGATGACAAATCGCATAAAAGGAAAGATAGGGTCGCACGTGATAATTTTCTGGATGAAGCATTCAAGGCAGCCGGACTGCCGCTCGTGCGATTCAAAGCCAAATACACCTATGCACACAACGAAATTATCGAGAACCTGAGCAGGCACATTGATATGCCAAAGAATACTCCGGCCATCGGACAGGAACCCAAGGCTCGGACAATAGATTTGACATGCCCTAGATGCAGTTCGGAGATGTTGCGTAAGCGCGTCACCAAGGGGGAACGTTCGGCCGAGGTGTGGTGCTGCTCGAAGTTCCCGACTTGTGAAACAGTCATCCCGGCAAAGGCATAGACTGAATGAAAAGCCGGGTGGGCTTATCTGATGGCATTCTCTCATCAGCACAGAGAGGCGGCCAATCGAAGTATGGCGCTTCGCTGACGGTGAGCAGGGCCAGATGCGAATGGGTAGAGAAATTCACCAAGTAGGGAAGCAAAGCCGCATCGTAAAGCGGGTCGTGCGGCTGATTGTGGGTTTCAAATCGTAATAGGTCGAAATTGTGCAGAATAAGCAGAGCTGGGGCGGGATTTTCTGAAAGACCCCTGATGACCTGCCCCAAGTCGTGAATGACTACCTCCTCCAAGCCCGCCTGAGCTGCAAGATTGGCCAGCAAAGCGGTGCAATCATCGAGACAGAACTTCATATCGGCATAAAGCACGCGCATGGAAGCCGGTAATATGCTTCGCAGCTCACTCACGGTCTGCCTGCGGCCATAGCCGTGCGGCGCGGTGAGATTGATGCTCTCCCCCGCCACCAGACGTGCCGCCAGCGCCTTGGTAAAGGCTGGCCGCAATAATGACTCATTCATACTTTCTCATCCATGACAGCTAATCCTATGCACCTGTCCGGCAATCCGCATCCATGGGCGCACCCGTAGGCGCACACAGCCGCTGCTGGATAGGTGGCGCGTTTCCTGTTGCAATACGCTTGTGCAAGGAAATATAGACCCCATTCGCAAGAAACCTTCCCGCTGGCGGCAGCATCTCGCCCTCGATCTGCCTGAGAGCGGCGAGCGGCCGGTGTGGGTGCATGCCTGCTCGGTTGGCGAGGTTTCATCCGTTGTGCCACTGATTGAAGGCATATTGGCCATGGACCATGCCGTGCACCTGAGCGTGGTCACCGACACGGGATTCGCGCATGCCGAAAAGCTGTTCGGCGATAAAATAAGCGTCGCCTACCTGCCTTGGGATGTCCCCGGCCTGATGCGCCGCATGATCAAACATCTGAATCCGTCCTTGCTGCTGCTCACCGAAACCGAATTCTGGCCGGGCATGCTGCGCACCTGCCACAAGCGCGGCATTCCAATTATCGGCATCAACACACGCATCTCGGATCGCTCCTTTCCGCGTTACAAAGCCACGCGCTGCCTGTGGAAACGTTGGCTGGGCAATGTGGACCTGTTTCTGGCGCAAGACGTGATTGACGGCGAACGGCTGGCCGTCATGGGCGTGGATGCCTCGCGCATCCAGTGTGTGGGCCACCTCAAATACGCCGTCAAAGCCCCTGTGGTGGATACCGATGCCTTGCGCCAGCGATTGGATGCCAGCGGTCGTCGCCCCGTGCTGCTGGCCGGCAGCACGCACGACAACGAGGAAGAAACCCTGTGCCGCATGTTCAACGGCTGGAAAAAGATAGTTCCCGAATTATTACTGGCCGTGGTGCCGCGTCATCCGCAGCGCTTCGCTGCCGTGGCCGATGTGATGAACAATCAGGGGCTGCATACGAACCTCTGGTCGCAGGGGCCGGCAGAGCAGGATGTGGATGCCGTGCTGATCGATGAAATGGGCGTACTGGGTAAGCTGTACAGCATCGCCGATATCGTATTCATCGGCGGCAGCCTGATACCGCACGGCGGACAGAATCCGCTGGAATCGGCAGTATGCGGTCGCGGCGTCATCACCGGCCCGCACACGCACAATTTCACCGGCATCATGCAGGATATGAAGCAGGCCAATGCCGCAGTGCAATGCCGCGACTCAGACGAGGTAGATGCAAGCATTCAACGCTTTCTCACCCATCACGACGAGCTACGTCAGCTGCATGCCCATGCCGCCGAATTCATGCATGACCGTGCACATATTGCCGAGCGCATGATGCAGGCCATCGAACCCTGGCTGCCCGATCGCCAGACTGAATCCGGGGTAAATGGACCTACAAGGCCGGCCCTGTGAGTCTGGCATCCCGCATCGAGGCCATGTGGTGGCGCAAAGAGACCCCGCCGCTTGTGCTGCGCTGGGCCAGTTCGGCTTATGACATCTTTAACCGGCGTAATCTGGCGCGCCGGGCGAGCTCGGCAACGAGTCCTGCTCTGCCAATGATATCGGTGGGCAATATCACCGTCGGCGGCAGCGGCAAGACCCCGTTTGTGATCTGGTTGTGCGGCGAGCTCAAAGAGCGTGGTTACAAACCCGTGGTGCTCTGCCGTGGCGATGGCGGCAAACTCCAGCAGGCGCGACGCGTTTTGCCGGGCGATGCGGCCAGCGAAGTTGGAGACGAAGCCCTGATGCTCGCCCTGCATGCCGATGCACCGGTCATCGCCGGCATCGACCGCGTGGCAGGCTGCCGCATGGCCGCCGGACTCGGCGATGTAATCGTGCTCGATGACGGCTTCCAGTATCGCCAACTCAAAAGAGCTTGTGACATCGTGCTGATACCGGCTGAGGGCATCGGTAATGGTCATCTACTGCCCGCCGGCCCCCTGCGCGAAGGTCTGGATGCCCTTGGCCGAGCTGATCTACTGGTGCGCACAGGCGAGCAGAAATCAGGATCACTGAGCGAGCAGCGTGAATGGCGCTGGCAGGCGATGCCTCAGGCCATCCGCCCGCTGTGCGGCGCGGAGATACAGGATGGGGAACGCTTTCTTGCTGTCGCTGGTATCGCCCGCCCGGAGCGTTTTTTTGAGGCTGCGGCAAACATCGTCCGCATTGAAAAAGAATTTCGCTTTACCGATCACCACGGCTACACGGTGGATGATGTGCAGCGCATCCTCAGCCACGATCTTCCCGTACTGACCACCGAAAAAGATGCTGTGAAACTCTTGCCTCTGTGGCCCAAGCAACGCTCATTATCCATTCTTCCACTGCTCGGCCGCGGGGAAGAAGGCTTGCCCGAAGCCATCATCAAGACCATGCTTAGCCACCGGAAACCATAACGGGGTTTTCCCCCTATCTGCGGAGCCAACCATGCTGGACAAAGAATTGATGAACATCATCGCCTGCCCCCAATGTAAGGGCAAAGTGGAATACAACAAGACTAAGGACGGCCTGATCTGTGCCGCCTGCCAACTGGAATATCCGATCCGTGATGATATCCCGGTCATGCTGATTGACGAGGCCAAGTCTCTGGCCGCTTGATGAACACCCTCAAGACCGTGCTGCTGCACGGCATTCTCCTTATATTGAGCCTGATACCGCCGCGCATTGCCGGCGGCATTGGAGCCGGAATGGGCCGGGTGGCCTTCTATCTGGACAGGCGCCATCGCTGCATCGCCATCCGCAATATCACGCGCATCTATCCCGACCGGCCACGCAACTGGCGCAATCGAACCGCCCGCGAATCTTTTGCCGAGCTGGGCCGCACCATGATGGAATTGCCACATGTGTTCATGCGCAGCAAGGCATTCCTTAAATCACGGGTACAAATTGATGGGGAAGAAGAGCTCCGCGCCGCCCTGAGACTCGATAAGGGAGCGCTTATCGCTGCCTGTCACCACTGTAACTGGGAGCTGGGCGCACAGATGCTTTCAATCCTGGGATTTACCAACGATTTATTCTACCGGCCCTTACGCCAATCAGCATTCGACACCTTCATCAAAAACTCTCGCGAGCGCTTTGGCGCTCAACTGCATGCACGGCAGGAATCCCTGCGCTGGGTGCCGAAAGCATTAAAAAAACAATCTTGTATCGGATTGATGATCGACCAGCATATAGGCGATGGCATGGCTGTCCCCTTCCTCGGTCATCTGGCGAACACCCTCACCTTGCCCGCAACCCTAACCCACAAATATGGCGTACCGGTTATCGGTGTAGCACTGCACCGCATAGGACGAAGTTTCCGATTCCGAATGCAGTTGTGGCATATCGAAGCACCTGCCAACCACTCGGATGAGCGGGCTTTCACCTACCAGTTCACACATCGTATCTGCAAGAGCTTCGAGCCCATCATCCACCAGCGGCCGGAGATGTGGCTGTGGAGTCACCAGCGATGGAAACTGCTGGAAGAGCATGAAAAGGAAATAAGCGAGGCAGTCTATGGCACGCCATAAACCCATCAGCAAGTCGCGCTGGTTTGTATCCCAGAAGCGCCTCTGTGAAACTTGGCAGGAAGAAGGCGTGCTTGCTAAAGAACAGGCGCGTCTTGAGCGCTGCTATCTGCCGCTGCTACTCAAACATCATCCGGACATCAAGGAAGACACGCGGATTCTCGAGCTATGCAGCGGACCGGTATGCACGGCGCGACTCATCAAGGGTGGAAAGAAAACCTACCTTGATCCGATGCTCGATGAATATCGTCGCATGTATCCCGGCAAGCTGCCCAAGGGGAAATTCCTGGCCCTCGCTGCTGAGAAAATACCGGAGAAAAATCATAGCTTCGATCTCATCGTGTGCATCAACGGGCTGGATCATGTGCTCAATCCCGAACTGGCGCTCAACGAGGTCGAACGGCTGCTCAAACCTTCCGGCACCCTAATAATAGGCATGCCGGTCTTTCCAGCATTGCTGACCCGCCTGCGTTATTACTGCGAACGTTTCTTGAGCCTGTTGCGCGATGAAGCCCATCCCTACTCCTATTCCCTGCTGGCCCTTAGACACACGCTGTCGCGGCATTTCGATGTGCTTGAAGAAATAGAACTGGATGAGGCCTCGCATGCGGATTCCCGCTCGATGCTCAGCGAATATGCATTTATCTGCCGGGCGAAGGCAAAGAAAAAACGCGCCACAAAATCCAAGGCCGGAAACGCCTGAACGTGAATCAACAGTGCAAACATCTGGTGATCCATGCCCCCAACTGGTTGGGAGATGTGATCATGGCGCAACCGGCCATGCGCGCCTTCGCCTCAGGCATGAAGGCACAGCGCGTTTCCCTAACCGGCCAGCCCTGGCTTGCCGACCTTCTCCCTTGGCTGGACCTTGGCAACACCGAATACCTACCTGAAGGGGAAAATTACGGCGATGCATGTGTGCTGTTTCCCAACAGCTTCAGTTCAGCATGGCGAGCCAGACAAAGCGGTTACAAGCGGCGCATCGGCTATCGCGGCCAATGGCGCAGCCTGCTTCTGACGGATGCCTTCACCCCGCGCATCAGCATGCTGACCGGACATCACCGCGAATATTACAATGATCTAGCTACGCAAATGGGGATCAAGCTGGTCAGCCAGCATGTGCATCTCGTCAGCCCGGACACGGCTATTACGCTGGGAGAGCAGAATATCATGGCGCATGGCCTTGATGTCGGACGCACGCTTTGCATCGCACCCGGCGCACAGTTCGGTGGCGCCAAGCGATATCCGGCCGAGAGCTGGGCAAAGGTGGCGCAAACCCTTTCCGCGCGCGGCTACGATATTCTCGCTCTGGGCACTCCGGAAGAACGGGATATCGCCGCCCAGGTGCTGGCGGCATGCGATGGCCCCACCCACAACAGCGCCGGTGACACCTCATTAAGCGAGTGCCTGCAGATTCTCGGAGCAAGTCGTGGGCTATTGTGCAACGATTCAGGATTGATGCATGTGGCTGCCGGCATGGGTAAACCTGTGGTCGCCGTATTCGGCGCAACGGATCCTGAGCGTACCGCGCCATCGGGTGCTCAGGTTCATCTTCTCTATCAGCCGGCACACTGCAGCCCCTGTCTGCAACGCGAATGTCGTGTGGAGGGTCAGCCGTGCATGACCAATATTTCTCCCGAGCAGGTGACAGAGGCCTGTCTCACAGAGCTGCCATGAAGATTCTGGTTGTTAAGCTCTCCGCCTTCGGCGACATCATTCATGCCCTGCCTGCCCTGCATGACCTGCTTGAGCGCCCCGAAGTGAATGAAGTCCACTGGCTGGTGGATGCGCGTTACGCCTTTGTCAGTGAAGTGTTTCCAGCTGAGGTGAAAGTGCATCAGGTGGATATGCGCGGCAAGCGTCCCATACAAAGCGCATGGCGGGTGATAAAAACTCTCAGGGCCGAGCATTTTGACGCAGTACTGGATATACAGGGGCTGACCAAATCAGCCGTCATGGCCAGCCTCTCCGGCTCACCGGTGTATGGCATGGATGAGAACCACCTGCGTGAAAAATTCGCACGCATGCTGCTCAGGCCTGTCCCGTTTCACCCCGATGAACGCCATGTCGTGCAAATGTACCGGCGGGTAGCGGCAGCCCCCTTTGGCAACAACGGGAAAGCGATCGCCTATACACCGCCGCAGGCCGAACCCGAAAGCGATATGCGGCAAACCGGCGAGGCATTACTGGAACACTGGAAGATCAGCGGCCAGCGCTTTGTCTGGCTGCACATGGGTGGTGGATGGGCAACCAAGCAACTGCCCCTGAATACATGGCAACGGCTCGCCGAAGAACTGGCCAGCCGGGACATAATTCCGATTCTCGGCTGGGGCAATAACGTCGAGCAGGCTTTGGCCGCCAAGATCAAGCTTGCGGTGCCGGCTTCCCTGTTACCTGAGCACCGGCTGAGGATGGAAGCTTTATGCGGGGTTCTGACCAAAGCCTCTGCGGTGGTCGGCCCGGATACAGGTGTGGTGCATCTGGCTGCTGCGTTGGGTACACCAACCGTAAGTTTCTGGGGCCCTTCAGCCTCCTGGCGCTCAGCCCCGCTGGGTGAACATCATCGGCATATCGAATCCAATCCACATTGTGGACCGTGTTTTAAACGCACCTGTGGCGCATTTATTTGCATGGATATGATCGATGCGAACGATATCATCACCGCCATCTATGAACTCGCACCCGACCCATAATATGTGGCGCTCCCTGCTCCTTATCCTGCTGTGCCTGATATGCACACCGGCCAAGGCCGCTACGTCCGAACAATGCATGCCGTTCGGCGGCGAACGTCTGCTGTTCAGCGTCGGATGGGAATTTATCACTGCAGGCACGGCAGATATGCGCATCGAGGCGGATGAAACCGGCTACAGCGTCACCTCGTATGCCAACAGCAACAGCTTTCTTGATACATTCAAAAAGGTGCGCGACACCATCATATCCGCAGGCGACTGTGTGGACGGCAAGATGCAAAGCACCTTGTTCAGCATCGAGCAGAACGAGGGAACCTATCATTCGACGAAAGAGGTGAACTTCCTGTACAAGGAAAACCGCATCACCCATACCCAGAGCGGCAAGACTGACAGTTATGATGTACCAGCCGGGCACCTCAATGCCATCGATGCCTTTATGCGCGTGCGCAAAATGGAGCTCAAACCCGGCATGCAGATCCGCATCCCCATCTTTGACTCGCGCAAGCAGTACGAGGTTGTGGTGGATGTCGTCAAACGACAGAAGATGTTCGCCCCATGGGGCAAGCCCGTCGACACGCTGGTCATCATCCCGCGCCTGAAAACCGAAGGCATCTTTTCCAGCAAGGGGACCATCAAGCTGTGGCTGACTGACGATGCACGCCACATCCCCCTGAAGATGACAGCAAAGATCAAATTCGGTCGTATTGTGGCCACTTTAAACAAATATTCAGGTGGCCAGATTCCGTGAGTACGAGTCTCGCCGTTGTAATTTCAACCTACAACGCCCCGCAGATGCTGCATCTTGTACTGGATGGATATGCCCGGCAAACCGACCTCGATTTCAGCATCTATATCGCCGATGACGGCTCCGGTCCGGCCACTCAACAGGTCATCGAAAGATTCAGGCAGAAAAAACCGGCCATGGCCGTGCATCATATCCACCATGAAGACGATGGCTTCCGCAAGATGCGCATCCATAACCGGGTCCTCAAACAATGTAATGAGGACTATATTCTACTGACAGACGGGGATTGTATTCCGCTACCCGGCCTGATTGCAGCACATCGCAGGCTTGCTACAGACGGGAGTTTTGTCAGTGGTAGCCGTGTGCTGATCTCGCAGAAGCTGAGTGAAAAGCTGCAACAGGAAAACGGCAAGGTGGATCTGGGCCTTGGAAGCCTGCTGGCGTGGCGCCTGCAGGGAAATATCAATCGCCTGCTCCCGCTGTTGCTTCCGGTATATGCCTCCTCGCCGCATGACCGTCTGAATGGAATCCGAGGCTGTCACCTTGCCATCTGGCGCTGTGATTTGCTGACGATCAACGGCTTTGATGAAAGCTTTGAGGGCTGGGGTCGGGAAGATTCCGATCTTGCAGCAAGATTGCTGCATGCGGGCATCCGCCGCCGCGATATGCGTGGCTCACCGGTACTGCACCTGTGGCACAAGGAAGAATCCCGTCGTCGTCTGGATGAAAATGATGATATGCTTCGCCAATGTCTCAAGCAGAAACGCATCCGCGCCATCAAGGGTATTGAACAATTATGAGTGCTATCTCGGTCTACATACTGACTTTCAATGAAGAAGATAAAATTCGCGCAGCCATCGAAAGCGTTTCCTGGGCAGATGAGATTATCATCGCGGATTCATTCAGCACGGATAAAACAGTAGAGATTGCCCAAGAGCTTGGCGCCAAGGTCGTTCCAACACCCTTTGAAGGATTTGGCAAGCTACGCAACGATGCCGTAGCCGCATGCACGCATGAGTGGATCTTCAGCCTTGATGCGGATGAACGCTGCACCCCTGAAGCTAGGGAAGAGATGCTCGGCATCGTCAGCCAGACGGATGCGGCCGATGCCTATTATATGCCAAGACGGAATTATTTTATGGGCCGCTGGATCAAACACTCCGGTTGGTATCCTGATTACCGTCAACCACAACTGTTTCGCAAAGGTGCGGTGGTCTACTCTGATCTGGATGAGGTTCATGAAGGCTATGACATCAAGGGTGAAACGGGGTATCTCAAGCAAGCCATCTGGCAGATACCGTTCAAAAACTTCGCTCAGGTTGTTGCCAAATCCAATCGCTATTCCACGTTGGGGGCGAAAAAGCTGGGGCGCAACAATAGACGGGCGAGCATGATGCTGGCGCTCCTGCATGCCTTGGGCGCCTTTACGCGAATCTATATTCTGAGGCTGGGCTTTCTGGATGGATGGGCAGGATTTGTCCTTGCCTTAGGAAACTTCGAAGGCACCTTTTACCGCTATGCCAAACTGGTCGAACAGCAAAAAGGCTGGGATCAGGCAGTTTCAAAAGGACCTTGAGCATGTCGGCCGGTTTGTATTCCAAGCTTGAAGCGTGGTTTTCCAGCCACCGTATCGTCGCCACGGCTCCCGTGGCTATTCTGCTTATCGTCATGGCAAGACCGACGCCTGCCCTGCTTATTTTTGGCGGCATACTTGTTTTGCTCGGTGAGGCCGGCCGCATCTGGTCGAGCGGTCATATCGATAAAAATGCCGAATTGGCCACTGCCGGTCCCTACGCGCATACGCGCAACCCGCTTTACGTTGCCAATCTGCTGCTGCTTCTAGGGTTTTGTGTCATGTCGGGCGTCATCTGGGTGGGGTTGCTGGCCCTGCTGGCCTTTGCCATGATCTATCGCCCGGTCATCCGCGATGAGGCTGCACATATGGTCAAACTGTTTGGTGAGGATTACCAGCGATGGTCAGCTGAAGTACCTTTGTTTTTCCCGCGCCTGACACCTGCGCCGCAACAGCGCGGCTCTTTTTCATGGGCACTTGTCATTCAGCACCGTGAACACAGGAATGCCGCAACCTTTATTCCCGGCATCCTTCTTTTCGTCCTTATTTACTACTGGAGGCTATGACATTCGCGCCCTGATGGTGGTCTGCCGCTATCTCGGCGACGTCCTGCTGGCCACACCGCTGGCCGAGTCACTGTGCAGGGCTGGCTACCGCGTAGATTGGGTAGTTGCGCCCGGAACCGAGAGCATTCTTGAACAGCAATCCTGCGCTGATCAGGTGTTTGTCACAGGACCTACCTCACCGCTACGGCAACAGCTTGATACAGGTCGAAGGCTCTGGCGCAAATACGATCTGGCTTTTGCCCTGCCATCCAATGACCGCTCCATGCTGCTATCCCTTGCCGCATCCCGCACTGTACATGCCATGATCCCCGCCCATCGCCGTCAGGACGCATGGAAACGACACGTCTCCAAGGTCTGGGCTGATTATACACCGGGCGCACACATGGTCGCTCTGGCATGCAATCTCGCCGAAGCAAGCCATCTGCCTGCCTGCCGCGATGTTCAGATTCAGTGGAGCGAAGATGATATGCAGCAGGTGTTCGCCTCCTTGCCGTGGGCTGAGAACACCCCCTTCCTGCATATACACCCGTTTGCCCGCTGGCCCTATAAATGGTGGCGCAAGGCCGCCTGGCAGCAACTGATTCAGGCGGCGCTGGACCGTGACTTAAAAGTTGTGCTGACCAGCTCTCCGACCGAACTCGACAAAGCAGAAGAAATTGTTACTAATTTCCCGCCATCCGATGTGCATATTGCAGCGGGAACATTCAACTGGCGGCAGCTTGCCTGCTTGTCGAAATACGCTGCTGCCTATATCGGAATGGATACAGCCAACACCCATCTAGCCGCAGCGGCAGGTGCCAATGTGGTCGCCCTCTTTGGCCCGACCGATCCACGCATCTGGGGTCCATGGCCCAATGAGTTTGCAGGTAATTCGCCGTGGCAGGCGTCCTCGCCCGATGGCATCCAACGACAGGGCAATATTTCCCTGCTGCAGGGCCAACAGGATTGCATCCCCTGCCAGCTGGAAGGCTGCGACAGGCGTCAGGACAGCATCAGCCTGTGTCTGAAAGAGATGCAGGCCGACTGGGTATGGCATGAGGTTGAAGCGCGCATTCACCAATCTGAAGCTAATCCGGATACCAGCAAGGAAACCATTCAATTATGACGAAGCGCTTATCCATGAAGGAATATATCGCCCGAGGCGGTTTCGTACTGCTGTGCCTAGCGACGCTCACCTTCCCCTTCTCTGTGGCTGCCTGCAACATCGCACTTGGTGGCTGCTTGGTTGCCGGCCTGCTCAGCGGTGAATATGTCATGGGACTTCGTCATGTCTGGAAAAACCATCGCGCACTAAGCATCGCCTGGCTGGCTTATCTGGCGCTTTTCCCCATAGGGCTGCTGTGGAGTCTGGATGTGGACAGAGGACTACAGATCATCGGTCGGCAGTGGTTCTGGCTGGCAATTCCCCTGGTGGTACAGATGCTTCGCCATAAGGCTCAGCGAAATACTTTCGTTTGGGTATTGTGCATAGGACTCGGCCTGAATCTGCTTTTCTGTCTTGGCCAGTTTCTTGGAATTGTAACCTTTATTGATAAATCCGGCTCATCGACCACCAACCCTACCGGCTATATCGGCCACACAAGCTTTGGACTGGTATACGGTGTCTGGGCTGCTTTTCTGCTGCATTGGAGCACCCTGCTTGAAGGTTGGAGGTGCTGGGCCACCCGCTTGCTCGCCGTATGGTCTGCCGGCGCAATCTTTCTGGCCTCCGGAAGAGGTGGTTATCTGGTGGTAGCCGTTCTCCTTCTGGTCATGCTGTGGCGCCTTATTAACGCGCAGCTGTGGCTTAAGCTGGCGGCCTCATCGCTTGCCGTAATTATAATGTTTGTCGCACTAAGCTTTGGCCCCGGCAAGGAAAGAATGCTCGAATCATGGCAAAGCATTCAGGGCATGGAGCAGGGTAATTTCCAGAACAGGGAAGCGCGATGGTCGCTGTGGTATGCCGCTA
>Ga0316190_10003138_pt1 | contig 12010 bp, 14 predicted proteins | sample Eddworburrow2_MG_FD_204929 | JGI IMG/M metagenome (GOLD analysis project Ga0316190, IMG submission 204929) | Coastal sediment microbial communities from Maine, United States - Eddy worm burrow 2 | ecosystem: Environmental > Aquatic > Marine > Coastal > Sediment | place: USA: Maine | collected... | reverse complement strand
ACCTGTCGAGAAACGCCCAATCAACTCAAAGTAGGGCTGCGGCTTGAAGGCCTCTATTTCCCGGTCACGATCAACAATCAGCTTGAGTGTGGGTGTTTGAACTCGACCTACGGACAACAGGTTATCATTCCCTTGGGAACGAGCGGCCAGAGTATAGGCACGGGTCAGATTCATACCAACCAGCCAGTCTGCACGGGAACGTGCCAGACCGGCCCAATACAGGGGTTTGGTTTTGTTACCGGGTAGGATGTTACTCAGAGCCTTGCGGATGCTGGCCTCATCAAGGGCTGAAAGCCACAGGCGGCTAATCGGCCCTTGCCAATTGCAGATAGCAAGTACTTCACGGGCAATGGTCTCACCCTCACGATCTGCATCGGTTGCAATGACCACCTCTGTGGCTTTCAGTAGGCAGCGCTTAACCGCATTGAACTGCTTGCGGCCATTCTTTGTGACCTCCATGCGCCACTGTTGCGGCAGGATTGGCAGCCCCTCAAAAGACCATTTCTTTAATGCTGGATCGTAGGCATGAGGGGGTGCCATCTCCAATAAGTGCCCGATGCACCAGGTGATGATCAGGCCATCACCTTTCAGCGCACCGTCCATACGTTGAGTGGCCCCCAGGACACGGGCAATATCACGCGCCTGGGAGGGCTTTTCACACAGAAAGAGGCGGTTCATGGTCGCTGAATAATGTCAGGATGGTAGTTGATCATTGTGTCAACTGGTCTCTCCAGATTCTGCCTTGGGGATGAATTTAACCTGTTCTATCCGGCTTAGGGTTAGAGTGACATCATCCGCATCAAGTTTGATTTCAGTGCGGGGTTCACCTGTCTCCTTATCCTTCCAACTGTCTTGTCTCAGGCGACCTTCAACTTTTATGCGTGCGCCTTTGACCAGATGTTTTGCAGCAGGTATTGCACGTTTCCCCCAGATATTGATGGTTAACCAAAAACCACCGATATCCTCATAACCGCCATCACCATCTGGCTTACGGCGGTCGAAGAAGGCGCGGAGTTCACAGACGGGGCGTTCTTCACCCTCCACTGGAACATGACGTAGTGTGGGGGCACTGCCCAGATTGCCGGTGCCTCTGAAATTGGCTGACATAGAATATTTCTCTGGTTGAAAATTGGTGACTGAAATCTAATCACATGGAAATAGACCGCACTATGGAAAACCCTTGAATCCATTTCCGAGGGTTAATTTTTTTGTATGCCATGGAGAGCCAAGTTATGCAGTCCTGTGAGGTGACCCCGTAGCATTCGGAGTTCATGGAAGCGGAGTCGGTAGGCCAGACTCAGTTCGAGACGCTGGCGTTCGTAGTCGAGGTAGACCGGCAGAACCAATTCATTCAACTCCATGAGTATCTGTTTACCCTGATCTTTGCCACAGAGATCGATGAAGGATTGCCCCCGACCCCGGTTGCCTTTGGCACGCCACTCAAGATAGAGGCAGCCACGGATATTGCGAAGTGCCAAATGCACCGGGGTTGTCCCATGAAAGGTTGTCTTGAATTGAGTGCAGAGATTATTCATCTGCTGTTGCAGTGTTTCGCACTCACCAGAAAGCCGATCAATTTTCCGGTGCAACTCCCCCTTACCCTTAAAGGGTAATAAAAGGCCTTTTATATGCTCCATGGTGATCTACAGTTGCCATTCATATGTGATCTACCAAATTACGCTTTTGCGGGTTCTTCATCTTCGCTCCCATCTTCATCATCCAGCAGGTCTACGGTTGTCGATGTCATTGCTCTGCTACCTGGCTTACGAATGGCAGGTGCATGGGGTGCTCGCTTGGATTCATCAAGAAATTCCTGGGGCAGTTCACCCATAGCTTTGATCGCCATAGCGCCACGTTGGGTGGTCTGATGAAGATCATCACGAGTGATGACGCAGTATTTCCATCGTGTGGGTAACAGGAAACCTCGTCGGATGATTCGGCCATGGTTATTCAGCAGGTACTTGCCTTCATCACGGGTCATAAGTGCGACATGAACGGCAGTCAATACGCTTCGTACCAGGGTGTCGTAATCTGCAATCAGATAACCGCCCATGTAGCCATACGCATTGGGAAAATGGAGTGGAATCTGAACCGGCTTCAGAGAGTGGGCAACGGAGATTTCAATGCCGGATACGGATTGCAGATGCTCTTGTACCTGATCCGTTGCTTGCTTTACTTCGGCTTGAGCGTTGGTCAGAACCTCATGGATCTGGTGCAGATACCAGTCGGCATAGGGGTCATCAAACTCTGCGGCACGCCAGATCCGGCCCATAACTAAAGCGAACTTAACCAGACCAATGATGCCTTGGAGTTCATCACTGTGGGCGCGACCATAAACCAAGCGCTGGGCCTGGCGAGTCTCGATGGTCAGGTAGGATGCGCCACGGAGTCGGCCTGGTCGATCTGCCGCAGTTTTATAATCTACTACAGGGTCTGCGTTGTCTGGCAGTTTGCGTGGTGTTGCATCATCATTTTCAGTTTGCCGTGCCGTTGATTCAGCTGAGGTTGTCACCGTGTTACTCCTCCAGTTTGAGATTGTGACAGCAGCATAAGTGAGGCAGCAATGAGGGTCAGTAGAAAACCCTCTAATCCAAATCCGAGGGTTTTTTCTTTTTTGTGATTGTTGAATATGAGGTGTTGGAAACCGGCAAAGAGGGTGTGCACAGTGCACACCCCCCCTGAATCATGACTGGAAGGGTGATTCAAGCCACGGATCTAGGGGGTGCACTGTGCACCCCCCCCTCCTGAATCATGACTGGGAGGTTGATTCATGCCTCAGATCCAGGGGGGTGCGTCGCGCACCCCCTATCGATAGTGCGATTATTGCCTCTTGTCTTTGCGCCGTTGGATGCTATCCAGGTGAGCCTTAACTTTGTGATCATGTGCTTCAGCGGCCTCTTGTTCTCTTCGTGCCCTGGCAGTTTCACGTACCCGTTGTTCTTTCACCGCTAATCCTTGGCTGCTTTGTTCAAATTCACCTGACAAAACGCACCGGCAGAGTCTGTGGAGATAAGCTACAGGGTCACGTATTGGCTCTCTACGGTTTTTGTTGTTAAGCGCACCAGCCAGCTGATCCAGCACATCCTGGCGAGTTTCTTCCGGGATTCGCTCAATCTGCATGATGACTAATGGCCGTTCATTTGGCTTGAGTGTCGAAGGAAGGATCAGCTCACCGGGATCAATGTCCTGCTCCTCTCGCGCACGCGGAATATTAGTACTATGTGTAGTAGTAGTTTTTTTAAAACTACTACTACAACAACTACTACTTATAGACGTTCTCAAATTGTTATTTTCACCAAGTTCAGAATTTGAACCCGGTGGATTTTCCTCATTTTCACCAAGTTCAGAATCTGAACCCGGTGGATTTTCCTCGTTTTCACCAAGTTCAGAATTTGAACTCGGTGGATTTCCCTCGTTTTCACCAAGTTCAGAATCTGAACTCGGTAAATTCTCCCCGTTGTTACCAAGTTCAGATTCTGAACCTGGATTGGTGTTATCAATGACTGCTGTTTCAGATCTTTCTGTTATAAGGTTTTTCGCATTGAGTAATTCAGTCTGCGTATTGCCAATGGCAGACCAGTTGCAATTGAGCAATGATCTGTTTGTCTCAGTATGCATTCTGTGAAGGGATTGAGCTTGAAGAAGTCTCTGCGCTGCCTGCTTTAACACAGTGGGTGATGCGGTAATATCGCTCTCTTCACCGATCCTATCCCGGATAGTGTCGAGTACAGCACTGGCTATGACCCGCACTCGTTTGTAGCTATGTTGAGCAGACTTGGCTAGAAAGGCCATGTACTCATCATCCAGGTAAAGGGTGTCTGCCAGGTTGAGTGGCTCATTATGCAGTGCATAAATATTGCCCTTAAATCGCCCTCTAGCATCTCTTACTGTGGCACAACGGGTAATCCAGCGTGTTGCGCGTAAAATGGATATGCAGCCAGCAAGGGTTGCCTTGGCCATGGGAAGGTCTTGCTGTATCTCCCGGTAACTTGGAAAGACTGATGGCATACCGGGCTGTGTAAACAGGGTTCGTAAATAGGCCCAGAGCCGTACATCACTGGCATCCAGTGTTCGATCAAGGATCAGTAGTCTGGGGATTGGATCTTGCCAGTTCCCGAAGTAGAGCAAGGCACCTTGCTCTTCCTGTGTTCCACTGGTTTTATCGTTATCAACTTGCGCTGTGTTATATGATCTGAGCTGAGCAACCGCTGATTCTACGAAGGTGGTGATACTGCGAATCTGCGGAGAGATGCCGCTATCATCAGAGTTACTGAGCATAAAACGGCCTGTGTCAGGTGCTATGACTTGTCTCTACATGAAATTCATCTGAGGCAAAGGTGCAGAGAAAATGAAATACAGAACCCAGGGGGATTTGGGTCTGTTGGCCGATCAAGACCAACCGGTTTGGTATCGCCAGCTGTCTGTTTTGAGTCCACAACTGATAAACCTGTGACTCTTCTAATTCAGTGAGGTGTCGGATACGCCCACCTGGATCAGTTATATCTAACAGCTTGCGTTGCTGGACAAATGTTTCCCGCTCCATGGCGTAGAGAAGATTCATGAGCGGCAATGTCGCTTTTAAGCGGAAGAGTGAATCGATGGTCTCTTGCTGTTCCCGTTCCTGCTCAAGGTAGTCAATGGCCAACTGAAGTTTATCTCGGTTGATGAGGTCTGTGACGTTTAGAAAGTTATTGGCGAGTTGGGAAAGCCGGTCAGCTTCAGAGACATTCATTCGGCTTATCCGTCCAATATCAGAGGGTGCAAATCCCAGTTCTAACAGCAGTGCGATGTTGCCATCTGCGGTTAGCCTGGCGATATAGCGCATGATCTGGTGGGCAAGACCCAAGTGAAAATCCGCCTGGATTGCACCGGCTCCAGCGGCTGGCTTATCGCTGACTATCGACATCTAAAAATAATCCTCACTGCTCCATTTCCAATCTAAATCGTTGTACAGCTAAGCCGTATCCCAGAGTCGCATATCTCCTGGGTCTCCGACCTTGAGTCGAAGACGGCGGCAGTTCTCTAGCAGTAACAGCAGATCCCGAAAGCTGTGGTCATCCAGACCCTGTGGGTTGGATAAAAGTTGATGTGGGATGAATTCCAGAGGTGTGGGCAGTCCCACAGTTTTGACTACACCCTGGATACCATCCTGTTTAAGTGGTTCATATATGCGCATCTCCTCCGTCAAGACGAGTCTGGCCCGGTCGTTGCTTAGCTCCCATGCTTTTCCAGAGCCATGTACGACCTCACAAGCTCCCATCAGCATCCACCAGATAAACTGGCGACTTGCATCAGCACCTGTGCCATAGCTTTTGTCACATGTACTGAAGGGTGTTTCAGGGAGATCAACCAGGAACCCCATGCCAACACGGGTTGGATGAATGCAGGCGGAAAGGTTATTGCGCTGTGTTATCTGGAGTGCCAGGATGAGGTTACGTGCACGCAGTGACTTCAGATCAGAAGGCCCGTTGTATTGATCAATGACCTGTGAAATTTCGGTATTACTATCGGATTGGGGCTGTTGTTCTGAGCTTTGAGCGCCACTTGTCTTTGGTGCTGAAGCAGGCTGTCCTGTTGGTGAAGATTGCGCAGTAAAATCGTTCTGGGTGGGGCTGTCTGCACCCTCTATAGTGTGTGTGGCTGATTGAGGTGAAGTGTTGCCTGTGTCATCACTGTGTTCACTATCGTCTGAAGAGGGCGCTGCGCTTACAACAGTATTGTGCTGCCCACCATAGAGTAAGGCATCCACTTCCATCCGTACTTGCCCTGCCTCCAAACCACTGAGTTCACTGAACTGTTGATCCAACTCTGCACGTACTTGATCCAAATTCCAGGCATCATCGTGCTGGCTCAGAATATCACCAAAGGCGAGCTGAAACTGTTCAGCCCGATCTTCACTAAATTGGTGGCACCAGAATTTGAAGTAGGCCTTCTCAATATCCCGAATATGGTCGATTTCTCGTTGGGCAATTCCGTTTTGCAACACGGCGGGAACCAGGGGGTACAGGCGTTCGGCAAGATACTGCATGCGGATCACTTGCCTCTTGGAAACGGTATAGCCAACCTCTTTCAACCGCCGCATAAATTCGTTGCGACTGAGTAATTCACCGGCTTCCTCTTCTAATTCTGTCTTGAGATCTTGCAGCCCCAGAGCCTTATCCAGAAGTGTGACCTCACCGCGCAGTTCGTTTTCGACAAGATGAGCGGTAAGCACATGGGACTCTGATATCCAGGGTCGGTATTGGGCATGAATGCGGTAGAAGCAATCCTCTTTATTCTCATCCCAGAGTTCCTGGAGGATCTGTAGACGGGTATTACCGCCAGCTTCCACCATATATAGGGTGTCGCCAGGTCGTTTGGTGACATTGAGTGGTGTATTGAGGCCCCGCTGTGCCCGGATGGATTCTTTTATCTCATCATAACGAGGATTTCTCTCCCGGCGTGGGTTTCTGTCATAGGGGCGAATTTGCTCTAGTGTCAGTACCAGTTGCATGACCGTGATGGGGTCGGCGGGAGGTAGTTCGCCACCCTCATCCCCAAAATGAGGGGTGTTGAGTAGGCTGCTGATCTCATCATCCGTTGGGTGTTTACCAGCCATCAGTTTTTGCTCTCCGTATCCACTGGATTGCACTCCAAGGCGGTTCCTTCCAGATGCGGAAAGAGTTCATGCACCAAGGCCAGCATGGTTGCCTGTGCGCTGGCTGTGGGGCCGGATCGCTTTGCCTCCCAGCGATGAACTGGGATACGGTGGGTTGCTGCTTCCCGGTAGGCAACGGTGTTGGGGATAAACGTATCGAGAATCGTAATGCTGCCCTTAGAGGGGCCATAGGTCTCCCGCTTGAGTTGCTGTGCAATCAGACGAGCATCGACTGTGCGGTCTTGGCGGTAGATAAGTCCTTTTAAAGGGCCTACAGGTGCGCCCATATTCACCATCGGGCGCAGCCGTTCAATCATGGCAATGGTGCCCCGTGAGAACTCTCTGGCTGAAAGAATTTCCGGGGGTATGGGTGATACCAGAAAATCAGCGGCCAGGACGGCGGCATCTTGTAATACGCCGATGGCCCCTTGGGTATCGATAAGAATGATGTCGTAGGACGCTTCCAAATTGGCAAGCAGATATCGAAGTCGGACACGGCCATCTGGTGCGTGGAGCAGCCAGGTTTCGAGCTTGCCCTGGGGATCATCGGAATAAATAAGATCCAATCGCTCAATTGCTGTCCGGCTGATAATGTCATCCGTAGAAGAGGCAGTGATGAGATGAGAGAGACCGTATTGGGCACGCTGCTCTAAGGGGTAGTAACTGGAGAGGGTGGGCTGCACATCGGCATCCACCAATAGCACCCGTTGACCAAGATCTGCCAGGATGGCTCCTAGATTTGCTGATAGGGTGGTTTTGCCGACACCACCTTTGGTGCTGGTAATAGTGATCTTCAGTGCCATCTTGATATCCAGTCAGTTGGAATTGAACTGTAGTTGCTCAATGTCTGACTCCTCCTATAAGTATGGCTCCACACCCTATACAGTTTGCATGGCCACGACCTTTGGATTTAGGTGACAAAGTGCAACCACATTGGTGACACCGGAGCCTGTGATAAATCAAACAACCTGGACAGACCGTGCTATTGCTCTCTACCGGTGTGGCATAGTTTGTTTCACATGATTTACATTGGCGTTCATGCCATGTCTTCAGGGATGTGAGGTGCTGAACGAATGCCGCACGGGTGATATCAAGCACGGGTTTTTCAACCAGTTGGATATAGACCTCATACAGATCAATCAAGGTGTGCGCCTTACTGCGTTCTGCCCGTGAGAGTTTCTGGTGCAGTCGCCACATGATGTTGGTATGCAGCATGCGTATGTCGCTTCTGCGATGCCAGCTGTCCATAAAAGGCACCTGTCCGGGAGGGGATGAAACACCGTAAAGCTGGCGGTAAAGCCGATTTGTTTTATATATATCCAGCCCGGTAAGTTGGCTGGCCAATACTGCACGGGCACCAAGCCGCATCAAATGAATAGCCTCCATAACTCTTTTGGCATCAAGGCATAGCTCCGAATTGCATTGGGCGCAATTGGATGGAGTAGCACAGGGAGGAAATGCCGACCGGTGGGAAGGCTGTCCATATGTGTTCGTTTTCATAAGATGGTTGCCATCTGTTCCAGGAGTGTTTTGATCTCCTCTTTTCGTCCATCACGCAGAGCCGTGAAGACTCTCGACCACCACCAGGGGGCAGGATGTGGTGTAAGTAATGGTGATTTGATCAATGATAATTGCGTCAGATCACCAGGGGTGAGTGAACTCAGCAATAGGGCTGTCTCATCCGACATGCCTGTCACAGCAGTGGTGAGTACTGGGTCATGCTGTGCCAGCTGGTTAACTTGAATCAGGTACTGAAGATTCACTTGGGAGAAATCGATATTCATGATGATTGAGCATTCGTTCCATCGGTTATAGGGGCATCTTTTGTGTCAGCATCCGGGGTGTCTTGATTTGTTAAACCCGTGTCTATCGCTATGGCCACCAATCGGGCCTCAAAAAAGAGGCGACGGCCCACCTGGTGTTTTGCCCCTGCGAGTGCGATTGCCAATGGTTGGCGGTGCCGGACAATGGCCATACGCAGGCCGTTTGGTGTGGAGTGCATCACTTCTGCCAGGTGTTTGAGCGTCAGCAAGGGGCCATAGTGTTTGAGGAGATAGTCATATGTGCCGGATATGGGCTGGTTCAACATGTGTGCTCCAGGGTGCTTATTGATGGCGAGATGTTAGCCTTTCGAGACACAAACAAAACGCGCGAAAGATGGCCAAAAACAGCCGTCTTTCGCGCTTGTTGTTGGGGGTGAGCTGTGGTAGCGGCGTGTTGTTTAAAAATGAAAAATTGTTAATTTTTCTATGGATATGCCGCTATTCGCAGTAGATACATGAACTGAAGCCCCAGGGAGCGGTATGGACACCATACTTATCATTGATGATCAGGAAGTGAGCAGGCTGATCCTAAGCGAATTTGTCACCCAGATTGGCCCCTCTGTCCGAGGAAAGGTCTTTAGCGAGGCATTTGATGCCCTTAAATGGGTCAGAGACCATGCAGTGGTTATGGTGATCGTGGATTTCTCTATGCCCGGCATGGATGGTATCGAGTTTACCAAGCGGTTCCGTAGGCTTTCCCACTGCAAAGATGTCCCTGTTGTGATGATCAGTGTCCTTGATGATAAGAATAAGGCCATCCGATATCGGGCGCTGGAAGCTGGAGTGTTAGACTTTCTGCATAAGCCCATTGATTACACGGAGCTTAAAGCCCGCTGTCGGCAAATCCTTGAGCTACGGAAACGATATCAATACAGCCAGCTCCATGATGATATTGCTGGTGTGCTGTTTCGTATCACCCAATCCTTTAATGGTAGAGATCCCTGGCGCTTGGCAGACATCAGCCGCCAGATTGCCAGGCAGTTGGGCCTTTCAATTGAGGAGTGCAACATGATTGAGCAAGCTGCCCCACTGAATGATCTGGGTCATATGTTTGCTCTAAGTAAAGCGATATCACAACCAGCTATGCTACACAGGTCTGAACGAGTTGCAATGCAGCAGCATACCGTGAGGGGATATCAGCTGCTCAATAGAGGGGGTTCCGACTTTCTTTGCCATGCCGCAAAAATTGCCTTGTCCCACCATGAATGTTTTGACGGAAAGGGCTATCCACACGGATTCAAGGGGGGAGATATTGCAAAGGAGGCGAGGATTGTTGCGGTGGCCGATATTGTTGATGCACTGTTGTCAGATCGCCCTTATAGAAAAGCGTGGTCACATGAGCGAACACTTGATTATCTTCAATCCGAGCGAGGAAAACGGTTTGATCCTGATTGTGTGGATGCCTTTATGCAGCAATCTGATGAGATTCTATTTTCAGGTGGACAAATTGCAGAATTACGATATGGATAATTTTGGCTCCTGTTTTCTAAGTGTGCATATGGGGCAGGCAGGCGGCACATGGGCGTCATCTGCCAGGAGATAATGGATGCGACAGCACTGACAGTGGCGGAAATAGGCAGCTCCAATGATGATGTCCCTTGCAATGACCCAGGCCTGTGTGATGTTGATGGGACAGATATTTGGATTATTACGGGTGATCCCGCAGCTGAGTTCCAGGTAGAGATCATAAGCACTGAGCAGAGGGAAGATATCCAGCGAGTTAAAGATTTTAGCGTTGCCAATTGAGCGATAAATAGCGGCAAAAACTGAGGCCATTCCGTGCTTGGGTCTGGTCGATAGTATTCTTCCAGTGGTTGGGATCTGGCCCGCCGTAGGGCCTGTGCCATGAATCTCCCGGTGCAATGAGCGCAGGCATTTCTGATTAATGCCCGTGATGGAATGAACAATCGAAACTCTCATATTGCGCTGGATCAACGAGGTTGCAGTTTCGAGTTTCTGAAGGTGTGCAAGTTTCATTGCTCTGATGCTCCTTCAGCCGCTATCAAGAGCGTGTGAAGTCGAGCAGCAAAGGGAGTCTCATGGCCGCCACCATTGAATATCTCTTTCCAAAACTTCAGATGAAAGCGTGGTTGAAATAGCATGATCTCGGAACGGGCGATGCCGCTAATTTCCTCAATTGATAATTTGGAAATACTGCCCATAACTGCTTTATCAAGACCAAGCACAATAGCGGCTTTTTTTGGATGATATTTCGCAAGCTCACGGGCTTTAACGAGCCATAAGAGATTTAGCTCAAATATGTCTTTATCGGCTTCCTGCATAACGTTGTGTCTATACCGTTTTTGTTAATAGATATCCCTATGGGACTCAAATACCATGAATCATATGCCTCATGGCGGTGTGTATCGATGGGGTGTGATTTGACCGAAGGTTGCTGAGCTATGCTTTGTGACAGTTCAGGTTCGGTGGGTACAACGAGTGGATTAGAGAGGTGCCCCTGGTCAAAAGCGGCGCAATTTTACGGGCTATGGTGACTATAGCAACCATAATATGCATATGATAAACCAAAAATCGTAATATAGTGCGATATTGGTTGTGGTGGAGTTTTGCATAGCAGCTATGGTCACTTAAATGATAAATAACATTAAAACAAAGAGATAGACTTGAAAAGCAATTGGAATAAAGTGGCATTTTCAGTGCGCCTACGAGAAGTGATTAATGGACAACCCGTTTCAAGATTCGCTAAAAAGTGCGAGATTGCTGAAGGAATGTTGAGGAAATATCTTCGAGCAGACTCGATTCCCGGAGCGGATAAGCTGGTACGCATTGCTGAGGTAGGAAGAGTAAACCTGCATTGGCTGGCGACAGGGAGGGGGGCTAAAGAGTCACAGGTCGGTCAGGATTGTATTGCACCCTCACAGATGGCTGTGGTGCTGGAATTTGAGCGTTATGCACAAAGACAATCTAATATTGGCATGGAAATGCTAATCCAGGCTTTTGTGGATGAATACAATAGCGGCCTTCTGGATATTGGGCAGGTGGGTGATATTAGCCAGATTTCTGAGGAAGAGCTGACTCTGTGGCGTGATCTTGTATGGGAGAAACAGGTAGCAAAGACATCAATTAATGAGAAGACTCTCCAGATTTCTCTGGAATTGGTAGATGAACTATTGGAGTCTACTGGAAAGCCAATTGGATCAGAGCAAAAATCTCAACTGGTTGCAGCAATTTATCAGTTGAATGCTAAAACTGAAGGAGGGCTGGAACGTTCAATGCTGCTCAATGTAATGAAATCACTGCTGTGATGAAGTTTCGTATCTTATGATAAATCTTGTCGTATTCTGAGCATGTTCGAGTTTATAACTCCATATATCTACGTCAAAATCATGCGGGACTTTTGCGTAGATTGGTTATGCATTGCTGTGCATTGTTATGCAATATGAGCAACGGACGCTCTGGTTTAATGCAATATAATCAATGCGTTACAGTTTAAGGCGCTATCTACGAACCAGGGGGTCGGAGGTTCGAATCCTTCCGGGCGCGCCATTCTTAGCTGTAAAATCAAGCGGTTAGGGCTTTGGCTCTAGCC
>Ga0316190_10003136_pt1 | contig 12012 bp, 7 predicted proteins | sample Eddworburrow2_MG_FD_204929 | JGI IMG/M metagenome (GOLD analysis project Ga0316190, IMG submission 204929) | Coastal sediment microbial communities from Maine, United States - Eddy worm burrow 2 | ecosystem: Environmental > Aquatic > Marine > Coastal > Sediment | place: USA: Maine | collected... | reverse complement strand
ATGCGCGGCGGATTCGCGGATGCTTCGAGCTTCCGCCTCTGTGAGCGGTCGTTTGACTCTGGCCGGTGATCCCACCGCCAAGCTGTCCGGCGGAATTTTCGTTCCCGGCGTCACCAGAGAACCCGCGCCCACGATGCAGTTCTCCCCTACTTCGGCACCATCCATCACCACCGCGCCCATTCCGATCAGACATCGATTGCCAATGGTGCAGGCGTGCAGGGTGACATTGTGACCGACGGTGACTTCGTCACCGATCATCAAGGGTAACGTCCGGCGTGCCACGTGCAATACACATCCGTCCTGGATGTTGGTCCGCTTTCCGATGCGGATGTAATTAACGTCCCCGCGGATCACCGCGTTGAACCAAACACTGCTTTCCTCGCCGATAACCACGTCGCCGATGATCTGTGCGCTTTCGGTCACCCACGCGGAGGAGTGAATTTGGGGTGTCGTGTCTTTAAATGAATGGATCATGTTGGCTCGCTCATTCCTGATTAGAAAGTAATTTTTCTGGATTATTTTGAGTACAGGGCCTATAGACGGCTCTAGCTTTCAATTGCATTTGAGGCAGTATACCCTTAATCTTAAATAGGGGACATTATAATGTTTATGCACGATTTTCATCTTTTTTTTGGAAAACTTTATCCCCTTAAGGCCATATGCCTGTCGATCCCGCCTCCATTTTTGATCAAAAATCAATACCTGAACCTTTCCTCTATTTTAATTTCAAGCACTGGAATACTTTCTCTTTTCTGTTTCTAATAAGAAATTCGCTCCCTTCTAGCCAATGAACAAGATGGAACAAATTTAATTTATGACGCTTCTCAAGAACAGATTACAGGCGATCTCGTGGGAACCGTGGCTACTGGTTGCTATCGGAGTGCTGATGGCGAATATCAGTTGGCTGAAATGGCCGGATCTGGTGATTGATTTTGGCGAGCAGGCATATATCGCCTGGCAGCTTTCGGAAGGGTCTGTCCTTTACAAAGATATTATATATTTCTATGGCCCACTCTCTTCTTATACCCATGCACTTCTCTTTAAAGTGTTCGGTTCGAAATTGATGGTTCTGATCATATTTAATCTCTCACTGGTTTCAGTGTTGACCGTTGCAATTTACCGTCTGTTCCTACTGGTAGGCTCGCGCCTTTCCGCGACTATCGCTGGATTGACGTTTTTGGTTGTCTTTGCTTTCCCTCAGTACTTATGGATGGGAAACCATAATTTTATCTGCTCCTATGTTTATGACGTCACTCACGGAATATTCCTGAGTTTTCTGGCCGCCGGGCAATTTGCTGTTTTCATCAAAACCCGCCAAAAGTCGAGATTGATTCTCCTGGGATTGCTCAGCGGGTTGGTTCTGTTAACTAAAATTGAAGTGTCCCTCGCATGGACAACCGCAGTACTAGTTGGATTATTCCTGTTATTTAAAACCTGGAACTGCTCATTCCACCAGTGCCGGAATTATATGGCCCTGTTCTGTCTAGGACTGTTTTTTCCTTTCATGATGTTCACTGTTTACTTTGCATACCATATGGGTTGGAGTCAGGGACTGCAAGCGATGCTCGGTCCCTGGACTTATGTATTTTCAACATCCATAGGATCTCTTGCATTTTACAAAGGTGTCATGGGCACCGATGCGCTGGGTGATAATCTGATTACTATTTTTTCATATCTGATTATGTGGGTCCTGTTTCTAACGGCTTTGGCGGGCCTCAACCATGTAGTCCGAAAACCTTTCAAACCATCTACCTTGTACATCGTGCTGGCTCTTGTTCTGTTTCTTATTACACGAAATTCCTATCACTTGCTCATTCCCTGGCTTGAATTATTACGGCCCTTGCCCTTTATCATGCTGGGCGCCGCTATATTTTTATGTTTTAGGTTGTGGAAGAAGAGCAAGGATTTGAAAAATCCCGCCCCTAATTTAGTACTGGCTGTTCTCAGCTTATTTGCAACCATTCTATTATTAAAAATATTTTTTAAAACTCACGTTTACCACTACGGAACGGCCCTGGCTATGCCGGCCACGCTGATATTATTTAAACTTTTAATCGACGACCTTTCTGATAAATTAAAAAGTTCATCTGGAGAACATGCGCTATTCAGGGGAGCCTTGGTTGCCTCAATCAGTTTATTTATATTTGTACATTTCACAATATCGGCGGATTATTACGGCAAGAAGGTTTTCCCCGTGGCATCCGGAGGAGATGCAATTATCAGTTACCACCCGGAAGTCGCACCTCGAGCCCTTTTCTTTCAAATCACGCTGGATATCCTGAGTCAGGAAATGAAAGAAGGCGAAACATTGGCTGCGTTCCCTACTGGCACTCTATTGAATTATCTGACGCGTAAAGAGAACCCCATAAACAGCATCAGTTTTAATCCAGGAACCTGGAAACTACTTGGTGAGCAACGAATCCTCACGGATTTGCAAACCACACCTCCGACCTATGTCGCGATTGTGTATCACGATTTTCTTGAATTCGGCACGCGTTTTTTTGGAAAGGATTTTGGGAAAGATATCTATCAGTGGATTTTAAGGGATTACGATTCGTTTAAGTTGATCGGGAAAGATCCTGTAAAAGGAAAGGGCTTTGGAATTCATCTCTACAAATTGAGGTCCGCTACTCCAGACTAGCCCTGGTTTAAAATATTCGAAACTTTTGTATTCATAGCTTTGCCGCCAGCGACCCTTTCTCTTCTTCATATTTTTCACTAATGAGAACCCGGCTTTTTTCTGCCAGGACCCGACGGTCAGTCTCTCCCCTAATCGCTGGGAAAACCCACACATGAACATTTAAGCGGGGATGCATTAACAGTCGCTTCAAGTTTGCCATAAAAGAAATTCCATCGGGCCAGCAGGCCACTGAAGGTTCTCCTGCGTCACTAAAGCGAATCATCACTGGTATAACGGAACTTTTTGCCTGCACCACCGCTTCGAACGCTGAGGAATTAAAATGTTCCACCTGATACCCCGAAGTGGCCCGCCCTTCCGGAAATATGACCACATAATGCCCTAACTTTAATCTTGCGGTGATTGCTTGAATCATGACCTTCACTCCTCTTCGCCGGTCCCGATCAATATATATCGTATTTGCAACCCGGGTCATGTACCCCGCCAAAGGCCATGTTCGAATATCACTTTTAGAAACAAACGACATTCTGAAGCACGCCGCCATCACAAAAATATCCACTGATCCCACATGATTGGAAACAATCAAACCCCCATCGTCTAATCGCTCGTCCGATCCTGACCGGTGAATGCCAATGTTCAACACCCAACAACATAATTTCCCCCACAACTGCATGACACGGGCAATCATCGTGTAATGGAGTTTCTTAAAAGGGAATAATGCCATCGCAGTTACCAAGCACGCCAAACCCATTATCGGCTGAATGAGGAGCAGTCCCATCACCCTGTATATCAATCGAAAATAAGACATTGTCCCTCTATATTCCTGTTAATAATGGTTTGGGTTTTTCTTTTTAAATCCCATCATGTCCGATCCCACCACTTGACGAAACTCTTCCCAATAGGATTTCATCATTGCAGAAAGTGGGATTTCGCGAATCATATTGACACCTAATTTTTCCAATATTATTTTTGCTACATGATACCAGGCAGTATGTGCACGCAACCATCCATAGTGAATTTCATCGAAGCCCAGATAGCGGTCCATGTCGAGAATCAAATGACAATGTTTTGAAGAGGACTGTCTTAAAAACTGATTCACTTTGATAATTTCAGCGACTGCTTTATCACGTGAGACACGGGAAAAGGGAAGCAGTACCGAACGAAGGATATAAAACCATATCGGATTCATTCCTTTTTCAAAAGCAATAGGCAGAGTGGTGTAAAATATTTCGGCATCCATCGATTCCAATTTTCCAAATATCTGCTGAACGGTCTCTATCACCTGTCCAGCTGACTCGCCATACATGATATCGTTCCCTATATCCGTAACCAGAGCAACCACGCGATAACCGGACTTCCGTTTCCTTTGCGCCACGTTAAAAATATCGCTGGATTGAATTGAGGGATAGGATACATTCAATAACCCTCCGGAAACACAATATCCACGTCCGGGACCCGAGGCGACCAATACTTCTACTTTCCGGGGATAGAGACAAACCTTCACATGCCTGGCTAAAGCGAAGCATCCGCGCGACAGATTACTGGCACCCAACAAAACCATCAAGACCGGTGATTCTGCAGGGAGCGTAGAAACGTATCCATTTTTCTCATCAAGCTCAACGGCCATTGATTTTAACTCGAATGAATTTTCAAATAACTTTAAATGATCCGGGATGATTAATAGGGGGGCTTTATTTTTTGCACCACTATGGATAGGCGCGGTATTCTTTTGGCAAACCGGACATATCAGCCCGTTTTTCTAAAATTGCGTGAAGTTTTGAATAATGCTGGACCATTTTTTTAATTTTAAAATATCCAGGGTGATTTCTGTTGCCGCCTTTCAAATGACTGTTATAACGGCGAATATTCCCAACGTAACCATCATATTTTTTCTTCCACCAATCCCCATTGTGTCCATCCCACAATTGTTCTCTATGATCTGCAGTGGGTTTAAGAAACATCTTTAAGTTTTCCTTGTCTATCTCCACCTTAAAATTACCCAGAAAACTCATCCCCAACAAACCATCCACCTTTCCATTGAAATGAGGATTGGTGCTGGCTTCCACTCCAAATACTTCCGCATTCCCTACTCTAACGGTATCAAGTATAAATAGCGGACTTTCGACGTTTCCACCTGCCGTACTGAAATTCATTGTTGGAAGATTATGATCGTTCGCAACATGCAAAATCTCACCCAATCGTTCAGACAGCACAATCATTGACGCACCGGTATCCACCATCAGATGAGCCCTGATGCCTCCATTAAGCTGTACTTCTACAATGAAATGGTTATCGCCATAAGGTTTCACCGGAATAGCATAGCTATTGGAATGCTTCTCACCAAAGGACAGCTTTACCGAATCTTTAGACTCGGTCGGAATGCCCTTCATGATTTTTAGTTTGCCTTTTTCCCGGTACTGGGGAGGGATTTTGGAAAGACTGTCGGTAAAATGCGTTTTACCTTTTTCATCTTTCCATTTGTAAATCTTGGAGTGGGTGGGAATGGGGGATACCAGCATGAAAATAACCAATACACCTAAAGTGCAGGAGAACTTAGTCCATCGACTCAAAGGATATTGGTTTAACATAAACATCTCTCGGCTTAATTCCGTCCGAAGGCCCAACCACGCCTTCTCGTTCCATCACTTCGACCATGCGCGCCGCCCGGTTGTAGCCGACACGCAGTTTTCTTTGAATCATCGAAATTGAAGCTTGTCGTTCTCTTGCAACGAGGGCGACGGCCTCATCGTACTTCTCATCAAATTCTTCTTCTTCCTCTTCCGCGCTGTTGGCTTCGACGACCTGCTCAAACACATCTTTTTCGTATTCCGGTTTTTTCTCCTGATCTTTGATGAACTTGAGAATCCGGTTGATTTCCTCGTCACTCACCATCGCCCCGTGGATCCGATGAATCTTGGACGTTCCCGGCGGGAGGAACAACATGTCACCTTTCCCCAACAATTTTTCGGCACCGGAGCAATCCAGGATTGTCCGGGAATCCACGCGCGACGTCACCTGATAAGAAATCCGCGCCGGAAAATTAGCCTTGATGATTCCCGTCAGCACGTCCACGGACGGCCTCTGAGTCGCCACGATCAGGTGAATCCCTGCCGCCCGAGCCATTTGCGCCAGACGCGTTAACGAGTCTTCTACGCCCTTACAGGCGACCATCATCAAATCCGCAAGCTCATCTATTACTATTACAATGTAAGGGAGTTTAATCGGAATTTCCATCTCCGTTTTTTCGGCTGTGAACTCCTCACTCAATACATCAGGCTCTTCGGATTCCACTACCGGCTCTTTTCTTTTGATTTTTCGGCTTTTAGGCTTTCTTTTCCGGTCATCCTCCACTTGGAGTTTTTCCACCATTTGGTTGTAACCGGAAATATTCCGCACAGAGCATTCGGCCATCATCTTGTAGCGTCGTTCCATTTCCGAAACCGCCCATTGCAGAGCCGCTGCGGCTTTCTTGGGATTAGTCACGACTGGCGCAATCAAGTGAGGAATGCCGTCGTACATATTCAACTCCAACATTTTGGGGTCGATCATGATCATCTTCACCTCCTCCGGAGTCGCATTGAGGAGGATGCTGCAAATCATGGTATTGATGCCTACTGACTTGCCAGAACCTGTGGAACCCGCCATCAACAGATGCGGCACCTGCGCCAGGTTTTCTGCTACCGGGCGGCCAATGTGATCCTTGCCCACCGCCAACGCTATTTTGGAGTCCATTTCCTGAAACGAGTCCGAACAGATGATTTCCTTGAAGGAAACCGTTTCGCGTTTCGGGTTGGGAAGCTCAATGCCTACCACCGACTTGCCCGGTACGGGAGTCAGTATCCGCACGCTGGGGGCGCGCATGGCCAGCGCCAGATCGTCCGTCAATGAAAGAATACGGCTGACCTTAATTCCTGGTCCCGGTTCGAACTCGTATAGAGTGATAACCGGACCCGGTAGTACCTGAACGACTCGCCCCTCCACTCCAAAATCAGCCAGTTTCTTTTCCAGAATAGTGGAGTTGAGCATTAATTCTTCCCGCATTTTTGCCACGTTACGAACTTCGGAAGGATCATTCAAAAGAGTGACGGGAGGCACCTGATAGCCGTCCACTTCGGCCTCAAAAGGAAAATTTTTCTGAACCGCAAACTCATCTTTCTTTTCCGGTTCTTTTTCTTTTTTCTTAGCCTTGGGAAAATCGTCCAGAGTTTTCGGCGAAGGACTCAACAACTCACGCGAGACGATAACAGGCTCGCTCAATTTTCGGTGTTTGCCTTTTTCCCTGCTGGCCGACCTCCAGATGCGTGCCGTTTCCCATAACCAACCCTTGAGCTGCACGATCAACCTCACCAACAATATCCCGACCGCACGAATGCTTTTCAATCCCCACCCAAACAAAACAACAAAAGCAAGACCTGTTGTTTGAAGCAATCGGTTAGCCGGTACCCCGGACATGGCCAGCGTGGCAACAAACAAAGTTAATAGCAATACAAGATGAGCGCCGACTACACTCAACCAAAGAACCAGCCACTTGGAAACACTCGTCCCCACCACGCCACCGGTCTCAATCTCTTTTCCAAAAAAAGGATCGTGGACGAACTGCAAAGCCAGCAAAGAGCATAGCCCCACCAGAAAAATCGAACCGAAAGATAACACCAGCGGCCAACGTCGAAACTCCTGCCCTCGAATCACCGCCCAACCTACCAGTATCGCGACAAGCGGAAATACAAATCCCCCCGTCCCAAAAATGCGCACGAGACCATCTGCCAGATAGGAGCCTACCAATCCTCCATAATTTTGGATGTTCTCCCCCTGCGATGAAAACTGATTGAAGGAAGGGTCGTGAGGTGAATAGGAAACCATTGCAATCAACGCAAACAGCGCGAATCCGGCGATTCCGATTCCCAGAAAATCGCGGGTCAACGTATGCTCACGGGTCGGTATGGGGTCAGGGGATTTTTTTCCACTCATTATTTTGAACTCGCATTTTTTTGAGGGGTTATCAATCTTTGGACGGTGTCCTGCAAGATCGTGCTCTGCACTTCATCAGTCTCGTCCGGTCGGGGATAATCCAGATTGTAATGCAGACCACGGCTTTCTTTTCGTTCCAGGGCACCGTTGATAATCAACTGGGCGGTGAGCGCGATGTTGCGCAGTTCCAGCGTATCGCGTGTGATTTTGAAACTCCAGTAGTACTCTTTAATCTCTTCCAATAACATTTCAACACGGCGGCGCGCCCGATACAGCCGTTTGTCTGTACGTACAATGCCCACATAATTCCACATCAACCGTCGAATCTCATCCCAGTTGTGGGAAACAACGACAGACTCATCACTTTCAACAGCGTCTCCGCTGTCCCATTCCGGAATCTGCTTCTGAATTTCTTCGAGTTTTCTGGAAGTCTGATTCAACTCAGCGGCTCTGGCGGCGGCCCGATGCGACAGCACCAAGCCCTCCAACAGGGAATTGCTAGCCAGTCGGTTGGCCCCGTGCAATCCGGAATAACACACTTCCCCTGAAGCAAACAGTCGCGGAATGTTGGTCTGGCCGTTCATATCGACCATCACCCCGCCGCACATGTAATGCGCCGCAGGAACCACAGGGATGAGTTGTTCGGTCATATCGAAACCAAACTCTTTGCAGGTTTTGTAAATATTAGGGAAACGTTCCCGCGTCCGGTAACCTTCCAGATGAGTGGTATCCAGATACACACAGTCGTCGCCGCTTTTTTTCATTTCGTAGTCGATGGCGCGGGCCACCACGTCGCGCGGCGCCAGGCATCCCAGCGAATGATAATTTTCCATGAAGGTGTCGCCATTTTTCAATCGGAGGACACCCCCTTCCCCACGCACGGCTTCCGAAATCAAAAATGATTTTGCCTGTGGATGGTACAGGCAGGTGGGGTGGAATTGAAAAAATTCCATATTGGCGATCTTGGCGCCTGCGCGGTAGGCCAACGCGATGCCATCGCCGGTCGCGGTATCGGGATTGGAGGTATACAGGTAAACTTTCCCGGCTCCACCCGTTGCCAGCAAAACGGCTTTTCCGGTAAAAGTGACCACCTCGCCGGTTTGTTCATTTAATGCGTAAAGGCCAAGGACCTCGTCATTTTTGTCCCCCGGTTGAACAGCAGGATCGACGTTTGAGCGGGTGATGATATCAATCCCCATGTGATAGGGATAAATTTCGATATTCGGTTTGGTGTTGACGGCTTCGATCAAAGCGCGCTCGATCTCCCATCCGGTGAGGTCGTCGGCATGCAGGATGCGACGCTTGGAATGTCCCCCTTCCTGTGTCAGATGAAAGCTGTCCTTTCCCTGGGTGCGGGTAAATCGAGTTCCCAGTTGGATCAATTCCCGGACTCGGGCGGGTCCTTCGCGGACGATACAGCGAACCACGTCCTCCTGACACAGACCGCGCCCGGCTTCAATGGTATCCATCACATGGAGGTCCACTGAGTCGTCTTTTGCCATAACGGAGGCGATCCCTCCCTGAGCGTAGCGGGTGGCAGATTCCTCGACAGCATCCTTGGTAACCAGAGCTACGGAGCCATATTCGGCGATTTTGAGGGCAAAGGTGAGGCCGGCAAGACCGCTACCTATGACAATGTAATCCCGATCGATTTTCATACCCGCCATTATATGGACCTAGGCCTTTAAAATCAATAAGATATTGATATATCACGGGTTACGAGGAAACCCATAGTCCCAGGTGATTCAGAAGCACCATTAAAACCGAGAAGACCCTTTATTTATATGAAGTTGTATCGGATTCCAAGGGCTCCTCAGGAGCTGAATCGGGAGGAAGAGATGATTTGTACTGAGGCCTTTTAATGGGCCTGCAAAAGGGCAGAGCTATCAGGATAAGCAGAGAAATGGAACTGACGATTAGCCCCTCCTTGAACCCTTCCGGGAAGTAATCAAATTCCAAAGTATGCTCGCCCGGTCCCAGTTGCACCGCCCGGTAATAATGATTGGCCCGGAGAATTTTCTTCTCCTTGCCATCCACCGTCACCGTCCAGCCGGGGAAATAGGTATCATTTAATACAAGAAACCCATTGCCCTCTTGACGCGTTTGGATCGTGACGTGATTGGGCCGGTACTCCACCTTATCGACCTGCCCCTGAAAATTCTTGGAAGGCTGGAATTCCACGGGTCCACTAAACAGAACTTCTTTGAGAGGATCGAACGAAGCCGCGTAGTACTTATTGAGAACCGCTTTCTCTTCCAAGAGCCTCATTCCGGGAACGAGGTAGGCTCTGGGCAGGGCATTCTTCAAAACTCGTATTCGATCGGGAAGAATTACCGGCTCGCCATCTGGATTAAAATGGGTCTCCTGATCCAAATTGATCCAATATCCAACGTTACTTCGCTCCAAGATTCGCAACCTCACTTCAGGATTGGCTTTTCTCAATATCGACATCCAAATCAACTGATATTTTAATCCCAAGCCCAGACCCGGCCTTCCTACAATATTCTCCACCCCATAAACCATCCCGGTATAAGGTGTTAAATATTGCTTCAACGCTTTAATGCCATGAAGAGCGGTTGATGCGTTCGCAAAATCCACAGATTCGGGATCCTTGAAAAGGCTCCCCGAAAAAACCCGGTGTTTGCCAGAAGTGTTTTGCAGGTATTTCATATAAATGGGTTTATCTTCATAAAAACTTTTGTCTATCAGCGGAAGCAATTTGAAATCCTTAAGACTCAAGTCGACAAAAATTAAAAGAAAAACTACTGTCGCAAAAAAAGCTCTTTTGAGTTTCCCAAAATAAAACAGTATGTAAACGAGCCCAAACACAAACAGAATGACCATGGAATTTTCAATTCCAAGAGTGGGTTGCCATATCCCAAGAATAGCGACCATTCCAAAAACAATAATCAAGATCGACAAAACCGGAAAAACTTTAAGGCGGCGGCTTTCGGTATGCTTTAAAATATAATCTAAAATGTAACCGGTGAGAAATACGGCGGCAAACGAGGACACATAAAAATATTTTGATGGAAATCGAAACAACTTCAACAACGGCACCGAATGATAGATGTACTCATAGAAGGGATTGTATTTCCCCAACGAAAACCACACTCCCATCAAGAAGATCACCAGCCAAAAACCGACCGGTTTCTCCTTTCGAACGAAGAATCCAATCAAAATAAAAATCAGCGCCAAAAGTCCCATATGCACTGTATGCAAAAATCCATATAAAAAATCGGCGGAACTGGAATCTCCTATATATCCGGGTGACAGTACGAGCGTGGCCAGCTTGGGTAACTCCAGAGACCATGTGGAATGAGCTTCATAGCTCATCCCCAGGGATCTCGGCGAATGAGGCATAAGCTTGTAGGAGGGCCATAACTGCAAAGCCGATAACCCAAGAGCCAAAAAGACAGCCAGACCCAGAGAGACTGTCATACGGAGAAAAGGCGAAGTTCCTTCTTCCTTAGAGGTAAAGTAAAGTTGATGCAGAAACAGTATCACTACCGTCATTACACTGATTTCAGGACATGCCGCCAACGTCTGAGTGGCAATGGCCAGCACTGTTCCTATAAAGTAACCACTGTGTTTTTCCTGCCTATACTTCAGATACAACCAGAAAATCATGGGCAACCACACGGCGGCCATAAAATAATTACTGAGAACCATCGCCCCAAACATAAACCCGCTCAGCATCCCCGTTATGCTGGAACACAATCGCGCGGCGAAGGAAAGCTCCCAGAGTTTTCCCAACATAAATATAAATATTCCCAATACCAGAAAATGCAGAAAATAAAACAGATTAATCGCTAAAACCGTGTCTTCTAAAAAGAACAGAATACTTGGTGGATAAAATACCCCTGGGTGAAACAGGGACATGAATGGCATCCCACCATAGACATTAGGATTCCAATAAGGAATTACTCCCTGCTGGTAAGCTTGACCAAGAAAATATCTGAACGGATAGGTAATAAAGTGGTAGTCCCTATGGAAAATAGCTTTATCCATAAAGAACATAGGGGAGAAGATATTCAGAGCGATCAGGAATATCAACAGCATCCCGAAAAGCTCCCGCAGAAGCTCTGGGTTTATTTTTAAGTTTTTTATTGCAGTCTTGTTAGTTGGCATGAATGAAATAAGAATTATCCATAAAACTATTTATCCAGACAGCTGAAGCGAAAACCTGAGCCATTTGATCCGAAAGACCCATCAAACTAGAAAAATTTCTCTTTACTCAGGACGATATTGTCAAACGTCTTCTCCAAAATACATATCCCGCCAGCCCCAGTATAGGAGTGATACCCGTAACGATCAAACCTTCTCTGAATCCTTCCGGGAAGTAATCGAATTCCAGAGTATGTATGCCCGGTCCCAGTTGCACCGCCCGATATAAATGATTGGCT
>Ga0316190_10003135_pt1 | contig 12016 bp, 9 predicted proteins | sample Eddworburrow2_MG_FD_204929 | JGI IMG/M metagenome (GOLD analysis project Ga0316190, IMG submission 204929) | Coastal sediment microbial communities from Maine, United States - Eddy worm burrow 2 | ecosystem: Environmental > Aquatic > Marine > Coastal > Sediment | place: USA: Maine | collected... | reverse complement strand
CGGTCCCGGAAGCGATCGTCTCGGCCGCCTGCCTCGGATAGCTCCGATACCAACTCATCCAGCGGGGAAATACCGGAACCCGACTGACTTGCCAGGCAACATGGCCTGTCACCACCGGCAGACCGAAGTAGTAACGCACCTCACCCATCAGCGAAGCCGGACGGTTCAGGCGGACAGGTTCCTCCGGCTCGAGGAGGGTGACTTCGAAGGTGGGCCGCTTGTACTCCTCCACCGCTACTCGGCTCCATCCCCCCAACGAAGTTCTGAGGCTCCACCTCCCAAGCAGGCGGCCGCCTGGAACCTGAAAGGCACCAGACGCAGTACCGAACTCGTTGGTCGCGACCTCTGCAGTCTCGACCAACTCTCCGTTGGGATCTAGGAGGTCTACCGTCACCGTCTCATGCGGCAGCGTTTCGAATCGGTCCCCCTCTCGGTTGCGCTCGTAACCAACGACCTTCCAGAGGACTTCCTGCAAGGGTCGATAGATGCTGCGGTCGGTGTAGATCAGGGCCGATCTCGAGGCTTGTCCGGGCGTCTCGCGCCCACCAAACCAGAACCTCCGCGCGTCCAGCAAGAAGTCTTCGCCCCGCCGTGCAACCAGAAAGTGACTATCGGACCGCTGCCGCTCGAGGCGAAAACTCGTCGACCCGTCGTCATCGGTGACTCGTGCGGCGACCCGACGGTGGCCGCGCTTGTAGTCGAATCGGTACAGCGCCACCTCTACATCGGGTTGTCGAGCACCGTCGTCGCCCGCCAAAACCGTCACTTCTAATGCGCCGCCATGCTGTCTGGACACCAGCACAAGGTCCGTAATCAGCAGATTGACCGCCAAGCGTCGATTGCGGGCCTCGGAGAAGTCCTGTCTCACCGACGCGACAATCACGTACAGACCCGGCTCCGTCAGCGGCGGCGTTGCATAGGTGGCATGAGATCGAAAATCGGGCGTCGCTGGAAGCTCGACCTTCCACTGCGCCACCGGCACGCCGTTGTCCACGAGCTCGACCACCTCACGGTGCGCTGGAAGCAGGTTGTAGTCCCGGCTGGCCTCCAGGGTCTCCAGAACGTCGAGTCTGTAGGCACGAAGATAGAGGGTCTCGAGATTGCGGTGACTGACCTGAATCGACCGTCGGCGAGGTCCGTCGCTCCGCATGGCAACGAGCGAGTAGTCGGGCGCCTCGATCTCCGCCACCAGCCGCTGGCAGCGCTTGGATCCGATCGAGCCGCGATGGAATCGGGCCCCTTCGAGTGCCACGTCTCTCGCCTCCACAAGGGCGTTGGGGTCCTTTTCTGCCCTGATGAACTCGGCGAGCTGGGACTGACCCATCGACCACCATGGATAGCTGCGGCCCAGAGCCTCGAGATGTTGTCGCAGATTGTCTCGAATCCTCCGTCGCTCTTCTACGAACTGGGATTCGGAGAACGCCGACTGCAGGCGTCGCAATCTTTCGAGTCGTGCCTCGAACGCGGCCTCCGGTCTATCCGCACCCTCATGCCAGGATTCCAGATCGGCCAACAAGCCTGCCATCTTGTAGAGCGGATGCCGATCCGGACTCTCCAAACCCACCAGGAGTGCCTCTGGCTCGCCGTCCAAGAGCTCCTCGGAGACTAGGCGGAAGACTCCGTTGAGCTCGGAGGCAGTCCAATTGGCCGAGTCACTCAACATCTGGACCCACAGATAGGTCACCAGGTCCCTCAAGGTGCTGCGGATCCCGGGTGGATAGTTGTTCTTCTGAAGGTAGGCTCCCCAGGCTCCGATCGGCTCAGTGCCCCACGTGGCCCTCCGACTCCAGACAGTGAAGAGCGCACCATCGGCCTCCGCCAGGATCTGGTCCTTCGTCCACTTCTTCAGATCAATCTCGCCCTCGAGGTCGACCCGCTCCCGACCTTCGATCTCCCAGGAGTAGGCACGAACATAGGTGGTCAGCGCGTGGGCGTAGTAAAGATTCAGTAGCGAGCGGTGCAAGTCCGCAGCTGGCCAGGATTCGTCCTTTAGAAAGCGAACTGCACTTTCAAAGCCGTGCAAAGCAATGCGCAGGTTCGCTCCTTCGATCAAGGCCCTGGTCCACTCATCTTCGGCGCCAGCCTGACGAGCTGCTCGGAGTATCTCCTCGACCTTCGAGGAGGCAGCCTCGAGCCTCTGGTCCGCCACCAGTTCCTCCACTTCTTTCCATGCGACCTCATAGTCCATGGATGGCTCCTGACGATCGGTAGGAAGCGCCTCCTCACGATCCGGCACCTCTGCCTCAGACTCTTCAGCAGGCGCCCTCACAGCCGCTGCCACGGACACCAAAATCAAGAGCAAAGGAACGAGGATGACAGCGACGAAGAGCCTTCGAGAGCTCGGATGCATTTTTCTCATCTCGAACAGTTTAGACCGACCTCAGAGTCCAGACGTTCCTCGCACATCGAACAGGTCGAGCGAGCCGTTGGCAGAGTCGGACAATCGCCGCTGGAGAACAGAACGGGCGTATATACTCCAAACTGTTGAAGCCACAAGCCAAACTCGACAGCCCTCCCACCACCAGGAGCTCGAAATGTGCGCCAACAAACGTCAAATCTCACTACGCGAACTGTTGCCCCTGTTCTTCGCTCTGATCTTGCTGTTCGCACCGCCGGCGTATTCTTCGACCCAGACCGACCCGGAGTCGACTGCAGCCTCGGAAGCGGAGCTCGACACCTCGCCATCAGACACGGACGCCGGAGCTCAGAAGAAAGGCATGCGCTGTGGAGGCCGATGCAACCATGGCGCCGGCTCCAAAGGCCAAGGCAGCAAGGGGCACGGCTGCGGGGGAGCTCACAAGGAAGCCAAGAGCTCGGGGCACAAGGGCCGCGGTCGCGCCGAGATGCAGAACGCTCATTTTCTCGTCACCCACCATGATCAGCTGGAGAGGGTTGTGGAGGATATCCCCAACGGCGTTCAGACTGTGACCACCACCGGCGATCCAGAGTTGTTGGAGCCTCTCCGCAAGCATGTCCAGGAGATGTCCGCAGTTCTGGAAGAGGGCGGTCACGTCCGCAAGTGGGATCCCCTCTTTGCGGAGATCTTCGAGCACGGCGAAGCAATTCAGATCGACATCGAGGAGATCGACGATGGTGTCCGCGTTACAGAGACATCCAACGACGAAGAAGTCGTGAAACTGATTCGAGCCCACGCCCGCAAGATCGATCAGTTCATCGCTCGAGGACAGGACGCTTGTCGCGAGGAAACACCTCTTCCCGCCGACTACACAAGCCGGTAGATTTTGTCAGTTCGCACCGCTCCGCCGGCCCGGCAGGTCAGCGTCTGACATGATCGGCTGGATGCGCCGGCGGCTCTACTCACCAGCTCTTCTAGCAGGAGTAGGGGCTTTTCTTCTGGTCGCGATGGAACCCACCGCGACCCTTGGTCTTCAGTCGAGCACTGCGGCACCCAACGAGTCCACCCACACCCGGACGACGACCGAGCAAGCGCCCCAAGCCTTTCTCGAGGCCATCAACCAGCTCCGCCTAGAGGAGCAGAGCTCACCTCTAAGGCTCTCCGAACCTCTGTCACAAGCTGCCCGAATTCTGCTGGACAGGGCCCTGCTCGGTTCGGCCAACACCTACTTCGACGCCCAAGCGAGATTGACCCGAGAAGATCTTCGAAGCACGGGTTACGAGCCCAACCAATTCGCCGATGGTCTGGCGAGCTCCAGCGACGATCCCGCTGACCTGGTTGCGTTCTGGCGGCAGTCCGATCCGAAGAGCCTCGAGACTTTTCTGGATTCGGGTCTCCGCGAATTCGGCCTGGCGGCAGAGGCCTGGCCCAACCAATCGATCTATGCGCTGGTGGCGGCGACATCCCAAACCGAGATCAACCAGCCCTTTATCGAACAGCTCTCGGACCTCGAGACCGTGCGCCAACAGCTCCTGGATCGGGTCAACGAGGAACGTAAGCGTCGCCGCTTGGGACCACTTCGTCCCAATCGAGCTCTGAGCTCGGCCGCCCAGACCTACGCCGACAGGATGATGCGAGAGGGCTTCTATGGTCACGTCTCGCCTCGAGGAGACACCGTACTCGACCGCGTCCAGGCCAGCGGCTACGATCCCGAGCGGGCGGGTGAGAATCTAGCTTCCGGACAGCCAACCGCGGAACAGGCAATGGACAATTGGATGGCCAGTAAGGGGCATCGCGACATTATCCTTGAGCCTAGCTTTCAGGACGTCGGATTCGGGGTTTCGGTCCTCGAGTCGGAGGGAGAGCTGAAGATCCTCTGGGTCCAGTGCTTCGGCACACAATGATTGTCGGCGGGGCGGCTGAGTGAGGATTTCGCGATAGACTTTTTCGCCTCGAGGCCATCCGCAGACAGCGATCTCTCCCGTTCATGAATCCTCCCCGAACCGACCGACCAGCTGCCGCCAAACCGGCTCTCCGTCGGCATGTTCCCGCTGTTGGCCCTGGACTCCGACGGCTCCTGGACGTCGTATTCGCACTGTTTTCACTGTTGACCGTAAACGCCACCTATCTGCTGGGCGTGACGCTGCTCGAGTGGGCAACGGGCGAGACCTATCAGAACTGGTTCTATCTGGTGATGTTTCTGGTCCACCTGGTGCTCGGACTGAGCCTGATTCTGCCGTTGCTGGTTTTTGGTCTGATTCATATTCGTAATACCTTTCGCCGACCCAATCGGCGGGCGGTCTATGTCGGCTTTGGTCTGTTCGCCGTCGCCTTGGCCCTGATCGTGAGCGGAGTGATCCTGACCCGCATCGAAGGCCTCATCGTTGTCAAGAACCCGACCGTCCGCTCGGTCGCCTACTGGACTCATGTCTTGAGCCCAATCGCCGCCGCCTGGCTCTTCGTCCTGCATCGACTCGCCGGCAAGCGAATCAAATGGCGAATCGGCCTTCGGTGGGCCATTGTTGCGGTGGGCTTCGCCGGGCTCATGATCGTCGTTCAGGCCCAGGACCCCAGACACTGGAACCAGGAGGGACCCGCCTCCGGGGAGCAGTACTTCTTCCCATCCCTCGCCCGCACCGCCAGTGGAGAGTTCATCTCACCCGAAGTCCTGATGAATGACCAGTACTGCAAGGAGTGTCACGAAGACAGTCACGACACCTGGTCGGTCAGCGCCCATCGCTTCGCCTCCTTCAACAATCCGGCCTATTTCTTTGCGGTCCAAGAGACCCGACAGGTCTCCCTGGAGCGCGACGGCTCCGTGCAGGCGGCGAGATTCTGTGCCGGTTGCCACGATCCGGTGGTCTTCTTCGGTGGCAAGTTCGATGACCCGGACTTCGACGACATCAACGATCCGACCGCCCAGGCCGGCATCACCTGTACCGCGTGTCACGCGATTGCCCATCTCAACAGCCGGCGTGGAAATGCCGACTACACGATCGACGAGCCGATTCACTACCCCTTCGCCTTCAGCGACAACCCAGCGCTCGGGTGGGTGAACCGCCAGCTGGTGAAGGCCAAGCCTGAGTTCCACAAGAGGACCTTCCTCAAGCCTCTACACCAGACTGAGGAGTTTTGCGGTACCTGCCACAAGGTCCATCTGCCGGTCGAGCTCAACCACTACAAATGGCTTCGCGGCCAGAATCACTACGATTCCTTTCTGTTGAGCGGTGTGTCGGGCCATGGGGTGTCCAGCTTCTACTATCCGGAGCAAGCGGAACCCAACTGCAACAAGTGCCATATGGAGTTGCTGCCTTCGGATCAATTCAGCGCCCAGGACTTCGATGACTCGGGCGTTCTGACGATCCACGATCACCAGTTCCCCAGTGCCAACACCGCAGTACTCCAGATGCTCGATCAGCCCGAAAGCGCCATCCTGCGACATGCCGAGTTCAACGAAGGGGTAATGCGAGTCGATATCTTTGGTCTCCGACAGGGCGGCACGATCAGCGGCGAGCTGATGGCCCCTATCCGCCCGCAGATACCCACTCTTCAGCCGGGCGAGACGTACCTGCTCGAGACGGTCATCCGCACAGTCGAGATGGGGCACCATTTCACCCAAGGCACGGCGGACTCGAATGAGGTTTGGGTCGACGTCAGGGTCACCAGCGAACAGTCATCGATCGGCCGCAGTGGAGGTCTGGCGGAGGACGGTGCGGTCGATCCCTGGTCCTACTTCGTCAACTCCTATGTTCTGGATCGGAATGGCGAGCGGATCGACCGTCGCAACGCGCAGGACATCTTCGTGACGCTGTACGATCATCAGATCCCACCGGGCGCCGCAGACGTGGTGCATTACGAGCTGCAGGTACCGCCGGAGGCGCGAGACTTCGTAACCGTGGAGGTCGCCTTGCACTATCGCAAGTTCGACACCACTTTCATGCAGCACATCTACGGTCAGGCCCGCGTCAATGACCTCCCGATCATGACGTTGGCCCGCGACAGCGTCACCTTCCCGGTCGCGGGCTCCAACATCAACCCACCAGAGCAGGAATCCGGGGCCGCGGTGCCTGAGTGGCAGCGATGGAACGACTACGGCATCGGCTTACTGAGAAAAGGCGGCAAGAGCAAGGGTGAGTTGCGACAGGCCGAGGCGGCGTTCAAGAGGGTCGAGGCCCTGGGACGCCCCGACGGTCCGCTCAACCTCGCCAGGGTCTACTTGACTCAGGGCACGGTTCAGGATCGGGCGATCGAAGCCCTCGAGAGGGCGGCACAGTTCGACCCACCAGCCCCCGTTTGGTCGGTTGCCTGGTTCACGGGTCTGGTGAACAAGCAAAACGGCTTTCTGGACGAAGCCATTGCCAATTTCGAGAGCATTCTGAGCCTCGACGACGCAGAGACCCGCCGACGCGGCTTCGACTTCAGTCGCGACTATCGACTCTTGAACGAGTTGGGTCAGACTCTGTTCGAACGCGCCAAGCAAGAGCGTGGGCCGGCGCGTAAAGACGCCAGACAGACTCGATTGGCTCAGGCTCGAGACGTCCTCCTCGACACTCTGCAGCTGGACCCTGAGAATGTCACCGCACACTTCAACCTGGACCTGATCTACAAACAACTCGATGAGCCGGACAAAGCCGCCGAGCACTTCCGGCTCTACCAGACCTACAAGCCCGACGACAATTCCCACGACCGAGCCATTGCGGCACACAGGGCCATGAACCCTGCTGCTGATCATGCGGCGGAAGCCATCGCAATCTACGACCTGCAGCGCAATGGGGCCTATTCGCTGGATCCAGTTACCATAGATGTCGAAACGTTGGCCGACCAGGAGCCGGGCGAGTCACCCTGAGCCCTTGTAGGACAACCTCGCTCGAGCAGCCCGACTCTCATGCCAACGGACCCGACAAAACAGGATCTGCCCGAAGACGAGCCGATGGTGCCGGCCGATGACCGGGTGATCGGTAGGGCCCTGCGATGGTCCCTTGTTGCGCTCCTGGCGATCGGCGTGGCGGTTGGCCTGGCTATCCTGGTGGCTCGCCATGAGCAGGAAGCACCTCCGGAATCGACCATCGTGCAGCAGGCACCGGAAGCCGTCGAGCAGCCGGTTCAGGTCCCGACCGTCCTGTTCACGGATATCACAGCCCAGGCCGGCATCGATTTCGTGCATTTCAATGGCGCCACCGGCGAGAAGCTTCTGCCGGAGACCATGGGCAGCGGAGCCGCGTTCTTCGATTTCGACAATGACGACGATGCCGATCTTCTACTGGTCAATTCCACTTGGTGGCCCCATTCGACCGCGGTTCGACCCCCACCAACCCCGGCGCTCTATCGCAACGATGGCAACGGCGGTTTCCTCGATATAAGCCAATCCGTCGGACTCGATCTTTCGATCTATGGAACCGGCGTTGCCGCTGCTGATTTCGACGCCGATGGGCGGGTGGACCTCTTCCTGACAGCCGTTGGGGAGAATCGTCTGCTGAGGAATCTGGGTGATCGCTTCGTGGACGTTACCCAGGAGGCTGGCGTAGCCGGTGGCCCGTGGGAATGGAGCACCAGCGCAGCCTTCTTCGACTACGACAACGATGGCGATCTCGATCTCTTCGTCACCAACTACGTCCGCTGGACGCGTCAGACCGACTTCGACGTCGACTACCAGCTGACCGGCGTTGGCCGCGCCTACGGCCCTCCCACCAACTATGAGGGGACTTATCCCTATCTCTACCGCAACGACGGTGACGGCACCTTTACCGATGTCTCGGCCGAGAGCGGGGTGCAGGTTCGTAACGAAGTCACGGCAGTCCCGGCAGGCAAGGGCCTCGGACTTCTTCCCATCGATGCAGATACCGACGGCTGGATGGACATCTTTATTGCCAATGACACCGTGCAGAACTTCTTCCTGCGCAATCTCGGCGACGGCACCTTCGAGGAGAGCGCAGCCTTCTGGGGGCTGGGTTACGGGCGCGACGGTGAGGCCACCGGCGCCATGGGAGTCGATGCTGGCTACTACAGGAATAACGGCGAACTGGGGTTCGCAATCGGCAATTTCGCCAACGAGATGACGTCACTGTACATCTCACAAGACGACCCTTCGCTCTATGCCGACGAAGCCATCGGCGAAGGTGTCGGAGCGCCGAGCCGCCTCATGCTCAGCTTCGGCATCCTGTTTCTGGACTACGACCTGGACGGGCGCCTCGATCTATTGCAGACCAACGGCCACCTGGAGGACGAGATCAACACGGTGGATCCCAGTCAGACCTATGAGCAGGCACCGCAGCTATTCTGGAATGCCGGCTTCGATCAGCGGCAGACCTTCACGCCAGTGCCCGGAGAGTTGGTTGGCGATCTCGACACACCTCTGGCCGGGCGTGGTAGCGCTACCGCAGATGTGGATGGCGATGGAGACCTCGACCTCCTGCTGACCCAGGTCGGCCGCCCGTCGGTGCTGTTGAGAAACGACCAACAGCTAGGCAATCACTGGCTGAGGTTGAAGCTGACCGCCTCGGGAAGCAACTGGCAGGCTATCGGGGCCCGGGTCGAGCTGCAGGCCGGCGGCGTCACCCAGATTCGGCAAGTCATGCCCACCCGCAGCTACCTTTCGCAGTCCGAGTTGCCGCTGACCTTCGGCCTCGGGCCGATCGGAGAGGTGGAAAAGCTGACCATTGTCTGGCCCGATGGGACCGTCCAGCCGGTATCCGAGATCGTAGTCGACACCCAGATGACGATCGAGAAGCCCTGAACCAGGCTTTGGGCGGTAATTCAGGCGGCGGTGAGCCGAGCACCTCGAGAGTCTTGGCCAAGACTGGCACTCGAGGCTGGCTAACGATATCCTTACCGGTGACTGCAGGGGTAGCTTGCTAGTGCTAGAAACCCGCATTTTGCCGAGGCACTGCCCGATCTCGCTTCGGTTTCACCACGAAAGTAACTTCATCATTCCTCGAAGCAAGGAGTACTTCCATGCCTGATCGATTCCCCCAAGAAGTCGTTCTTCGCGACGGACGACGAGTCCTGATCCGCACCTTCAACGAGAACGACGCCGACCAGCTCTTCGAGTTCTTCCAGCAGCTACCCATCGAAGTGCGGCGGACAGCTTGGGACAACATCGAGGACCGCAGCCTGATCGAGCGTTGGGGGCAGAATATCGACTACTCCAAGGTCTTCCCCCTGATCGCAGCCAACGGTCACAGTGTCGTCGCCGATGCGACCCTCCACCGCCACGAGCGGGGACCGCTTCGTCTGGTGGGTCGGATCAAGTGGCTCATCGACCCGGCCTATCGAGGCCAGGGCCTGGGAACCACCATGGTCAACAACCTGATCTCGATCGCTCGCGAGCATGGGCTGCGACACCTTTCCTGCATGCCCATCGCCAAGCTCGAGCAGGACGCCATCCGGACTCTGACAGACCTCGGCTTCGAGCAATTCTCGGTTCCAGGGTATGGCACCGATCCGGACGGCAACCAGTACGACATGGTCAAGCTGGTTCTGAAGCTCTAGCGCCAAGAAAGAAAGCCCGAGCGAGGCCGGCAGAGCCGACTCCCACTCGGGCTGATCCGTCAAATCACACGAGGCAGCTTCCCCCGTGTCAGTGACCGCTGGCTCAGGCTTTCGCCGCAGCCTTCGTGGTCTTGGCGGCCTTGGCAGGTGCCGCTGACTTCTTGGCCGCTGTCTTCTTGGCGGGCTGTGGCGTAGCCAGTCGATCCACCTGCTCCGACAACTGCTCGACGCGCAGAGTCAGATCTTGGACCTGGGCGCGAGAGGGAATGCCCATCTTCTGCAGCACGCCCGAAACCTGCCGATCCAGCTTGTCGGACAGTTCCTCCGCCAGCCCTTCGCCGCTCGATTCGATCTCGGCCTTGGTCTTCTTCATTTGCTTGCGGCTCGTCTCTTCGATCAGCCGACCCTTCTCGATCAATTGGTCGAAGATCCCCGTGCTCTCCTCTTCAACCACTGAGAGCGTTCCAAGGCCTGCCAGCCAGAGCCGGCGGGTGGATTCGAAGAGTCCGTTTTGCAGCTTCTTGTACTCGGTGGTGACTTGTTGTGTGTTCATGATTCCAACTCCTCCTGCAATGGGCCCTCATCGCTGGAGCCCTGTTTCTGTCAGTGAATGTCGCCGTTCTTGACGATCGGCAGCGCTTGGCACGAGAGCCATTATGACGCGGTGCGGCAAGAAAGTCAAGATTCTTTCTGCACCGCGGCAAGAGGCTCCCAGAACCTTGCCGACGACCCCAATCGAGGACCGAGACCTACCTCGTAATCGATTCGCTGGACTTCAATCCTCGGAGTCGCTCGAGCCGCTGCGAAGCAGTGTATCCAGGCTGTTCCTGACCAGGTCTGCAGCGGTGGCCGAGAGGGTCTGACCGGTGCCTTTCAGCACCTCTGCAGAGGGAATCGATGCCACACCTTCAACCACTCCTCGCCGAACGCGCTCTTGAATCATCGCCCCGAACTCTTCCTGCAGCTCGGTCAACCGCTGGTCCAGACGTCGCTTGAGGCGCCTGTCGAAGTACCAGTAAGCCAACGCCAGCGTCAGAAGGCTCGACAAGACCGCGGTCAAGAGGATCGTGAAGAACTGAAGAAGCATGGCCATCCGAACCAGGAGGTCTCGGGCCGATCAGGCCCAACCCGAACCAAGAACAGGGAAACCCTCATCGGTGACTGTAGGCTAACATCCCATCGGCAGGTTCCAGAAGGCCACTACCGGTCCCAACTCCGTTACCATAGGGTTGTTCGGGAAATCCCAGAAAGGAACGACTCATGAGCAATACCTACAAGATGGTCACGGTCGTCGGCACATCGACGGAGTCCTATGATGCCGCCATCGCCAGCGCCTTGTCGGATGCCACCGCCACCGTTCGCAACCTTTCCTGGTTCGAGGTTCAGGAGCAACGTGGGCGCATCGTCGACGGCAAGGTGGCCGAGTATCAGATCAAGTTGCAGATCGGCTTCCGAGTCGAAGTCCCCTGATTCGAAGCTCGCCCTGCTTGCCAACAAGGAGCTTGGCAGACATGAGTTGCCTGACTAGGGTCCCGCGGGTGCCAGTCGCCCTGGTTCTTCTCGGTTTCTTTGCGGTCTTTCCCGGTTTTGCCGTCGAGGATCCTCCCCTGAGCGACGAGGGAGATCCAGGGAGATTCCTGTTCAGAGTCCATTGTCAGAGCTGCCATGGAACGGAGGGCCTCGGTGACGGGGCCATGCGGGAGGTGCTCACGGTTCCACCCACCGATCTGACGACGATCTCGAGCCGCAACGATGGCACCTTCCCGAGCCACCTGGTGATCGAAGTCATCGACGGTCGACGCCACCTGCCGGCTCATGGCGCACGGGAAATGCCGGTATGGGGAATCACCTTCCAGACGCTCGACCTGGACACGAACCAGGAGGCCGAGGTCGAGCGTCGGATTCGCGATCTGGTTCTCTATCTAGAGTCGATTCAAGAGCCACCAGAAGACTAGCAAGATGCCACGTCGTCTCGCCGACTGTCCTGCCACTGCAAACTGCGTCAGCAGCCAAGCCCGCAATCCTCGCCACAGGGTTCCACCTCTGAGGATCTCAGGACCTCCAGAGGAGGTCATGAGGCGAGTGACGGAGGCGGTCCGATCGCTGCCAGGAGCCCGACTCGAAGTCGCTACCGACACCTACCTTCAGGCTCGAGTCAAGACTTCCCTGTTT
>Ga0316190_10003133_pt1 | contig 12019 bp, 11 predicted proteins | sample Eddworburrow2_MG_FD_204929 | JGI IMG/M metagenome (GOLD analysis project Ga0316190, IMG submission 204929) | Coastal sediment microbial communities from Maine, United States - Eddy worm burrow 2 | ecosystem: Environmental > Aquatic > Marine > Coastal > Sediment | place: USA: Maine | collected... | reverse complement strand
CCTTATGTAATGCCTGTGAATCCTTTTGAGGATAGAAAGGGCGCAAAATCGAGTGTTACAGGAATAAAAAATGCATTGTTACATTTAAAGAGTGGTTATCCTTTGGGAATCTTTCCTGCAGGGGAGGTCTCTACTTATAAAGATGGAAAGCTCATTGTTGATAAACCATGGGAGGAAGGTGCTATAAAATTAATTTATAAAGCAAAAGTCCCGATCATTCCGATCTATTTTCATGCTAAAAACAGTCGGCTTTTTTACTTTTTATCAAAAATTAGTGATACTCTAAGAACTGCCAAGTTACCTTCTGAGGTTCTTTCTCAAAAAAGTAGGGTGATCAAGGTTAGGATTGGTAAAGCTATCTCAGTTAAAGACCAGGAAGAGTATGAAAACATTGACGATTTTCACGCTTTTATTCGTAAAAAAACATATATGTTAGCGAATCCATTTGAGGTGAGTAATCCTTTAATTAAGACTCCTAGCCTTAAAATACCCAAACAACCTAAAAAGGTTATTCCTCCGGTTTCACAAAATCAAATGATTAAAGAAATTGTGAAGTTGAGAGAAAATGATTCCAGATTATTGGAGAGCCATAATTATGAAGTTTTTTTTGCATTGAGTCATAAAATACCTAATATCTTACGTGAAATAGGTAGATTAAGAGAAGTTACTTTTCGTGAGGTTGGAGAGGGGACTAATAATGCTATTGATCTTGATGAATACGATAATTATTATCATCACATGTTCTTATGGGATAGTAAAACAAATAATGTGGTAGGTGCTTATAGAATGGGATTAGGTTATGACATTTACCAAAAGCACGGCATAAATGGTTTTTACATTAACACCTTATTTAGGTTAGAACCTGAATTATTTAGTATGATGGAACAAACCATTGAAATGGGTCGGGCATTCATTGTAAAGGAATATCAACAGAAACCAATGCCTTTGTTTTTATTGTGGAAAGGTATTGTTCATGTAACCTTACGCTATCCTGAATACAAATACTTAATGGGAGGTGTAAGCATCAGTAATCAGTTTTCTAATTTTTCTAAATCATTGATGATCGAATTTATGAAATCACACTATTACGATCCATATTTAGCCCAATACATACATCCTAAAAAAGAATATAAGGTAAAACTTAACGATGCCGATAAAGATTTTGTATTTGATGCTAGTAAAGCGGACATGGTAAAGTTTGATAAAATCATTGATGAGTTGGAACCGGGTAATTTGAGAATGCCTGTTTTATTGAAAAAATATGTGAAGCAGAATGCAAGATTAGTGGCATTTAATGTTGATCCTAAATTTAATAATGCCATTGATGGGTTGATGTATATCAGAATAGCCGATTTGCCAGATAGTACTGTAAAACCTGTAATGGAAGAGTTCCAGGCTGAATTAGAAAGAAAACTTTTAGAGAATGAACAAACCTCATGAATATATTAAACTACAAAAAAGGCTTATCAATTGATAAGCCTTTTTTGTTAAGTGTAATTATTTATTAAAACCACGGTTTTTTGTTGACTTGATATGTTTGATAGAATTCTTCGTCCGATTTTGTCAAGTAAATAATGCCTTCAATTAAACCGATAACTGGAGGTATCCAAACTAAAAAGGCTCCAATTACTAAACAAACCAGGGCATAACTTACAACTGTTAAACCAAGAAGTATTAAACCTTCTTTTTGATATCCCAAAATAAATTTATGTACACCGAGAGACCCTAGGACAATCGCTAAGATACCTGCTAATATTTTTTTGTTTTCACCCCCAGCTCCGGTCAAACTCTCATATGCTTCTTTTGCACCTTCTTTAAATTCTTTAGCTGTTTCTTTTGCTTCTCCAGCAAATTCTTTAGCTTCTTCTTTTACGTCTTCAAATACTTCTTTAGCATCTTCTTTTAAATCTGATGCTTTTTCACTAGCCTTTTTAGCCGCTTTCTTTGCCGCATCTTTAGCCTCTTCTCCTAAATTTTTATTTTCTTCTGACATAATTTTCTGGTTTTAGTTAATGAACCTAACAAAGCTATAAAAATAATGAATACAAAAGTTTAAGATAGATAGGTTTTCCTTAAAAAATGGTATTTTTGAAATCATTATCAATTTATATGGAAAACAAACCTAAAATTGCGGTTTTTGGCGGAGGAAGCTGGGCAACCGCCATTGTAAAAATGCTCAGTGAAAATTTAGATGAAATAGGATGGTACATGCGAAGTGTATATGTGCTAGAACATATAAAGAGAAATCAACGTAACCCCAATTATCTAAGTTCTGTTGAATTTGAAACAGAGAAGTTAATTTTATCGAATGATATAAATGAAATGGTCGAGTATGCCGACTATTTAATTGTTGCTATTCCATCGGCTTTTTTACAAAAAGAACTTGATAAATTGACAGTGTCTCTTAAAGGTAAAATAATATTTTCGGCCATTAAAGGAATTGTACCGGAGTCAAGTTATATAGTAGGCGAACATTTTCATGAAAAGTATAATATTCCATATAAGGATATAGGTGTAATTACAGGGCCTTGTCATGCCGAAGAGGTTGCACTAGAGCGATTATCGTATTTAACAATTGCCAGCAGAGATGAAATAAAAGCTAAATATATTGCGGATAATTTAGCAAGTAGTTATATTAAAACTAAAACCTCTGATGACATTATTGGAACAGAGTATGCAGCAGTGTTAAAAAATATTTACGCAATAGCGGCTGGAATTGCTCATGGATTAGGGTATGGAGATAATTTTCAATCGGTATTAATGTCTAACTCAATTCGTGAAATGAAACGTTTTATCAAAAAAGTACATAAAATGAAACGCAACATTAACAATACAGCCTATTTGGGGGATTTATTAGTTACAGGTTATTCTGTTTTTAGTAGAAATAGGATGTTCGGAAATATGATTGGTAAAGGCTATACCGTAAAATCAGCTATGCTGGAAATGAGCATGGTTGCGGAAGGTTATTATGCTACGAAAAGTGCTTATAAACTAAATCAAAAAAATGGTGCGCAAACTCCTATAATAGATATAATATACGGAATACTGTACGAAGGGAAAGATCCAAAAAAGCAGTTCGAAATATTAGTTGAGATTATAGATTGATTCTATAGTTTCTGGAGTTGTTTTGAAGCAAAAAGTCCTTCATTTAATAAATTTAAGGCTTTAACCTTATCTTCTGCTGCAATCAATAAAGACATATTATAATTACTTCCACCATAGGAGATCATTCTTATAGAAATGTCTTTTAAACTATTCAATACAGAAGCGCTAATTCCTTTTCCGCTTTGTGAAAAATTTCCTGCCAGGCAAATAATACTCATATTGGTATCATATTCAACCTTGCCAATCGCCTCGAGTTCACCAACTATTTTTTCCAGATGAGTTGCATTATCGATCGTTAACGAAACTGCAACTTCTGAAGTTGTGATCATATCAATGGCTGTTTGGTGTTTTTCAAATACTTCAAAGATATTTTTCAAAAAACCGTATGCCATTAACATTCTATATGATTTAATTTTTATAGCAATAATACCGTCTTTGGCTGCAACCGCCCTTACGCCTGAACTGCTGTTGCAATTTTTTATTATTGTTCCTTTATCATTCGGATTGAAGGTGTTTTTTAATAATACTGGGATATTATTTTTTTGGGCTGGAATAATACTTTGAGGGTGTAAAATTTTAGCGCCAAAATAGGCTAACTCAGCGGCTTCATCGAACGATATTTCATCGACTGAATATGTATTTTCTACATATCTTGGATCATTATTATGCATACCATCTATATCAGTCCAAATTTGAATTTCAGAAGCTTTAATAGCTGCTCCAATTAAAGAAGCCGAGTAATCACTTCCTCCCCTTTTTAAATTATCAATGGCACCCAAATTGTTTTTGCAAATGTATCCTTGGGTTATATAGCTATTATAACTATCATCTTGAATTAAAACTGCTTTTAATTTTGATTCTATTAAAGTCATATCAGGTTCATCATACTCGTCAATAGACATAAAATCCAACGCAGCGATAAGTTTTGAATTTTTACCTAATTCTGTCTGATAAATGTGAAATAAATTCGTTGAGATGATTTCACCTTGGGCCAAGATTGTTTTTTCCGCTGCACCACCATCTTTTGTTAAAGAACGCAAATAATCAAATTTTAATCTAAGGAAATTAAGTGCCTGTGATCGATAATATGCATTAGTATATAATTCAATAATTAATTGATGATAGTTGAGTTCGAGCTCATTAATTATAGATAAAGCTTCCTGTTCTTTACCAACGAATAATAGATCATTGATACAAACTAACGTATTCGTTGTCCCCGTCACTGCAGATAAAACTATAATTTTATCCTGATCATAAGAGTTGACAATTTTTGCCACTTTTTTAATGTTAACAGCATTACCAACCGAGGTTCCACCAAACTTTAAGACTATCATTTAATTGAGATTTTGTGCAAAAATTGTCAAGTTGACCTTTACATGCAATTTTTTAAACTATTTTTACAGATTATAACATTAAGTTTAATTTTAAACATGCGAACAATTCAAGAGGCAGTAACTGCTATTATAAATAAAACCCCTTTTATTGAAGAGGCTCTTTATGATAAATTGATCAATGTCTCATCTTTGGCGAGAATAATTAAGCCCGAAGTTGAAAAAATGTTGAAAAAAGAAATTAAAGATGGTGCTATTATGATGGCGATAAACAGATTGTCACCTTCAAGTGTATTAAAGACACGTAAGAACATAAAAAAGATAGCCCTTTCTTCAGGCGATTTTATTATGAGATCTGACCTATGTGATTATACTTTTAAGAACACACCAACCTTAGTTCAAAGAATCTCGAAACTATTAAATGAAATTGGCACTGAGAATGATAATTTCTTGACTATTTCACAAGGTGTATTTGAAACTAATATTGTAGTTAGCAAGAAGTTAAAAGAAAGGATTGGTAAGATTTTCAAAGATGAAATAACGCTATGGTCCATTACGAATTTAGCTTCTATAACTATAAAATTACCAAAATCAAATATTGAACAGTCAGGTATTTATTATTTTATCTTAAAACAATTGGCCTGGGCAGATATATCTGTGCAGGAGGTTATCTCTACGACGCATGAAATTACCATAGTTGTTAAAGAAACAGATATCAAACAAGCCTTCTCTATTTTAATGGATATGAAACTAGGCTAAAATTAAATAAAGGTATTCGCATTAGCGATCGCTATTTCTAACTCCTTCCTATATTTTTCTATAATTTGAGTATCCCAATTAAAAATTGAAGTAAATTCTTTTAAGATAGTTTCTTTCAGTATTCTTACACTTTCTATGTCAAAGTACATTCTACCGGTCCTTCTAATAAAAAAGTCTAAGGGCGTTTGTACCATTTCATATTGTAAGCAAAACCATAATTCTGCTTTAGCTAATCGAATTTTCGGGTTTATCTCTGTTAACTTTTCGAACTTTTTTAGAATAACGTCCGTTTGTTTACCGTAATTATGAACTAAATAATCTGTATCAATTTTGGAAAATCCTAAGGGTTTTAGCTTTTCAAATATTTTATTTTTATAGGTTAGTACTTCTTTAAAATTTTCAAATTTTCCACCGCTTAAAACTATGTTATGAGTTTCAATTTCTTTAAATTTCTTATCATATTTTTTTTCATACTTTTTACATACCAAATCAACAATTCGTTCCGCCATTTTGCGGTAACCTGTCAATTTACCACCGGCAATAGATATTAATTCTGACTCAGATACGAAAATTTCATCTTTCCTTGAAAGTTCTGAAGCAGATTTTCCTTCTTCATGAATGAGAGGTCTTAGTCCGGCCCAACTTGATTGAATATCTTTTAAACTTAAATTAATGCTTGGAAACATATTATTTATGGCACTTATTAAATACACAGCATCTACAGTATAGACTTCTACATTGTCTTTGTTCTTTTGGTAATTAGTATCAGTAGTACCTGCATAGGTGATTTTCCCTCGAGGAATGGCAAACATCATTCTTCCATCAGGAATATCAAAATAGATGGCTTGTTTAACGGGTAATTTTTCATGTGGGAAGACCAAATGTACGCCTTTGGTTAGATGTAATCTTTTTCCTGTATTTGAATTATTGATTCGTCTTAGATTGTCAACCCAAGGCCCCGTTGCGTTTACCACATATTTCGCTACAATATCATATTTTTCGCCAGTAATTGAATCTATAACTTTTGCACCTCTTACTTTTTCTTCATTATAGAGAAACTCAACAGCTTTACAATAATTTAGGGCCTTTGTATCATAGTTAAGAGCTGTTTTTAACACTTCCAAGGTTAGCCTGGCATCGTCTGTTCTATATTCAGCATAGTACCCTGCCCCTTCCAGAATATTCTGTGGCAGCAATGGCTCAATTTTATGGGCTTCTTCTTTAGTAAGCATTTTACGTTTATCGTCACCTTCAACACTTGCTAAAATGTCATAAATTTTCAGCCCAATAGAAGTTAACCAAGAATTGTATGTTCCGTTTTTAATTAGCGGTAAAACCATTTTTTCTGGGATAACTAAGTGAGGAGCTATATTATGAACTATGACCCGTTCTGAACCGACTTCTTTAACTAGCCAAAAGTCAAATTGTTTTAAATAACGTAAACCACCATGTATTAATTTAGTTGATTTACTGCTAGTGCCTGAAGCGAAATCGTTTTTCTCAATTAATGCAACTTTCATTCCCCTGGAAGATGCATCCAAAGCTATTCCCGCGCCGGTTATCCCGCCACCAATAATTAAAAGATCAAACTCTTCAGACGATAAAATCTTGTTAGTAGCCTCCCTGTTAAAAGCTGAAAAACTATTCATTATCCCAATTCATTGTTCGTTTCACTGCTTTTTTCCACCCTTTGTATAAATTTTCTAACTTTTCTTTACTCATTGTAGGAATGAATTTTTTGTCTATTCTTTTATTAATAAGAATATCTTTTTGGTACCATAAACCAACAGCAATGCCGGCAAGGTAAGCTGCTCCTAGAGATGTAGATTCAATATTTTTTGGTCTTTCAATTTCCGTATTTAAAATATCAGATTGAAATTGCATCAATACATTATTCGCACAAGCACCACCATCAACTTTTAAAGAAGACAATTTAGTTTGACTGTCTTGTTCCATTGCTAGTATAATATCTTTGGTCTGGTAGGCCATAGACTCTAACGTTGCTTTAACCAAGTGGTTTTTGCCGGTATCTCTGGTTAAACCAAAAATAGCACCTCGAGCATACATATCCCAGTAGGGAGCACCAAGTCCGGCAAAAGCTGGAACTATGTAAACTGGATTATCATCACTTATTTGAGAAGCAATTTTTTCACTTTCTTCGGCAGAATTAATTATCTGTAACCCATCTCTAAGCCATTGAATGGCTGCACCAGCAATAAATACACTTCCTTCTAAGGCATAATAGATTTTGTTATCGATTCCCCATGCAATGGTAGTTAATAAACCGTTTTTTGAGAGTTGCATTTGTTCACCCGTATTCATTAATAAAAAGCAACCCGTACCGTAGGTATTTTTGGCCTCTCCTTTGTTGAAACAGGCTTGTCCAAACAATGCAGCCTGTTGATCTCCGGCTATACCGGCTATAGGAATGGTATGGCCTTCAAATTCAAAATCACCAAAATGAAAACTTGAAGGTTTCACTTCTGGTAGTATACTCCTAGGAATATCAAGTTCTTTAAGTAACTTTTCATCCCATTCTAATTTTTTAATATTAAACAACAAGGTACGAGAAGCATTAGAATAATCGGTAGCGTGTACTTTACGGTTTGTTAAATTCCATACTAACCATGTATCAACCGTACCAAACAATAGTTCACCCTTCTCCGCTAGTTTTCTGGCATTTTTTACGTTATCTAATATCCATTTAATTTTAGTTCCTGAAAAATAAGAATCTATAACTAAGCCGGTAGTTTCTCTAACATAATTTTCTAAACCTTTCTTTTTTAATTCTTCACAAATAGGCGCAGTTCTTTTGTCTTGCCAAACAATAGCATTATAAATAGATTCGCCTGTTATTTTATTCCAAACAACAGTTGTTTCACGTTGGTTGGTAATACCTATTCCGGCAATATCGGTAACGTCAATATTATTATTTTGAATAAGATTATTAAAAGTGCCAAGTTGAGAATTTAAGATTTCTTGAGGATCATGTTCAACCCATCCTGATTTCGGAAATAATTGCTCGAATTCTTCTTGTTCTATTCCTATTTGATGCCCCTTTTCATTAAATAAAACTGAGCGAGAGCTCGTTGTTCCTTGGTCTAAAGCAATGATATATTTTTTTGACATTTTATTCGGGTTTATCCTCTGTAACTCCTCTTACAGCGGCAAATATTAGTATAACAATAACTATTAATACAATAAGCCAGTATTTAATATGCATTTCATTATGATACAACATTTTGTATGTAGCGGCTCCTAAAAAACTACCTAAAATTGGACCAAAAATTGGAATTGAGGCATAGTTCCAATCAGAATCACCTTTGCCTTTAATAGGAAGTAAATAATGAGCAATTCGAGGTCCCAGATCTCTTGCCGGATTTATGGCAAAACCAGTTGTGCCTCCTAAAGAAAGTCCAATAGCCATAATTAACAATCCAACAACCAAAGGATTTAATCCTTCAGTAAAATTATTTGTTCCTATAAAAAGTAAACTAAAAATCAAAATCGCAGTAGCGACCATTTCACTTACGAAGTTGTGTATGTAAGATCGTATCGCTGGGACTGTACTAAATACAGCTAATTTGGCTGTTTTGTCTTCTGTTTTTGACCAATGTGGAATATAAAAGATCCATACTAATACGCCTCCGGTAAATGCTCCAAGCACTTGAGCAACCACATATCCAAAGACTTTTTCCCAAGGGAATTCACCGGCAAAAGCAAAGCCTAAAGTCACGGCCGGATTAATGTGAGCCCCACTAATATTCCCAACCGCGTAAATAGCAAAAGTAACTCCTATTCCCCAAGCTACAACTATGGTTAGCCAACCTGTATTTTCTGCTTTGGATTTTTTTAGTACAGCTCCGGCAACAACGCCACCACCAAACAAGATAAGTAAAAATGTTCCTAAAAATTCGGCTAAATAAATTGACATAATATAAATTATTCGTTTATCTGTTCAATTTACAAATTATTATTAATTAAAAAAGGGATTGAATAATCGAGTATGAAAGTATGCGAACTGAAGAAAAAATTAATAATTATTCATCTAAATCTTTTCGGTTCTTCATTCGATAATATATTAAATAAGCGAGAACAACTAAAAGTGCAAAGGGTAGGTAAGTTCCAATGAATACACCAATTTCGTAGCTGCTATCTGGTGCATTTTCTATTTTTTCTTTAATGTCAACTTGGATAAATAAAATGAGTAATGAAATCATTTTTTAAATTTTTTTAAAGCATTCTTTGTAAAATCAGACAATACTAATCTGCCGCTTATTTCAGCTTTTTCTTCAAGGAATTCGTCCCAATGATCAGTACCTTGCCAAAATACTTTTTTCATTTCTATTAAAGCTTCCGGATTATAACTGGCAAGCTTCTGAGATAAAATACTAACATATTCATCCATGTCTTTTACAGTTTCAAAAACTCTCGAAAAAAGTCCTTTTTCTTTTGCCCAATATGCCGTATGCCAATCGGCAGCATCAATAGTAAGTTTACTTGCAGCAGCTAAACCTATTTTACGTTTAATAGCAGGCTCAATAACAAATGGACCTAAACCAATTGTAAATTCAGATAATTTTATATCGGCATTTTCAGTTGCAAAACAATAATCTGTAGCCGCTATGATACCAACCCCTCCACCAACGGACTTTCCTTGTACTCTACCAATTATCAGTTTTGGGCATTTACGCATAGCGTTGATCAAGTTTGCAAAACCTAAAAAGAATTGTTTTCCATCTTCAATATTAGAAATAGCTAATAATTCATCAAAAAAGGCCCCAGCACAAAATGCTCGATCTCCTTCGCTTTGTAAAATAATAATGCTCACCGTATCATCAACAGCTAAACGATTGATGTTTTCAATTAATCTGTTGAGTAATAATGTTGGAAACGAATTGCTTGCCGGGTGATAAAATGTTATGGTTGCAATTGTTTCTCTGATGCTGGTAACTACAGTTCCGTTGTTCATTATTATAAATCTTGCAGTGCTGCTTTATTTGAAGTTACATTTCTATCAATTTTTCTCATTAAACCTTGTAATACTTTGCCTGGACCAACTTCAGTAAACTCAGTTGCTCCCTCAATAATCATTTGTTGTATAGATTGTGTCCAAAGTACAGGTGCTGTTAATTGCGCCATTAAATTATTTTTAATTTCACTAGCATTATTAACTGCCTTGGCAGTTACGTTCTGATAAATTGGGCATATAGGCTCTTTGAAGGTTGTATTTTCTATGGCTGTTGCTAACTCTTCTCTGGCAGGTTCCATTAATGGCGAATGAAACGCACCTCCAACCGGCAATACTACAGTCATTTTTGCTCCTTCTTGTTTTAAAGACTCACAGGCTTTATTAATAGCTTCAATTTCTCCAGAAATAACAAGTTGACCAGGGCAATTATAATTAGCTGCAACTACAATACCATCTGTCGCTGTACAAATATTTTCTACAATATTATCTTCTAAACCTATGATGGCAGCCATAGTTGAGGGTTGTAATTCACAAGCTTTTTGCATTGCTAAAGCACGTTGAGATACCAGTCTTAAGCCATCTTCAAATGATAATACGCCATTAGCAACCAATGCAGAAAACTCACCCAATGAATGTCCTGCAACCATTTGTGGTATAAAAGAATCGCCCAATGTTTTAGCAAGCGCCACAGAATGTAAAAAGATAGCAGGTTGCGTTACTTTAGTTTCTTTTAATTGCTCAATAGTTCCTTCGAACATGACATCGGTAATAGGAAATCCTAATATGTCATTGGCTTTTTCGAAAAGTTCTTGCGCTATTGTTGATTTTTCGTAAAGATCTAGACCCATTCCTGAAAATTGAGCTCCTTGACCGGGGAATATGTACGCGTGCATAGTTAGTTTAATTAGTTGTTGCTTTACAAAAATAGAAAATTTGTGTCTAACAATTATTTTATACTTTAGTAACTTGTTAACTTTATGAAAGCATCACAAAAATTACTGGCGTATAAAATCTATTTGACTCTAGCCGCACTATTTATAACCTCTTTAGTTGTTTCAAATTTGATTTTTCAGAAATTTTTTTCCTGGGATTTTTTTGGGATACATACTTTTGAAATTTCTGTAGGCATTCTACCATACCCTATTACTTTTTTAGTAACTGACCTTATATCAGAAATATTTGGAAAGAAAAAAGCGAATCAGGTAGTAATAGCCGGTATTTTTGCATCCTTTTTTTCGTTATTAATCATATATGTTTCAGACGTTGTTCCTGCTACATCATGGTCACCGGTAAATGATAAGATTTTTTCAAATGTATTCGGATTATCAATAATTGCAGTTTTTTCATCGATGATAGCATACTTGTTAGCTCAGTTTGTCGATATTCGAATTTATCATTATTGGAAAAGGTTGACGAAAGGAAAACACCTTTGGTTGCGTAATAATTTTTCTACAATTACCTCTCAGTTCTTAGATACATTTTCTGTACTATTTTTATTATGTTCTTTTGGAGTTATAGAATGGCATTTATTTACAATTCTTTTGTTAAATGGGTTTTTATTTAAGGTTTTGGTAGCATTATTAGATACGCCAATTTTATATTTAGCGGTATACTACATTAGAACATTTTTTAATCTTGAAATAGGAGAAGAAATTGATTTAGATGCTTAAGCCACCGTGCTTAATAGCATAAATTAAGAGTCCAATTCTATTTTTTACATCCAATATTTTAAAGAGTTGTTCTCTATAACCGTCTATTGTTTAAGGGCTTAAATACATAACACTTGCAATTTCTTTGAAGGCCATTTCGTTACTCACTAATTTCAAAAAGTCGATCCCTGTTTCTTGTAGTT
>Ga0316190_10003131_pt1 | contig 12019 bp, 11 predicted proteins | sample Eddworburrow2_MG_FD_204929 | JGI IMG/M metagenome (GOLD analysis project Ga0316190, IMG submission 204929) | Coastal sediment microbial communities from Maine, United States - Eddy worm burrow 2 | ecosystem: Environmental > Aquatic > Marine > Coastal > Sediment | place: USA: Maine | collected... | reverse complement strand
GCGGATGAAGTTTTGGTAGCTATTAAGGCAGCTGCTTTGTGCCACACAGATTATGATTCATTAAATTGGGGAAAACCTCTGATATTAGGTCATGAGGGGGCCGGCGTGGTTAAGGCAATCGGCATGGATGTTAAAGGTCTTCATGTGGGGGACTCAGTTATTTTGAATTGGGCTACTCCATGTTATAATTGTTTCCAGTGTAATTTAGGTAACCTGCACATTTGTGAAAATAATTCCCCTGTGGTGGCAGGAGCGAATGGATATACTAATGGACATGCACATTTGGAAGGAACCTTATGGAAAGACAAACCCATTGAGCGCTCATTTAATATTGGGACTTTATCTGAATATACGCTTGTAAAGGCTTCTGCGGTTGTAAAAAACACATCGGAAAGAATGTCTTTTGCATCAGCCAGTATAGTCAGTTGTGGAGTAATGACCGGATATGGATCTGTTATAAATTCTGCAAAAGTAAAACCCAATAGTTCCGTCGTGGTTTTAGGCACAGGTGGGGTTGGTTTAAGCGTTATTCAGGGAGCAAAACTTAGTAAAGCTTCCATGATTGTTGCAATAGATATAAATGAACAAAGATTGGCTATGGCCAAAGAGTTTGGCGCAACTGACCTTATTCTAGCCAGTAAAGAAGATAAGGGCTTATTGAAGGCGGCTGAAGCTGTAAAGTTACTGACCGAAGGCAGGGGAGCAGATTATGCTTTTGAATGCACTGCGGTTCCGGAGCTCGGCGCAGCACCCCTGGCGATGGTTAGGAATGCCGGTACGGCGGTCCAGGTAAGTGGAATAGAAGAGGAAATTACCATAGACATGAATTTATTTGAATGGGATAAAATTTATATAAACCCTTTATATGGCGGATGCAACCCTCAGATAGACTTTCCAAAAATCATTGAACATTATGAATCAGGTGAATTAAGGCTTGACGAAATGATATCCCAAACCTACAATTTGGACCATTTGCAAGAAGCTTTTGACGATATGTTGGCAGGAAGAAATGCCAAAGGTGTAATTCTATTTGATTAATTTTAAACATGTTTAGAACCATTCAAAAATCGAACCCGGCGTTTGAAAGCAATCATCTAAGTTTCATTACAGTTAAAACCAAAAACTTAAAAGGCAGGGGTGATATTTGCCTTTTTGTCCCTCCTGTGGAAGGGCTGAAAGATATCCCTTTGGTGATTCTTCTTCATGGAGTATATGGCAGCGCCTGGGAATGGTCTCAAAAAGCAGGTGTGCATATTACCGCATGGGAAATGATTCAGAAAAAAGAATTAGAACCTATGGTGATAGCCATGCCCTCCGACGGACTTTGGGGCGATGGCTCGGGGTATCTGCCGCACAATGGTTTGGATTTTGAAAAGTGGATTGTGGAAGATGTTCCCAAAGTGGTTATTGATAACGTAGCTTCGGTTAGTGAGAAATCCGAGCTATATATTTCCGGGCTCTCTATGGGCGGTTTCGGGGCGCTGCGTTTAGGAATCAAATACTCGGATAAATTCAAGGCAGTATCTGCCCATTCGTCAATTACCGAATTGGAGCAAATGTCTTTGTTTGTAGAGGAATCAATAAAAGAGTACGAGCAGCTTAACAAGCAGGAGGAATCTGTTTTAGAATTGGCTCTTGACAGAAAAGAACATTTGCCTCAATTGAGATTTGATTGTGGGACCGAAGATTTACTGATTAGTCAAAACCGTCTTCTGCACGATCAATTAAATAAGGCCCAAATAGCCCATGAATATGAGGAATTTGCCGGGGGGCACGAATGGGACTATTGGCAAAAACACATAAAAGACAGTTTGCGGTTTTTTAATAAGTTTATCAAATAACTAAAACTATTTGTAACTTAAAATTAGTTCTATGAATTTGATTACGAAATAACCATTAGAATTTTAGATATGGCAGCAATAAAAGACCTGGCGGATTATCATGAATTGGTATCCGACCTTTTTAAACAACCAAAGTCGCGCGAAGAATGGGATCAATACAGATTGACCGATGAACAGGTAGCTCATTTTCATGAATATGGATATTTGTCGGGAATTAAATTATTGGAAGATGATCAAATTGAAGTCTTGCGCAACCAATTGTCGGAGGTTATAGATCCCAAACATCCTGCTCACCATCTGTTCTATGAATTTCACAGCAATGAATCAGAGGATTCCGATTCAGTTTTATTTCATTCTTTGGGACAATGGCGTATTGCCAGCGGTTTTCACGATATTCTTTGGAATCCCGCATTTGTTATGGCTGCACATCAATTGTTGGAAAATAAGCCGGTCAGATTCTGGCATGATCAATTATTTTATAAACCCGCTAAACATGGAGGTGTAGTAGCCTGGCATCAGGACTATTCGTATTGGACCCGTACTATAGCCATGCAGCATTTAACCTGCTGGACAGGCCTGGATGATGCAACAATTGAAAATGGGTGTTTGCACTATGTTCCTAAAAGTCATAAATGGGGATTGTTGGATGCACCTTCTCTTGCGGGGGATATGAACGGATTAATGAAATATCTCACTGAAGAACAAAAAAAAGAATTTAAACCGGTTGCTATAGAAATGAAAAAGGGTTATGGAACCTTTCATCATCCTTTGATGGTTCATGGTTCTTATGAAAACAAATCTGAAATGAGCAGGCGGGCATTTGTGATCAATGTATTTGCAGATGGTACCGTGAGCAATACGGATGATGAACTCTTAACCGGGGTTCCAATAATTCCCAAAGGAAGCAAAATGCAAGGTAAATTTTTCCCCTTATTATACAACCCGAAGGTCTGGTTGTAATTAAGAATATGGGATTCAATTATACTTGTAGAACATATAGGATATTAAACCAATAACAATCATGAACGTTAATATTTTGAAAAAGTCATTAGAAGAAGGCAAAACTGTATTTGGGCCCTTCTGCAAAATACTTGATCCTACTGTTGTTGAACTAGCGGCATTAGCAGGCTTTGATTTTGTAATTATAGATATGGAACATGGGCCATATAGTGTAGAAACCGTTCAACAAATGATAAGAGCGGCAGAGGCCAGAGGCATCTCAGCGGTAGTTAGGGTACCAGAAAATAGTGAGACCTCAATTCTGCGCGTATTGGATGTGGGAGCAAAATGCATTCAGGTTCCTCAGATATCTACAGCCAAGGATGCAGGGAAGGTAGTGAAATCTGCAATGTTTCATCCTAAGGGAGAACGTGGGATGTGCCGATATGTAAGGGCTGGAGAATATACAGCCATTGAAAAAGAGGAACATTTTGGGAGATCTAATGAAAGCATATTAACTATTATACATATCGAAGGTGTTGCAGGTCTGGAGAATTTATCGACTATTCTCACTTATGACGGCATTGATGTTATTTTTTTAGGCCCCTATGATTTGTCGCAATCTTGCGGTGTTCCCGGGCAGGTACATCATGAAAAGGTCGTAAAACGCATGGAAGAGGCTGTGGCGCTGGCCAGAAAAAGCGGAAAAGTTGTTGGTACTTTTGTGGAAAGTGTTGAGGATGCCAAAAAGTGGGAGAAAATAGGCGTTCAATATATCTCATATGCTGTTGATACGGGCTTGATTTTAAATGCATTCAAAAACATAACCACAGGTTTAACAAATCATTGACCAATACCTTTTTAAGGCAGCTGGCTTTGCTCATCCATCGCTTCCCTAAAGGCTTTCCATTTTATTGATTCGCCGTCAATATGATAGGTGTCCGACTTTTTAAAAGTTGCGGATATTGCACCTACTCCCGTACCCATGATCCCAAATAATACCCCTGCCATGCCAGTAGTTTCACCTTGGCTAAACCATCCATCATCGCCTGTTGCTAACCCCAAAATTGCACCGGTTCCTGCCCCTATTGTCGCGCCTAAAAAGATATTATGCCCTGCAGATCGTTTTGTTTTTATAAGACCAATCCTGCTTACTTTAATAGTCACAGGTTTTTCTCTGGGACCAGTTATCAGGGAGGTGTCAGTTACACTGGCAATTCTGCCCTTGGATATTTTTTTACCATCCTGGTCATATACTCTTACAAAGGGGGCTGCCTTACTTTTTGTTTCTTGAGCATAAAGCACACTGCAGGATATTAATACCAGAGTAAAAAACAAGAATTTCATAGGATGATGTATTAGATTATTTTGGATATAAATCAGAATAATTAATAGAAATGAAAAAATAATATCTTACTTATAAAAAAGACCAATGCGACGAGCTGGTGGGGATGTACTGTCTTCGAGGGAGTATTTAAAAATAGAAAAATATTACGAAATAAAAAAAAGTGAATAATGTGGCTGAACCAGTACTTAGCCAAATTCAATTTTTTAAATTTTCCAGGGCGGATTCTTCCTGTTCACTCCGCCGTAATATAGTATTACTAAATTACCATCCGGATCTTTTAATCTTGCTTCCCTCCATAACCAGGGTTTATCATTCGGTAATTCATCGAATTCGATTCCTTTGGAAAATAACTTACTTACGTATTCATCCAGATCTTCACATTCAAAATAAACATATATACCATCTCCGGAAGGTGGTTTCTCGGTTTGGTGTATGGAAAAAGTGCTATCCCCGTCAGGACATTCAAATCTTGCGTAATGTGGTAAGGCCTTAACGATTAGTTTTAATCCCATCTTTTCATAGAAAGGAATGGATTTTGTCAAATCCACTGATGGAACGGTAATTTGATTTAAGTTCATTTAAATGATCTATTCCGTTTTATGCACTTCCAATTCAATTTCTATCATAAATTCAGGTAATGCCAATTCCTTAACCCCAAGCCAGGAACCCGTAGGAAATTGCTTGGTATAAATGGTATTCCTGTAGGCGGCATGTTCCAGAAATAACGCCATATTGGTCGTAAATACATTTTCAACAACTACATCGTCAAAAGTGCAGCCGTAATGCTTTAATATCTTATCCAGGTCTGCATAGCAGTTTTTCATTTGTTGTTCAAAATCTCCTACGGCGGTTGGATTGCCGTCATTATCCATACTTACGGCACCTGATATTTTGATATCGTTACCAATTTTCACGGCATGGGAATATCCATAGGCTTTTTCAGTTTCCGGACGGAGCAGAAAATATTCGGGCTCTTCAACTTCAACAATTTGTACTTTTTCAGCCTCCTTGGGTGCCTGATTGCAACTTTGAACTATTAAGGCAAAAACAAATAAGGGAGTAAGAAGTTTAATTAGGTTTGAGATAGAGTTCTTTTTTTTCATCTTTTTAGGTTGTGAGAGATTACTGATTTGCTGTTTCTGGTTTTACGGTTTAAAACAACCGAAGTTAATAAAACTTTAATATCCATGAATCATATATTCTCCATTGTAACAAACGAATTAATGTAATTATTAAAATATTGTTTGCCACATGAAAAGGATGCACTAAAATCTGAGGTGTACTCAAAGTAGTCGTCTTGATAAACTTTCATAGCGTATTTTTCTCCACTCACTAATATTTCATTAAATTCAAATCTTGAAAATCACAATAATTTATGGCCAACTATAATATAGATGCAAAAAAGAATATGACCTATGACGCCATAGTTATAGGATCGGGAATCAGTGGGGGCTGGGCTGCTAAAGAGCTTTGTGAAGGCGGTTTAAAAACTTTGGTATTGGAACGGGGAAGAATTGTTGAGCACGTGGTAGACTACCCTACTATGAATAAGGACCCCTGGGATCTGGAACTCCGGGGAGCCCTTGGACCAGAGGATCTTAAAAAACATGCGATAGGCGCACGGGCAGGTTTTGTCGGCGCAAATAATGAGCATTTTTATGCAAATGACGAAGAGAATCCATATACGGAAGTGAAACCCTTCCTCTGGGTTCGCGGGCACCAGATGGGTGGGCGTTCTTTGCTTTGGGGCAAGCAGTGTTACAGGTGGAGTGATCTCGATTTTGAAGCCAATGCCAAAGACGGTCATGGAGTTGACTGGCCCTTGCGATATAAGGATGTAGAATCATGGTATACCTATGTTGAAAAATTTGCAGGGATTAGTGGTCAGGCACTTGGTTTGCCACAATTACCCGACAGCCATTTTCTGCCTCCCATGGAACTCAATTGCGTTGAAAAGGATATAAAAAGCAGAATAGAAAAAGAATTTCCCGGACGCGTTATGACTATTGGACGGGTAGCGCATCTTACAGAACCTTTGAATGGTCGCGGCCAATGCCAGTTTAGAAACAGATGCGATAGGGGATGCCCATTTGGCGCATACTTTAGCAGTAATGCTGTGACTCTTCCGGCGGCTAATGCAACGGGTAATCTTACAATCAGACCTTATTCAATAGTTAATTCTATCATCTATGATGAAAAAAAGGGAAAAGCAACCGGGGTAAGAATTATAGACGCAGAGACCAATGAGTATATAGAGTTTTATGCAAAAATTATTTTTTGTAATGCCTCTTCCTTAAGTACTACTCAGATTTTGTTGAATTCAACTTCCGACAGGTTTGAAAATGGCCTTGGAAATGACAGTGGTGAATTGGGTCATAACTTAATGGATCACACCTATAGGGTAGGAGCCATGGGTAAACTAGAAGGTTATGAAGACAAATATTATAAAGGCAGGCGACCCAACGGAATATATATCCCGCGCTATGTAAATATTGATGAAAAAACAAAAACAGATAAGTTTGTACGAGGTTTTGGTTATCAGGGTGGAGGTGGCCGTGGTAATTGGAGTGCCGGGGCCAACCAGGAACAGTTTGGTGCAGAATTTAAAGATAGCCTAATGAAACCGGGCCCATGGGAATTCTTTATTACCGGATTTGCAGAATGCCTGCCTTATCATGAGAATAAGGTTACGTTAGATAAAGAGAATGTCGATAAATGGGGTCAGCCTACATTAGCTATAGATTGTGAGTTCAAAGAAAATGAAAAAGCAATTAACAGGCAGATTAAGTCTGATGCAGTAGAAATGCTGGAGAAAGCAGGAGTAAAAGATATTGTGGGATTTGATAATGAGCATGAACCGGGATATGGTATTCACGAAATGGGGACAGCCCGCATGGGTCGTGATCCCCGTACTTCGGTATTGAATGGAACAAATCAAATCCATGCTGCAAAGAATGTTTTTGTTACAGATGGTGCCTGCATGACTTCATCTTCATGTGTTAACCCATCTTTAACTTATATGGCTCTCACTGCGCGGGCAGCGAATCACGCAATTTCTGAACTCAAAAAGAAAAACCTTTAAGATTATGGACAGAAGAGCAGCATTAAAAAAAACAGCTATGGCGGCAGGGTCTGCGGCCCTGGTTCCTTCACTTTTTTCGCTATTACAGTCTTGCCAGAAGAAACCGCGACTGAGTTGGGAGCCCATATTTTTAACCGTAAATCAGGCGGAATTAATCTCAACATTAGTAGACACTGTATTGCCAAAAACAGAAACTCCCGGGGCGTTGGATATGAAAGTAGATTTATTTATTGACGTGGTATTTGCTAAATTGTTTAATAAAACCGCTCAACAAACAATGATTGCTCAAATGGAGCAGTTTAATACAACTTGTGAAGAGAAATTCGGTAGCATATTCTCAGAATTAAGTGTTCAGGATCGAGAAGAATTCTTGAAAGAAGAAGAATCGAAATCTGGCAAATACAATGGCAAAGTCTGGGGGACAGCGGTAGGCGAACAAAAACCGGTAGGGTTTTATCGGACAATTAAATCGCTGGCCTTATGGGGATATTTTTCCTCTGAAGAAATTGGAAAAAATGTGCTGAATTACGATCCTGTTCCCGGAGAATACCTGGGCTGTATTCCCCTTTCCGATGTAGGGAATACCTGGAGTTTATAGAAGATTAGCAAACATAATTAATTTTCTTTTGTTGAATTCAGAGAAAATATGAAAGCCTTATAGGGTTTAAGGAAAATCTTGTTTTCTTTAATTTCCACAGTTTCAAAATTATTGATCAGGACTTCCTCAATCAAGGCAACTGATGATTGCTAAGGGTAATATTGAGAATAGAATAGCATCAATTTTTCATAAATAGCACATTACTGGCTTGGCTTTAGACGCAAGAGCTGTTTTAAACCCCTTTTATTTAGTGTCGCTTATAGATTTGTTTTTGACATATTTTTCCAACCATTGATCCTGCTCCCAAAGTAGATGCAGAATAGTTTCCTTTGCCCGATATCCATGACTTTCGTTTGGCAACATAACCAACCTTACCTGAGCACCTAACCCTTTAAGTGCATTAAAATATCGGATACTTTGCATAGGATAGGTTCCTGAATTATTATCTGCTTCACCATGAGTCATAAGTAAAGGTGTCTTCATTTTATCGGCATGCATAAACGGAGACATAGTGTAATAAACTTCCGGAGCTTCCCAATAGTTTCTTTCTTCACTTTGAAATCCAAAAGGGGTCAGGGTTCTATTATAAGCACCACTCCTCGCAATTCCTGCAGCGAAAAGATTGGAATGGGAAAGCAGGTTAGCTACCATAAATGCACCATAACTATGACCTCCGACAGCAACACGTGTCCTGTCAATATAACCCAGTGCATCTACTGCATCAATAGCGGCTTTAGCATTTGCCACTAATTGCGTCCGAAAAGTATCATTTGGTTGATCATCACCTTCCCCTACTATGGGAAATGAAGCGCCATCTAGTACAACATAACCTTTGGTCACCCAAAAAATGGGTGATCCGTAGTAAGGAAAGGTAAATTTATTTGGGTTAGAAGTCTTCTGTGAGGCGCTTGATTGATCTTTAAATTCGCGGGGATAAGCCCATAAAATCATAGGCATTTTTTCTTTTTTCTCCTTATTATAACCTACGGGAAGATATAAAGTGCCCGAAAGTTCTAAGCCATCATCCCTTTTATAAGTAATTACTTCTTTATGGATATCCTGTATACTTTTAAAAGGATTGTCAAACCTGGTCAACTGCCTTAGTTGATTCTTCTTCAAGTCTCTAATAAAATAATTGGGATACTCATCAGGTGATTCTATGCGTACTAATAGTTCACTTTTATCCACATCATAACCAGTAAGATTTTCAAGTTTGTCTGTGTATTCTGATTGATAAAGTCGGCTCGTTTTGAGTGATTTAAGGTTGATCTTATCAATAAACGGGAACTGTCCTTTTTCAGAATACCCTGCACCATTAAGGAAGGCAGAACTACCCTTTATAGCCAGGACATCGCTCCCCATTTTGTTTCTCTTTGTCACAAAACGCCCTGGATCGCTGTATCTATCCTGATAATTTCTGTCAAAAAGAATTTTAGGTTCGACAGAAGAATCAGAAGGATTGAATAAATAAGTCTTGGTATTTCTGGTATTCCACCAGTCATCAATAATAAGTGCTGTATCTTCATCTCCCCACACCGCACTGTCATATCTGTTGATGGTTTTCATCAGACTCTTGGCTTCCCCGTTGAACGGGGCATTTAGTTGAAAAATTTCATCCCTGTATAAGGCTTCTTTTTCAGGATCACCTCCATCCAAAGCTTCGGCGTAAACCAGGCTTGCAGGCATGTCATTCCTCCAGCTAAATCTTCTTTTCCCTTTGCGGACAGCCATGAAACCCTTTGGCAGATCTTCAATCAAAGGAACCTCTATAACTGTCTCAACCTTTTGTCCATCCTTCGAATAAATAACGGTTTTAGAAGGAAATCTGCGATAAGGCACAAGGTATGAAAATGGCTTTTCAACAGTTGTCACCATTACGTATTCTCCATCCGGGGAAAACATTATATTATTATACATAGCACCTTCAAGCCATTTTTCACTTTTCCCATCCAATGTAACTTTGTAAAGCTCTGATAAAGCAAGTTGTTCAAAATTATGCTCATCATTTTTATTTTTTAATAAATCCTGATACGTTCTGTTTTGTGCTTTTTTTCCATCATTCACAGAGATTGTAGGGCCGGTAGGTACCGCGTTCTTTGTCTCAATAAGTTCCAGCCTGTCTGGAGAAATCATTTTCACCAGGATTGCATTACCATCCTCAAACCAGTTTATCACATCACGAAGGTTGGCATTTACCCTAGGTTCGGTCAGTTTTTTCGCCGCCTGTTTTATGACATCGACTACCCAGACTTCCACTCCGGAAGATGTTGTATTTGTGAACGCCATCTTCTTCTGATCAGGAGAGTAAGTGAAGTTGGCTAACTTTGGTTCTGATGGTAGTCCACTTACTTGAACTACCTCTGATTTATTAGTAAGGAGAGGTTTTATTTTTAAATTATTATAATAAGTCACCCTGCTTCCAATATTGGTTTTCGGATTAATTCTTAACCCTCCCAATCTCAATTCTTCTTGTGATATTTCTTCGATACTTTTAAAGGTATCCCGATATAGGAAAATCATAAATTCCTTGTTATCGTCAACAAGTACTGACGGGGCTAAAGGCACATCTACAAGGTCAAGAATTTCCTTTGATGGTTTTTGATATGTCAGTGATTCCTGGGCTTGTACTTTTACAATTAATAATAAAAGAACTACATAAATGGATAGTTTCATATTCTTTTTTGTTTATAGCTAATGGTTTTGTGTGTAAAAAATAGCGTTTTACAATTCGATACTTTTGAACCGGAATAAATGTATGAAAAAAGCGCAAGTTTGAAATACTTGCGCTGAGTAAACTGATTATTATTTGTCCGACCAAACTGCTAGTTCATTTTCAGAGGGGTCAACAAAGTGAAATCTGCGACCACCCGGAAAAGAAAAAATGTCTTTTGTGATTTTACCACCAGCCTCGATAATTTTATTTTTTATCAAGTCAAGATTTTGATGATATAAAACAATTAATGCACCATTTATAATTTTATTTTCCGTTTTTTCAAATCCTCCTTCAAGTCCACTGTTCGAAAAAGCTGTGTATGTTGGTCCATAATCAGTAAAAGTCCAATCAAAAGCGGTCGTATAAAATTCCTTTATTTTTTCAAGGTCTTTCGTTTTGAATTCAACATAATTAATATGATTGTCTTTAATGTCCATTTATATCAGATTTATCTATTATTTTAGAATTGGCTACAACGGTGGAAATATGAAAAGTTGGGCATATTATAGCACCAACCTTTCAATTTGTTACACTGTTTGTTTAATGTTAATTCATTCATATATATCACTTTCTGTCCAATTTTTTATATTACGTATTGTAGGTTGTTTGGATCAGGCTTTTGATTTTTAATGCCAGACTTGAATAAATTTACTTATATAATTTATAACGCTGTTCTTTTATTATAGATCACAGGCATCTGTCCCTTCCACTTGTTCCAAATATCATTATTGGTGATAAGGTCTGCCATAAAGTGGCCAACATTAATTCGACTGATTTGACCATCTTTTAGGATACTTCTCATCGGGGAGGGGTATACTTCGATTTCAGATGCATTTTCCTCATCAATTAATGCTGACGGCCGAACCGCAGTCCATTCAATAGCGTTATCTTTTTGACCTATGTCGGTTCTTAAGTACTCTGCAGCCTTTTCATTGTCTTGGTGTGGAGGAAGCAGAAGGCGAAGCAATCCAACCAGGCATCTTTGGGCAAATGAAATTGATTCATTGAGATCGGGATTGCGGTTGGCAACCGTATTCATGAGAACATATTTAGTTAATACTTCAGATTTATTTGCTTTGATAGCAGTACATAACCGTTGGGTTGTTTCTGTTACAAGTCGGCGAGGTTTGCCAAAAATTCCCTTAAAAGTCATGTTATGCCCAAGGCACGAAGCTACTGCGTTACAGCCGGCGACATGTTGTTCCATCTCTTCGTCGGATAATTCCAAAACACTTGCACAGATCACTGACAAACGATCATGATTCTTTATGGTGTCAGGTAGTTTTTCTGGTGATCGCACAATCACCTTGACATGCTGTTCACGATTGAGCAACTCCTCAACCAATCTTATACCTGTTGCACCACTTGCACCAACTACTAATGTTAGCATATCTTTCTTTTATTAATTTCTATTATTGTTTTTTCAAAATAGCCTACAACGGTTCGGCTCGTATGTTTGATTATTGATTTAAAGATAGCACATTAGTTTAATAGATAT
>Ga0316190_10003129_pt1 | contig 12021 bp, 10 predicted proteins | sample Eddworburrow2_MG_FD_204929 | JGI IMG/M metagenome (GOLD analysis project Ga0316190, IMG submission 204929) | Coastal sediment microbial communities from Maine, United States - Eddy worm burrow 2 | ecosystem: Environmental > Aquatic > Marine > Coastal > Sediment | place: USA: Maine | collected... | reverse complement strand
GGTCCTACACCATCCACTTCGGTGGGGAGCCCGGCAGCGTGAACCATTTGCCGATTGCCGAGGGCTGGAACTACATGGTGCGCTTTTACCAGCCGCGAAAAGAGATTCTCGATGGAACCTGGACGTTCCCCCAAGTAAAACCTGTGGCATCAAAGTAACGGATTGTCGAGTGACAACGGAAGAAAGATGATGAAAACACGACTCCTGAGCCTCCTGGTCACTGTCATGACCATCGTCCCCTGTTCCTCGGTGCTGGCGGCAACCGGCGCCGATGAGAAACTCACTCCCGCCGAGGCGAAGGAAATCGCCAAGGAAGCGTTCCTGTGGGGCATGCATCCGGTCGCGATCTACCACCTGCGCTTCAACTTCGCGCAGAATGAACTGAACCCGCGCGCTGCGGGCATCAACCGCTTGCATTGGGACCGCACCCCGATGAAAGCATTGCCGCGCGTCGCGACGACACCCAATGCCACCACGCTCTATGGCGTTGGCATGTTCGATCTGTCAGAGGAACCCGCGGTCATCATCGTCCCCGAAATCGAGGATCATTATTGGAGTGTCCAACTCTACGATAACTACTCGCGCTGGTGGCACATGATCGGCAGCCAGTTCAATGCGCCCGGCCCCGTTCGGCGCTTGCTGATCGGCCCGAACTGGAGCGGCAAGTTGCCCGACGGCTTCGTCGGGGCCGACATCGTGCAGTCCCAGTCCGACTTTGCCGGGGTGCTGGCACGCGTCGCTCTCACCGACGATACGGAAGAAGAGTTCCAGACGGTCAACGCCATCCAGGACCGCATCACGGCCATGTCGCTCAGCCAGTGGATTGCTGCCGGACGCAAGGAGGTGAGGGCTGAGGATGTGCCGCTGACCAAGGCCGACTATCCCACCTATCCCGGCATGGAGAAGGTCCGTGAGCCGGGCAAGCTCACCGGCGTGGATTACCTACGCTGGGTCAGCCTGGTACTGAACGATCCCAGCTTCACCAAACAGACGGACGGGCATAAAGAAATCACTGCACTCGCGCGCTTCGAACGCCTCGGACTCAAGGCCGGCACCCCCTTCGATCCCGACGGGTTGACGCCCGAGATCGCGGCTTCGGTGGAGGCAGGGATCGAGGAGGGTAAGCAGGAAGTGCTGACTGGGATGGCCGCGAACTTCACCGAAGGCCAAAACGGCTGGAAATTCGACACCGACCTTGGGTACAAAGACACCAACTGGCAGTGGCGGGCATGGGCCGGACTGCAAGCTGTTCTCGCCCCCGTTCCCTCCCGATCGCATACGGCCGCGAACTGCTGGGACGATTCCGATGGCCGGCCGCTCTCGGGTGAGTACCGGTACACGATAACGTTCGACCTGAACGACATGCCTCCGGTCACCGAGTTCTGGGAAATGCCGCTCTACGATACCGAGGGCTATTTCTACGACAACCCGATCGACCGCTATTCGCTCAACAGCTTCATGCTCGAGCGCGGCAAGCTCCACACCGAGGACGACAAGCTCGTGATCTATGTCCAGCACGACGAGCCGACGGACCCGAAGCAGCGCCAGAACTGGCTGCCCGCACCAAAGGACGGATTCCGCTTCACCGCTCGCTTCTACGGTGCCGCCACGCCCCTGATCGACGCCAGCTACGACATGCCGGGCGTGGTGCGTATCGATTGAGAACTTGGAGGATGAAGATGCCAAGAGTGAAATATCTCTATCGAGCCCTGGTGATTACGACCTGCGGCGTGATGTTCACCGCCTGTGCCCAGGAAGAGGCCACCTCGAAGGGGGACTTCGAGAAACAGGTGGAAGACTACATTCGCATGTTTCCCTACCAGGAGACGTATGAATACGCCATGCAGCTCACGGGAGGAGATGCCGCAAAGCTGAATGGATGGGTCCAGGCGTCACGGGACCCGCTGAAGGCCGGAGAGGACAAGATCGTCCGGAGCAACAACGACACCCTCTATAAGACGGCGTTCATCTACCTCGGGGATGGGCCGGTGGTGCTTCGGTCGGATTCCCCTTCGAAAGAGCGATTCAGCTCGTTTCAGCTGCAGGATGACCGGAACGCGAATTACCGCAACATCATCAATCCGGACGGTAGCTATACGCTCTATCATGGCGAGAAGCCCGAGAACATCGAGGGTGAGGCCGTTGAAGTGCCGTCCCTCCTGTCCGTGGTCGTCACGCGGATTGAAGTGAAGGATCCGAATGACGCGGCCGACATGGCGGGTGCGCAGGCCGTTTTCGACGGCATCACCATTGAAGGGCCGACCATCCGGGAGATGCCTGCAGTCGATCTCCTGAGTGGTTTCGACGAGCAGGTGGCGCAAGAAGCCAACAGGCGCATGGATGAGACGGCGGCGTCCGTGCCGTTCAGCGAAACGATCGTCGCGCCAGGCCAGGAACCCGGCACGGATGTCCCCTATCTCTATCATGCCGCCGGCACCAAGGCGGGTTGGGGTGGACCAGCGACCTCTCACAGTGCCTACGAGTCGATGTATAACGACGAGTCCGGTGCGACCCTCGAAGGTTCGAAGGGCGAATACGTGCTGCTGACGGAGGCCCCTCCGGTCAACGCCTTCTGGTCGCTCACCGTCTATGACTCCGGCACCGGTCGCCTCCACCCCAACGACGACGACCGCTACCACATCAACAACACGACCGCCGTCGAGAATGAGGACGGCACGTTCACCTTCCGGTTCAAGGTGAAGTGCGAAGACGGAGACCAGAACTGCCTCGAGGTTCCCTCCGGGCCGTTCGACGTGGCCGCACGCTATTATCTCCCGGAGCCGGAGATCATGACTGGCGAGTGGACGATTCCGAGACCGGTGGTGCATACCGAGGGATAGGAAACTCGAACGGTCAACGGTGTTCTGTACGTCTAACGGTCGGCGCCTGAGCTGCGCGTGGCGCTGGGACAGTTTTGTGACAGCTTTCAGCGGCGGATCGGGCTCAGGCAATGCCTGCGAAGAGCAGCGGCTCAACTGAGGCACTTCTCCCCTTGGCCCGAACAGGCGATCGCCAAGCCGATACCGTAGAGCAGAAGGGGTACGGCGATAATCCCGACCATGAGAAGGACCGTCGCGGTGACTTTCGCCTTCCGCAACTCGGCTCTCTGGATGTCGTCGACGGCAAGGGTCGCGGAGTCCCCCGCCACCCGAAGCACGACGCTGTCCTTCGAGACGCCGATGGGTCGCCCCTCGATGACAGTCTCGTTCGCAAGGTAGACTCGAAACGTACCTGTTGATGGGGACTCTGCCGCTTCCCGAAGAGCTTGCCCGGGGGGCTCCACCGGAACCCAGCGGTGGCAGCCGGCCAGCCAGAGAACCAGGGTCCCCGGTAACAGCACATTCCTGCACACCGCAGACTCGCGGAGCCTACGCAACGCAACCTCCAAGCAGAGAATCAGGAACGGGAGCGTCAGGATCGTCTGCCGGCGGGGCGCAGAAGGACGCTCGCCATGTTCGCTACGATCGCATGAAAAGGGAAGAAGACAGAGACGGCTCGCACTGCCAGTCAGTGGAGCCGATCGGGATCGCCGTCGAGCGAAGCGAGACATTGAGCACGCGAAGCGTGCGGACTACCGACGACCTCCTGGTTGCAAAGCAAGGGTCCTAGACCGTGAATCACGACAAATAGCCGGAGTTATCGCGACAGACCGCGACAATCTGCAGATCGAAGAAACGCACGAAACGGCCGAATGTCGGTTTGAACCGACAGTAGAACCGACAGTAACGACGGATGTCACGCGAGAAGCGTTGCTGGAGAGACTGTGACGGTGACCTTCGGATTAGGAATACAGGGTCACGTTTCTCTGCAGTGCCCAGGTTTCTCTATAGTCAGTGGAATTGGGGTGATCTGTCCCGTTTCGACCTCTCAGGTGTCTCAGATTTCTCTGTGGTTCCCTGCTGTCGGGCAAAGTGACGGGCAAAGTTGCGTGCCGGGACGAGAGAGGCCCGGAGTTTCCCCGTGCGGACCGGACACGCTAGTCTTAAGTGATGTCCAAGATTGAACAGTCGCCGGCCTCTGACGAGCACGTCGAAAACCGTCTCGAGTTCGAGACGCTGATCTCCGACCTCTCCTCTCGGTTCATCAACCTGCCTCCCGGCGAGGTGGACCGTGGGATCGAGGACGCGCTTCAGCGTGTCTGCGAGTTTCTCTCCATCGATTACGCGGTGCTGTGGCAGTGGTCGACCGCGGCCCCGGGCCTGATCATGCCCACCCACGCGTACGTGGGAGTGGAAGGTCCGCGGCCGTCCGAGCCGCTGAGCCAGGAGCAGTATCCCTGGATCGTGGGGGAGATGCTGGCCGGCCGCGCGGTGGTCGTCTCGTCGCTGGATGCGATGCCGGAGGAGGCCGAAGTCGATCGGGAAAGCGGCCGCCTCCAGGGCATCAGGTCGAATCTGACCCTTCCGCTGTCGCTGGCCGGCGAGGCGCCTCTCGGGGCCCTGGCGTTCAACACCCTGCGGTCGGAGCGCAATTGGCCCGACGCGCTTGTACAGCGGCTGCAGCTGGTCGTGCAGGTTCTAACCAATGCTCTCGCCCGATCACGGCGCGAGGAGCAGGTGCGGAGGAGCAAGGCTCTGCTCGCTGGGGGCGCAGAGCTTGCCGGTCTCGCGTTTTACGAAGTGGATTTCGACAACGGAGCCATCTACGTCGACGATCGCCTTCGCGACCTTTGCGGCGTTCCTGATGACCGAGAGCAGGGCCTCCAGCCCCTGGAGTTCTGGCTGCGACAGATCCATCCGGATGATCGGGAGCGGGTTCAAGCGCGGCGCCAGGAGCTTCACGAAGGGAAACTGGACCGCCTCTCGATCGAGTATCGCTACATCCACCCTACGCGTGGGGAGAAGTGGATTGATCACATAGCCGGCGTTGCCCGGCGTGACGGCGAACGACGCGCGGTCTCGACGTACGGGGTACTCCGTGACGTCACCGAGCGCCGGCGTGCCGACGAGTCGCTGCGACAGTCGTACGCCGAAGTAGAGCGATTGAAGGATCGACTGCAGGCGGAGGCCGATTACCTCAAAGCCGAGATCCGGGTGGTCCACCCGCACGCCGAGATCATCGGGCAGAGCTCCGCTATCCGAGAAGTCCTGTACCTGATCGAACAGGTGGCGCCCACCGAATCCTCGGTGCTCCTGTGTGGCGAGACCGGCACCGGAAAGGAGCTGGTTGCCCAGGCCATCCACCGACTCAGCGACCGCCAGGATCACGTGATGGTTCGGGTCAACTGTGCGGCGCTGCCAGCGGGTCTCGTGGAGAGCGAGTTGTTCGGCCGGGAGAAAGGCGCCTACACCGGTGCCCTGACGCGCCAGGTCGGCCGGTTCGAGATCGCGGACGGTTCGACGATCTTCCTCGACGAGATCGGCGAGTTGTCGCTCGAGGTGCAGGCTAAGCTTCTACGCGTGCTGGAGCGAGGGGAGCTCGAGCGACTCGGCAGTCCCAGGACCATCAGGGTCGACGTTCGGCTGATCGCGGCCACGAATCGCGACCTGGCGGAGGAGATCCGCCAGGGGCGGTTCCGGGAAGATCTTTACTACCGGCTCAACGTCTTCCCGATCCGGGTGCCGCCGCTGCGCGAGCGGTCGGACGATATCCCGATGCTGGTGTGGGCGCTCCTCGAGGAATTCTCTGCCCGCATGGGGAAGAAGATCACACAGGTCCCGCGCGCGACGATGGAGGCTTTGCAGAAGCAGTCGTGGCCCGGCAACGTCCGCGAACTGCGGAACGTGATCGAACGCGCGGTCATCGTCACCCCCGACGAGACGCTGAGGATGCCCGTGTTCGACGGGGCCGCGTCGGCAGCACCGCCGAAGACGCTGGCCGAAGCCGAGCGCGAGCACATTCTCCGGGCGCTCGAGCGGGCGGGCTGGCAAATCAAAGGGCCCACGGGCGCGGCCGCCGAACTGGGGCTCAACCCGTCGACGCTGTACAGCCGAATGAAGAAGCTGGGCATCCGGTCTCGTCGGCAGAAGGCGGACGACGCTGCGACAGAGCACCAGGACACGAAGCGACTTCACTGAACAGGGACGACATTTCGACCCCAGGACGCGATTTCGCCCGTTCTCCCGATTCTCTTCCCTCCGATCGACACCCAGAGAATCCACCAACGCGCTGTAGCTTAGTGACTTAGGTCCGTTCGCCGGTCGGCGCTCCACGGTGGTACGAATCGAGCATTGAGGATCGGCATGATCATCGTCGGAACGCTCAAGATCGTGCCGCTGTCGGACCGACGCGGCGACGTGTTGGAAATCCTGCGGTCCGTTCAAGGTCCAGTGCTGGCCCAGCCTGGCTGTGCCGGGTGCCACATCTACGACGAGCAGGGCCCCGAGGGGGCCATCGTGCTGGTCGAGCGGTGGGAAACCGAGGCGGCGCTCGAAGCGCACATCCGCTCGGAATCATACCGGCGCGTACTCGGTGCTATCGAGCTATCGGGTGCCGCACCGGAGGTCCGCTTCGACCACGTGTCCGTCAGCGAGGGCATGGAGAGAATCGAGCAGGCGCGCGGCACGGACGGCGCGGTTGCCGACCAGAGCGAATCCTGAGGGAGATGCATAAGGCCGCGATCAGCGCCAGGCGAGCGCAGCATAGTCCGTAGACGAAATCGAGCCAGGACGGTCAAGTTACCACGACAAGAGGAGATGTGGACATCATGAATGAACAAGACAAGCAGCCGGTCACCACGCCCGAATCATCGGGGTTCACCCGCCGTGAATTCACGAAGGCCGGCATCGCCGTGGCGGGCGGGGTAGCCGTACTCGGTGCGGCGGAACGGCTGGCGGCCCAGGAGAGAGTATCCAGCACCGCACCGCTGAATTGGAAAGAGGTGTGGTTCACGAACTGCCCGATGGTTTCCGCCAACAATGTTGATCAGGAGCTGGGCTGGTGCCGCGAGGAGTTCAAGAAGATCGGTGTGGAATACGACTTCTTCCGCCACTCACCCGAGAACAACTGGTACCCGCACTACATCCACAACCTCGACAACCTCATCCGGTTCGGCGGCCTTTATCCCCCGATCCACGTCAACGCGGACATTCGCCCCACTCGGCTGCTGGGGGCGACATGGGTCGTCGAAGGCGGCTGCATAGCCGTGCGTGCGCGCGACCCGATCTTCCGGATGAAGGATCTGAAGGGTAAGAAGGTCGGCATCTCGAAGAGCCTGAACACTATCAAGAACGACTGGTGGCGCATCCAGGAACACATGGGCATCGAGAACATGCTCATGCTCAACGACATGACCATGAACGATATCAATCTCGTCGAGTTCCCCTACCCCGACGACTGGTATGACGACCCCAAGATGCTGAAACCTATCAACAACCCATCCGAGACGTGGCTCCTGCGTGACCACAAGCACGACCTGGCGTTCCGCCCGCTCGAGACGGCGCTCCTCGAGGGCACGGTCGACGCCATCTACACCCAGAGCAAGGTCTTCCAGCACCTGCAGGAGGCGACGGGCGAGATCAAGATGATCGAAGATCTGACCCGCTACCCGGACTGGACCAGGCAGGTCGCCAACACTCCCGCCGTCATCACCTGCACCGACGTGATGGCCGAGGAGCACCCCGAACTGGTCGTCGCCTACATGAAGGCCATGATCAAGGTCGGGCGTTGGGCGAACGAGCATAAGCATGCGGCGGCAGTGATCCTCGACCGGCAGACGTTCTATCTGGATGCCGAGGATACGTACGAGGGCATCAAACACGTCGACATGGTGCCAAGCCTGAGTGCGCAGAACCTGGAGTGCATCAAGATCGGTAAGGACTTCATGGTCAGCCACGACTACATCAAGAACGACTTCGATGTGGACGAGTGGGCGGCGCCGGAGTTCTTGGAGCAGGCGGCGATGGAAGTGCTTCAGGAGGAGTGGGAGAAGAGGAGCTGGAGCAAGCTCCCCGCGGGCGGTGGGCTCGAGACGGAAGGGGTTCGGCTCGGCTAGGCTCGCCGGCTCAGGCCGACGAGAGGTCCAGTATAGGATTGACCGAGCCGGAAGGCGTCCGGGGGAGGCCGGGTTCTTGTCACCCGGCTCCCCCGCGTCGTGTTCGGGAGGACAACCGACCCTCAGCTGGAGCACTGCGATGATCAAGTCCGGGCAACGCCTGGGTCAGATGCTGGTACTGCTGGCGGCCCTTCCGCTGACTCTCTCATGTCGGGATCGACCCGAGACCGTCGATCAGGCGACCGATCGCGCGGAAACTGCACGAGTCGTGAAGGCCGAGGTTCCAGGAATCAGGAACTTCTCACGAATCGGCGACGGGGCAGGGTTCGGCGGCGCCACGGAGGCGTCCGCAATGACATGGCTCGGAGACAGCGGCTTCGCTTCGGTCATCAACCTGCGCTTCGCAACCGAACCGGGCGTCGATGTGGACGCCAGTCGCGCCGCAGCCAGCGCAGCCGGCCTGAAGTACGTCCACCTGCCGTTCGATGCCGCCGACTCGGATCCGCGGCTGATAGAAGATTTCTTGGCTGCCGTGGACGACGAGGCGAATCAGCCCGTCTACATCCATTGCAACTCGGCGACGCGCGTAGCCGCCCTGTGGATGATCAAGCGCGTGTCGGTTGATCACTGGGAGTTCGACCGAGCCCGTGAAGAGGCCGAGGTGATCGCAGACAAGCCGTCCGAGGCGATCGCGTTCGCTTCTAGCTACCTCGGCACGAAGGGGAATTGAGCCAGGGGCCGCTACGAGCCGGCCCAGCTCTGTCTGCCGACGAGGAAACTCAGGCCAGACTGGTGAGTCCCGGGAGGAGAAGATGAGGAACATGCTGTTCGCAGTCCTTGCTCCGGCACTGGCGGCGTCGCTTCTGGTACCGCAATCCATGGCCGCGCAGGAGGAGATGTCTCCCGCCGCCATGGAAGAGATGTGTCCGGACGTCGCGATCGACATCGTCCTGGAGGCGAAGAAGTCGGTCCGTCTCGCCGACATGAGCACGTTCCAGAAGGCCGTGGACGAGAAGCGCTTCGACCTGGTGATTGACGTGCGAGAGCCGTCGGAATACGACGCGGGCCACATTCCCGGAGCGATCAACATTCCCCGTGGTCTGATCGAGTTCCAGATCTGGCCGACGGTAGGATTCCCCGAGGTTACGGATCAGGGGCAGAAGATCTTCGTCTACTGCAACACGGGAGGCCGGGCGTCTCTCTCCGGCAAGTCACTCATGGAACTCGGCTTCACCAGCGTCTCCGTCGTCGACATGAAGCTGACGGATTGGATCGATGCCGGCTTCCCGATAGAAAAGACCCACTAGGGAGGTGTTCGTGAGGAGGCTTGCTCGCTGGCTGGTCCTTCTCGCACGCACCTGCCTGTCACTGTTGATCGCGGCATCGGTGGCGCTCGTTGCCGAACCGGTCGCCGCGCAGGAGATGCCGGACACCCCGCCCCTTGATTCCGCGGTCGTGACCTGGTCTCGCCTCACTGGCGATTGGTGGGGAGCACGCTCCTACCTCGCTGACCACGGCGTGACCCTGGATCTCGACTACACAGCCTCGTATCAAGGGCTGGTGTCGGGCACGAGGGACAGGGACTCTGGCTACGGGGGCAAGGTCGATGCCTTCTTCGACCTGGACAGCGGCAAGCTTGGGCTGTGGGAGGGAGGCGGTCTGCGAACCCATGTCGAGTTTCGCCACGGTGACGCTCGGGCCAACCTCGGGAACACGCTCTTTGCCACGAATACGGCGCAGCTCTGGCCCGTGGATGCTCCGGAACAAGTCGTGGCGACTTCGCTCTACCTCACTCAGAAGCTAGGAGAGCGAACCAACGTCCTCCTCGGCAAGTTCAATCCGGTGGACCTTCTCGCAGCGGATCCGTTCTTCGGCGGTTGGGGCACCCGCCGTTTCATGAATCTCATCTTCGTTGCGCCACCGACCGGTTTGGTCCCCCCGGTCTTCATGGGGGCCGTCACCAGGGTCAGGACCGAGCCTGTCACCTGGACCCTCATGGTCTTTGATCCCAACGACCGCACGACCGACTACTTTCCCGGGGATTTGTTCGAAGACGGCGTGAACGTGTCCGCATCGGGAGCCCACACCGCGAAGCTCGCCGGCCGCTCCACTACCTACACCGTGACCGCCAACTTCAGCACGGCCGAGGGTGTGGACTATTCGGCGTTGCCACCCGGTATCGAGACAACGAACAAGACGGGCGCCTACAACATCTCCTTTCAATTCACGCACAATCTGCAGGAGAGTGCGGAGCGACCGGGTGCGAATTGGGGCTTCTACTTCAAAGCGGCCATCGCTGACGGCAACCCGAACTACGTGAAGGCCTCAGTGGTCGGGGGCGTCGGTGGCCGAGCGCTGTTCTTCGGACGTCCACAGGACAGCTTCGGCATCGGCGGTTTCTACTATAACCTCAGTGATGCCCTTGAGAGCTCCCTCGACCCAATAGCAGACTTCGGGGACGAGGCGGCCCTGTCTGTATTCTATGCGTGGTCCGCGATGCAATGGCTGCATGTCGGCGGTGACATGCAGTACGTCTTTCCCGCGCGGCGCGGAGGCGATCCTGGCCTGATCGTGGCCGTAAGGGCAAATATCCGGTTCTAGACTGAACGATCACTTCTTGGAGGGAAAGATGGCAGCATTGAAACAGACTACAGCGTGGAGGGGCCGGCACCCTCTTTTGCGCCGGATTCTCGTCGCGTTTACGCTCGTCGGACTGGTCGGTCCGCAGAACGCGTACGGCCAGGCAGCCGACGACGAGCTGCCCAAAGGGAAGCAGACGACGCTGGGGCTGTACGTGACCGCGAAGGAAGCCTACGAAATCTGGAAGGCCGCGCCCGACAAGGTGAAGATCCTCGATGTGCGCACGCCCGAGGAGTACATCTTCGTGGGGCACGCTCCCATGGCCGTGAACATCCCCGCCTTCCTGCAGTCGTACGAGTGGGACGGGGACAAGCATCATTACGCGATGACGCCCAACCCGGATTTCGTGGCGCAGGTCAAGGCGACGTTCGCGCTCGATGATGACCTGACCCCCAGCTCCCGCACGATCTCCGCCACCCGCGCCCCTTCCGCCGAGCGCACTTCTGCCTGCCTGAGCTTTCCGATGATCTGTTCCGGTGTGTACCGCTTCTGGCCCATCTGATGCCCCCTGTTCCTGGGTCTCCACCGATCCCCATACTAACTCAGAGATCGGTAGCGTTTCAGGGGGTCAGGTCAATGCTTGGGCTGCTTGTTTGAACCACCCCGGGTTTACCGGGGACCTCCGGGTCGAGTGCAGCCAGCCAAGGGTCGTTTGGCGACAGCCGACCGAACATCCCCCGTCCCCTCCACATGAAGACGAGCTGAGGCCGCTCCTCGCAGCCTCCCTGGCCTGACCTGAGGTTGGTCCCGGCGGAGGTTGGGGCGCGTAGCCGCTCAGACCGTCTCCGGTTTCTCATGACAGCCAAACATGTAGAGAAACATGGACACCCGTGACCGGGCGATGAAAGAAGCGGCTGTGAGAACCTCTTATCTCACAGCCGCTTACAGCAGTGGAGCCGATCGGAATCGAACCGACGACCTCCTGGTTGCAAAGCAAGGCCTCATCCGCCAACTGACGCTCGCTGGCGCTTGCTGACGCCAGATTCGGTCCGTTTTGCGCCAGATCAGGCACGTTTACGCGCGCTCGCGCTGGGACAGTTTTGTGACAGTATTCAAGCGTTGGCTTGCCCCAATAAGCAAAGCGCCCGGTGTGTCGCCGCAGGCGTGCAAGCTCTGCGAGACAACCGGGCGCTTGAGCAGGCGACGGCAAGACAATCAGCCGCAGCCTGCTATCAGGTTGAACTCGACCAGGCCAAACAGCCCTTCTAGGCGGGTAGCGCTGAATCGTATATACGGCACGCCCTGCGTGCCGGCATCCACATTCATAACCACAGCGCAGTCTGAGATGTCGACGGGGAAGTCTACCCACCAATCGTTGCCGCCCGTGTTGGTCGTCACCGCTACACCTGGGCTCGCACTCGTCTCCCAACCTGTTGGGCCCATCCGATGGTATACGGAGTAGGTTGTCGATCCGGCTCCCGTGCCCTGAAGGTTGGCGCACTCCCACT
>Ga0316190_10003128_pt1 | contig 12021 bp, 12 predicted proteins | sample Eddworburrow2_MG_FD_204929 | JGI IMG/M metagenome (GOLD analysis project Ga0316190, IMG submission 204929) | Coastal sediment microbial communities from Maine, United States - Eddy worm burrow 2 | ecosystem: Environmental > Aquatic > Marine > Coastal > Sediment | place: USA: Maine | collected... | reverse complement strand
AACGAAGCGCGTGCGCGTGAAATTGCGGAGTACCGCGAGCGCAAACTGCGCGATACACGCGGAGCGCCAAGCGCCAGGTCATCCCTGGAGCAGATGATGAGTCAGCTCAAGGAAACCGGCAAGCAGGAATTCTCGATCCTGATCAAGGCAGATGTGCAAGGCTCGGCTGAAGCAATCGTGCAGGCGCTCGACAAGCTCGGCACCGACGAAGTTGCAGCCCGGGTCGTGCATTATGCAGCTGGCGGTATTTCGGAATCGGACGTGCAACTGGCACAGGCCTCAAAAGCCATTGTTATCGGCTTCAATGTGCGCGCCAACAAACAGGCGCGTGATGCGGCCGAAACCGCCGGTATCGAAATTCGGTACTACAACATCATCTATGATCTGGTTGATGATGTAAAAGCCGCCATGTCCGGCCTGCTGTCGCCGGATCTGCGTGAAACCTTCCTGGGCAATGCCGAAATACTGGAAGTCTTCAACATCACCAAGGTCGGCAAGGTTGCCGGTTGCCGTGTCGTGGAAGGCAACGTCCAGCGTGGCGCCAAGGTGCGTCTGGTGCGCGACAATGTCGTCGTTCACGAAGGCACGCTGTCGACGCTCAAGCGGTTCAAGGACGAGGTCAAGGAAGTTCAGGTCGGCCAGGAATGCGGCATGGCATTTGAGAACTATCAGGACATGCGTGCCGGCGACGTGATCGAGTGTTTCACGGTAGAGAGCATTCAGCGCTCACTGTAGGGCATCGAGCCCGGCAGGATCGCCTGAACCCGATCGTTTCCAAAGTGCTATGGCGACATGGGCCCGTATGGCTTGATGTCGCCATAGCTGACCCTGTCTGCCTGATGGAGTGACACGCCGATGAAACCAAAGATAAATTCCGCCAGAGCCCCGTCGCAGCGCCAGTTGCGTGTAGGTGAGCTGATCCGTCATGAACTGTCGGCGCTGTTCATGCGCGGCGATGTGATCGACCCAGTTGTCGAGAAAACCGGTGTCACCGTGCTGGAAGTCACAACCACCCCGGACCTTAAGACGGCAACTGCCTATATCAGGCCGTTTCAGCCGTCAGGCAATGGTGATGCGCTGGTCGAAGCCCTGATGCAGCACCGCAAGTTCATCCGCGGTGAATTGTCCCCCAGGCTGCAGCTCAAATACATGCCGGAGATCAAGTTTCGCATGGACACGTCTATCGATTACGCTTCCAGCATCGATGCGCTGCTTGCCAATCCGAAGGTCAAGGGTGATCTCGGCCGCGATCGAGAAGACTGAAAGCATGGCACCACTTGGCTCGTCGTAAAAAGGCAAACCGCGTCCACGGCTGGGTGTTTCTAGACAAGCCGCTTGGCATGGGTTCGACACAGGCCGTATCAATGGTGCGCCGCGCGTTCGATGCGCAAAAGGCAGGCCATGCCGGAACCCTTGATCCGCTTGCTACCGGCCTGCTGGCCATTGCGCTTGGTGAGGCGACCAAGACGGTTCCCTACATGACCGATGCGGACAAGACTTACACATTCACGGTTCGCTGGGGCGAGGCAACCGTGACATGTGATGCAGAAGGCGAGGTTTGCGCAACCAGTCCGGCACGCCCCACAAAGCAACAGATTACAGATGTTCTGCCGGGTTTCACCGGTCAGATTGAGCAGGCACCACCAGCCTACTCCGCCATAAAGATTGATGGTCGCCGCGCCTATGATCTTGCTCGCGCCGGCGAGCAGGTCGAAATGGCAAGGCGGCCGGTTCGAATAGACACGCTGAAATTGACCGGCTGCCCGGACGAAGACCATGCCGGTTTCGAGGTTTCCTGTGGCAAGGGCACCTATGTTCGCTCGCTGGCCCGTGACATTGCCATCGCGCTTGGCACGCAAGGTCATGTCACCGCCCTTCGCCGCACAGCCACCGGTGGCGTGTCAATTGACCAGTGTGTTGTAGCGGCTGATTTTGTAGACGCTGATCCTGATGAACTGGCGGGTTTGCTGCACCCCGTGGAGGCAGTGTTGAGCCATTTGCCGGGCATCGAGCTGGATGAAAGCGCGGCAAAAAAGGTGTTTCACGGCAATCCGGTCGAGCAAACCGGTTGTGATCAGTTCGCGGATGGCGATGAAGTGCTGCTGACTTGCTCGGCCAGGCCGCTGGCGATTGCCCGGGCCAGGGATGGTTTGCTGCAACCGGTCAGGGTTTTTCAACTCGACTGATGACAAGCACCGTTTGCCTTTTGGTCTGGTATTGACTCTGTATTTCAGCTATATGCTGCCCCAACACCGGGTTGTCCCGGTGTTTTTTCATGGCCTTCGCTGGACGACATCCCGGCTTTAGGCGTCCTGTTCCTCTTTTTGAAAGGATTTCCCGATGTCGATTACGCCTGAGCGCAAGCTGGAGCTTGTGAAGGAATACGCCACTGTTGATGGCGATACCGGTTCACCTGAAGTGCAGGTTGCTATCCTGACTGAACGGATCAAGAACCTGACGGGTCACTTCCAGACTCACAAGAAAGACAACCATTCACGCCGTGGTCTGCTCAAGCTGGTCAGCCAGCGCCGCAAGCTGCTTGACTATGTCAAGGTGCGTGATGAACCACGTTACAAGAGCATCATCCAACGGCTCGGTATTCGTCGGTAGTTTCAATAACAATGAGCGGGTGGTTTCCCAGACAGGGAAGCCGCCCGTTTCCCCTTTTTGGCACGTACGGCAATGGGGCCGGGTGCTGATGGCCCGAACGGGGAAATCCGCAAGACTAGAGAATTGATGGCGGCAAGGGCCGGAGCTGGGCCAGGAAATGCGGAAACAGGTTTCCGCTCGAAATTCAGCTCCATTATACATGTAAGGAAATATCTAGATGTTTGACATTCATGTCGAAGAAATTGAATGGGCTGGACGCACACTGAGGCTGGAAACCGGCCGTGTCGCACGCCAGGCCGATGGCGCCGTTCTGGCGACCTATGGCGAGACAACAGTGCTTGCAACAGTCGTTGCTGACCGTACTCCCAAGCCGGGCCTGGACTTCTTTCCACTGACCGTGAACTACCAGGAAAAAACCTATGCTGCCGGCAAGATTCCCGGAGGTTTTTTCAAGCGCGAAGCTCGGCCTTCCGAAAAGGAAACCCTGGTTTCCCGGTTGATTGACCGTCCTATTCGCCCGCTGTTTGCCAAAGGCTTCAAGTGCGAAACGCAAGTCATTCTCACCGTGCTCAGCCACGACCTTGAAAACGATCCCGATATCGTTGCCATGGTCGGTGCATCTGCAGCCTTGTGCCTGTCCGGCGCCCCTTTCATGGGACCGATCGGTGCTGCGCGCGTTGGTTACATTGACGGCGAATATGTGGTGAACCCGACGCTTGACCAGATGCCGGATTCGGTTCTGAACCTGGTGGTTGCGGGCACTATGGACGCGGTGCTGATGGTTGAATCAGAAGCCCAGGAATTGTCCGAGGAAATCATGCTCGGTGCCGTCATGAAGGGTCATGAAGACTTCCAGCCGGTTATCGAGGCAATTATCCGTCTGGCAGAACGGGCAGCGCGCGAACCTCGCGAGCACAATCCTGACGACAATTCCAAGCTGCTTGCCGCAGCGAAGAAGCTGGCCGAAAAAGACCTGATTGCCGCCTATTCGATCGCTGGCAAGGAAGAGCGTCGTGACGCAATTTCAGCAGCCAAGGCAAAAGTTGTCGAAAAACTCTGTGATCCCGAAGATGAAAATGCACCGGCACCCAACAAGGTCGGTGAAGTGTTCAAGTCGTTGGAAGCCGCCATCGTTCGCGGCCAGATCATCGATACCGGGTCACGTATTGACGGTCGTGGACTGTCCGATGTGCGCCAGATCAAGTGCGAAGTCGGCGTTCTGCCACGCACCCATGGTTCTGCCCTGTTCACCCGCGGCGAAACCCAGGCGCTGGTTGTAACCACGCTCGGCACCGGTGACGACGAGCAGTTCGTTGATGCGCTGGAGGGAACCTACAAGGAAAACTTCCTGCTGCATTACAACTTCCCGCCATACTCTGTTGGCGAAACCGGACGTTCCGGGTTCACCAGCCGCCGCGAAATCGGTCACGGTAAACTGGCCTGGCGCGCAGTGCATCCGATGCTGCCGAAAAAGGAAGAGTTCCCGTACACAATTCGTATCGTGTCGGAAATCACCGAGTCCAACGGTTCGTCTTCAATGGCCAGTGTCTGCGGTGCATCGCTTGCCATGATGGATGCAGGCGTCCCGCTCATCCGTCCGATCGCCGGCATTGCCATGGGCCTTATCCTCGAAGGTGAAAAGTTCGCTGTGTTGTCGGATATCCTTGGTGATGAAGATCACCTTGGCGACATGGACTTCAAGGTGGCTGGTACCGAAGAAGGTGTTACGTCGCTTCAGATGGACATCAAGATCAGCGGCATCACCCAGGAGATCATGTCAACGGCGCTGTATCAGGCCAAGGACGGCCGGATGCATATCCTGGGCAAGATGGCCGAAGCCATCACCCAGGGCCGCGAAGAGCTTGGCGAACACGCCCCGCGCATTGAAGTCATGACCATACCGGCCGACAAGATCCGCGAAGTCATCGGTACCGGTGGCAAGGTGATCCGCGAGATCGTCGAAAAGACCGGCGCAAAGGTCAACATCAACGATGACGGTGTGATCAATATCGCCTCCGCTGACGGCGCCTCGATCAAGGCGGCAAAGGACTGGATTCACTCCATCGTTGCCGAGCCTGAAGAAGGTGTGATCTATGACGGCAAGGTCGTGAAGGTTGTCGACTTTGGTGCTTTCGTGAACTTCTTCGGTGCCAAGGACGGTCTGGTTCATATCTCTGAACTGGCCCCCAAGCGCGTCGAGAAGGTCTCCGACATTGTCACCGAAGGCCAGGACGTGAAGGTCAAGCTGCTTGGCTTTGACCAGCGTGGCAAGGTTCGCCTGTCCATGAAGCAGGTCGATCAGGAAACCGGCGAAGACATCTCGCAGGCCAAGGAAGACTAATCCTGCTGAACTGATTGCATAAGTTGAAAGAGCGCCGTTTTACCGGCGCTCTTTTTTGTCTGCAGATATGTCTTTATCTAGAGCATGGCCGGCACAACCCGGTCCGGCGGCTTGTGGCCGTCAACAAATGTCTTGATATTGATGATGACTTTTTCACCCATGTCGACACGACCTTCAATGGTTGCTGATCCCATGTGCGGCATCAAGACCGCTTTCGGGTTTTTCAGCAATCGCGGGTTTACCGCCGGTTCGTGCTCGAACACGTCAAGGCCGACGCCTGCAAGCTCGTCTTTTTCCAGCATCCGGGCCATGGCGTTTTCATCAATCACCTCGCCGCGTGCGGTATTGACGATGATGGCAGTCGGCTTGAGCAGTTGCATGCGCCGCGCCGACAACAGATGGTAGGTTCCCGGTGTGTGAGGGCAGTTCACCGAGATGATATCCATGCGCGCCAGCATCTGATCCAGGCTTTCCCAGTAGGTTGCCTCGAGTTCCTCTTCAATCGAGGCGTGGACCGGCTTGCGGTTGTGATAATGTATCTGCAACCCGAAAGCCTTGGCGCGCCGTGCCACCGCCTGGCCAATGCGACCCATGCCGATAATGCCAAGGCGTTTGCCGTAAATCCGCCGACCCAGCATCCAGGTCGGTGACCAGCCCTTCCAGATTTCCTCATTGCCGATTGCGTTGGCACCTTCGATTACCCGGCGGGAAACGGCAAGAATGAGTGCAAGCGTCATGTCTGCAGTGTCTTCGGTCAATACACCTGGCGTATTGGTGACCGTGATACCGCGATTGGTTGCTGTCTCAACATCAATATTATCGACGCCGGTACCGAAGTTCGCAATCAGCTTCAGTTGGTCCCCGGCCTGCATGATGACGGATTTGTCGATCCTGTCAGTTACAGTGGGCACCAGGACTTCAGCCGTTTTGACCGCTTCAACGAGATCGCTCTGACTCATTGGCGCGTCGGTTTCATTCAATGTCGTTGAGAACAGTTCGCGCATGCGCGTTTCAACGACATCCGGCAGTCGGCGGGTAACAATAACGGTTGGCTTGCGCGTTGGCATTTGGGGCAACTCCTGGCGAAATCCTAAAACAGGGCCTTAGCGGTCGGCTTGCCGACCCTTGCAAATCATTTGTCCATTCTTGTTTATGGTGCGTGAGCCCCCATGTAAACTGTGCTGGTTGATGCAACCGGCGTTGCAGGACATATAATACCAACGGAACTGGCTATTGACCCGTCCGGTGCTTTGTGGCGCTTGCCCGATTCCGAAGTCTCGCCGCTGTGCGCCGCACCTGCCGGAGGGACTGGATTTGACTCCATCGGATGGATCAACAGTCAGTTTCTCTGGTATTTGAGCAGTATGGCTTCAATTGGGCCGGTAAAGATGCTCTAACACTTTGGAAACGATCAGGTTGACGATTTTGGCGGATTGAATCAGAAACATGCTGATCCATTGGTAACCTGCAGGTCTTCTGCCAGGCGTGGGTAAAGACTTTGGGACGATTGAGCATAGGACGGGTCTTGTTTGCTGCACTGGCTTTTGCCGTGGCAGGCGGCATCGTTTATGCGTTTACCGAAAATCAGAATCCCGCAGCCCTGGGCACGGCGAAGGCTGCGCAGGAAACCAGGACTGCCACCAGGCCGGTAAACACCCAGACGGGATTGCCGCTACCCAGATTCGTCAGCCTGAAATCAGAGCGGGTCAATGTTCGCCGGGGCCCGTCCAGCGAGCATGGTGTTGTGTGGGTTTTCACCCGCAAAAGCCTGCCCGTGGAAATTATTGCTGAGTTTGATCACTGGCGCCGCATCCGCGACAGCGAAGGTGCTGAAGGCTGGGTCTATCATTCATTACTGGATGGCAGGCGCACTGTTATTGCCGCCCCGTGGGACAAGGACAAAACCGTGCAGCTTCATGCCAGTGGCTCAACATCCGGTGAGCTTGTTGCACGAATCGGCTCCGGTGCAATGGGTGAGCTGAAGTCTTGTGACGGCAAATGGTGTTTCACAGCATTTGGGGGCTATGAAGGCTACGTTTCGCAGGAAACGCTGTTCGGTGTCTATCCCGGTGAAGTCTATCAGAAGTGAACGCGCCGCGCGTCAAAGCGCCCGTTCGCGACGCTGTCGCCTAGCCACGGTCTTTTTCAAGCCGCACGATAATATCGATCCGACCGATTTTCATGCCTGCTGGCGGCAGCGGCAGACCGTCTACGGTTAGTTGCTCTCCGTCTATGTCTATCAGGCGGCCTTCGCCTTCCAGATAATAGTGGCAGTGGTTGGAGGTGTTGGTGTCAAAGTACGACTTGTGACCCTCAACCGCTACTTCACGCAACAACCCGGCTTCGGTGAACTGGTTGAGCGTATTGTAAATTGTGGCGAGCGACACTGCGACCCCGGCCTGAACGGTTTCAACATGAAGCTGCTCGGCAGTGATATGCCGGTCGCCGCTGCCGAACAGGAGTTTGCCGAGCGACATGCGCTGACGCGTTGGCCGCATACCGGCATCGCGCAGTTTCTGTTCCATGTTTTGTGTATTCATCATGTGATTTTACTTCGCTCAAGCGCATGGTCACAGACCATGAAAAAACACTATCAGGCGCCTGTATAACCCGAACCGGGCCTGCTTGCAATCATACGGGCGCTACCGGACTTATAATGCAGCCGTGAAGCCGGTCTGCCACGTTACAACCGGGCAGGTCGGGGTTTCTGGCCGGATCAAACGAAGGTCATCTCGGTCCAGTGACACAAGGTCTCTGCAGGGGCAACAATTTTGGTTAGTGCTTTCACACAATGTTTCGATATGTTACGAAAACATCAGTAACACGGGCTGTGCAGGCTGGCTGCCGGCGCGACCAACTCAGGGTTTGACGGCGATGAGCGAACGTAAAGAGCATTTTAGCTACGAGGAACTGCTGGCGTGTGGCAGGGGTGAATTGTTTGGTCCTGGAAATGCACAACTGCCGCTGCCGCCAATGCTGATGTTTGATCGCATTACCTCCATCACGGATGATGGTGGCAATGCCGGCAAGGGCCAGATCGTGGCCGAACTTGATATCAAGCCGGACCTGTGGTTTTTCCCGTGCCATTTTCAGGGCGATCCGGTGATGCCGGGATGTCTGGGGCTGGATGCTCTGTGGCAATTGACCGGATTTTTCCTGGGCTGGATGGGCGCGCCGGGGCGGGGTCGCGCGCTGGGTGTTGGCGAGGTCAAATTCTCGGCAATGGTGACGCCCGAAGTCAAGAAAGTTGAATATGTCGTGGATGTACAGCGCCTTATATTGCGCCGGCTGAACATGGCCATTGCCAATGGTGTGCTGAAGGCTGACGGCGAGGTTATCTACACCACAACCGACATGCGGGTCGGGACTTTTGTGGACGAAAAACCTGCTTGAGTCCGGTGTGACAAGGCAGACGATGAAAGGCAAATAGGGCAGCATGAGACGTGTGGTAGTCACTGGTATCGGTATCGTGTCGAGCATCGGCAGCAATGTGCAGGAAGTGAATACCTCGCTGCACGAGGCAAAGCCGGGCATTGTCAGTGCGCAAGATTACGCCCGGCTGGGCTTCCGGTGTCAGGTGCACGGCGCGCCGACAATTGATCTCGATGCATCCATCGATCGACGGGTGCGTCGCTTCATGGGAGACGGCGCTGCCTGGAACTGGATTGCCATGCAGCAGGCCATCACCGATGCAGGCCTTGATGAAAGTGATGTGAAGAATGATCGCACCGGCTTGATCATGGGATCAGGCGGGCCGTCCACTCGTACGATCGTCGCCGCTGCCGACACCACGCGCGAAAAGGGACCGAAACGGGTTGGCCCGTTCGCGGTGCCTGCTGCGATGTCGTCAACCAATTCGGCCACCCTGGCCGTGCCGTTCGGAATCAGGGGGGTCAATTACTCGATTTCCTCGGCCTGCGCGACATCGACACATTGCATCGGCAATGCTGCAGAACTCATTCAGTGGGGCAAGCAGGACGTGATGTTTGCCGGTGGCGGTGAGGAGCTTGACTGGACCTTGTCGGTGCTGTTCGACGCCATGGGCGCCATGTCTTCGCACTTCAACGATACGCCGGCCAAAGCCTCGCGCGCTTATGACAAGAATCGCGACGGGTTCATTATCGCCGGCGGCGGCGGGACGGTTGTGCTCGAAGAACTGGAACACGCCAAGGCGCGCGGCGCAAAGATTTACTGCGAACTGGTCGGGTATGGTGCAACCTCCGACGGCCATGACATGGTGCAGCCGTCAGGTGAAGGCGCTGCGCGCTGCATGCGTCTGGCGATGTCGACCGTCAACGAGAAGGTTGACTATATCAACCCGCACGCCACCTCGACTCCGATCGGCGACTTGCGGGAAATAGAAGCCATACGTGAGGTGTTCGGCAATGACATTCCGCCGATTTCGGCGACAAAATCCCTGACCGGACATTCACTGGGTGCAGCCGGTGTGCAGGAAGCCATCTATTCGATTTTGATGATGCAGAACGGGTTCATTTGCGAGAGCGCCAACATCGAGGAACTCGACCCGGAGTTTTCCGACATCCCTGTTGTTCGCGAGCGCCGTGATAACGTGAATCTGGATGTTGTGCTGTCCAACAGCTTCGGCTTCGGCGGTACCAACGGCACACTGGTTTTCCAGCGCTATAACGGCTAAGCACTTCATCAGGTGTAATTTCGCGACCAGTCCGGGCAGACGATCCGGACCCTGGTGCCGCAGCAGGGACGAATTCAGGAACCATAATGATTGAAGTTAAAAGCGATCTGATGAAAGGCCGCCGCGGCCTCGTCATGGGAGTGGCGAACGATCACTCAATTGCATGGGGCATTGCCAGATCACTGCGTGAGCATGGCGCCGAACTGGCGTTTACCTATCAAGGTGATGCTTTTGGCAAGCGCGTTGCGCCATTGGCTGAACAGGCCGGCTCGTCACTTGTGATGCCATGCGATGTTGAAGATATCGCAACGGTTGATGCCGTGTTCGCCAGACTGCAGAGCGAGTGGGGCTCGCTGGACTTTGTGGTGCACGCCATTGCCTATTCCGACAAGAATGAATTGAGCGGGCTTTATGCCGACACAACGCGGGAAAATTTTTCCCGCACCATGATCATTTCATGTTTCTCGTTCACCGAGATTGCGCGGCGTGCCGCCGCCATGATGAACGAGGGCGGCTCCATGGTGACACTGACCTATGGCGGATCGACGCGTGTCATGCCGAATTACAACGTCATGGGAGTGGCCAAGGCGGCTCTGGAGGCCTCGGTACGCTACCTGGCGGCAGACTATGGACCAAAAGGCATACGGGTAAATGCGATTTCCGCAGGTCCCATGCGCACTCTCGCCGGTGCCGGCATCGCAGATGCCCGTGCCATGTTTGCATTCCAGCGCCAGCATTCACCCCTGCGCCGGCCTGTCAGCCTGGATGAAGTCGGCGGTGCCGGGTTGTACCTGCTGTCGCCCTTGTCCGGCGGCGTAACCGGTGAAGTTCACTTTGTGGACTCAGGCTACAACATCATTTCCACACCGCGCCCCGAAGATCTGGTTTCTGGATCAGAGTAGGTCCGCGTTCGAACACCAGCCGGGCCCGGACTGTCGTGAGCGAAATAATCTTTTCCTGCCTACCGATAAGCGGACAGGTCGGTGATGGACGGGTTGTTGCCATTGAGTGGATTGTCCGGGTTCCATGCCAGCTTCGTGACCATGAACCGGGCAGACAGCGCATCGTACATCACCATGCGGCCGGCCAGGCTGTCGCCTATGCCTGCGATCTCCTTGATCACTTCCATGGCCTGCATCGACCCGGCAACACCGGTAAGCGCACCAAGAATACCGGCTTCCTCACATGATGGCACCATCCCGTCCGGCGGTATGTCGGTGTGCAGGCAGCGATAACTTGGATACGGTGTGCCGTCAGCCTGCCTGAGGTGCGGCTTGAAAGTGGAGATCTGCGCATCAAACTGCCCGACGGCGGCGGAAACCAGGGTTTTGCCGAGCAGGTAACATGCGTCTGACACCAGAAAGCGCGTCACGAAATTATCACAGCCGTCGGCAATGATGTCATATCCCGACATGATCTCCATCGCGTTTGAGGCATCAAGCCGCAAGTTATGCGTGACGACGGCCACATTGGGGTTGAGTTCGCGCATGCGGGTTGCGGCGCTGTCGGTTTTGGCAGTCTTGTCAGCAGCAGCTTTCGTGGAATGGATAATCTGCCGCTGCAGGTTGGACAGGCTTACAAAATCGTCATCCACCACGCCGATTGTGCCGACACCAGCACCCGCCAGATACAACAGCATCGGCGCGCCCAGACCGCCGGCACCGACGACCAGTACCTTGGCGGCCTTCAGTTTTTGCTGACCCGGCCCACCCAGTTCGCGCAGCACGATGTGGCGGGCATATCGTTCAACCTCATCATCGCTGAACGCCATGATCAGCTTTTCCCCGTAGAGCCGAATCCACCGGTACCGCGCACGGTTTCATCCAGCACATCTACTTCAATGATGTCTGCCTGCACCACCGGTGCAATCACCATCTGGGCGATGCGATCACCCCGATTGATGGTGAAAGGCACATCGCCGAGATTGATCAGTATCACTTTCACCTCGCCGCGATAGTCGGCATCAATGGTACCGGGCGTATTGAGACAGGTGATGCCGTTCTTGATGGCGAGACCCGAGCGGGGCCTGATCTGGGCTTCAAACCCTGGCGGTACTGCCATGGCCAGGCCTGTTTCGATCAGGGCGCGCGATCCTGCCTCGAGAATGACCGGATGACCAGGCGGCACGGCTGCACGCAGGTCCATTCCCGCTGCAAGGTCGCTTTCATAGGCAGGCAGTTCCAGCCCCGTCCCATGCGGCAACCAGTTCAGCCGTAATGTCGGAACCGGGCTCATGCGGTGTCTTTCAGCATCGCAGCGAACCTGTCCATGAGGCGAACTGCTACATCATGCTTGGACATTTTTTCCCAGTCCTCAACACCGTCGCGACCGACCAGGTGTACAGTATTGTCGCGTCCGCCCATGACACCGCCCTCGTCACTCACGTCATTGGCAATAATGACATCGGCGTTCTTGA
>Ga0316190_10003127_pt1 | contig 12024 bp, 11 predicted proteins | sample Eddworburrow2_MG_FD_204929 | JGI IMG/M metagenome (GOLD analysis project Ga0316190, IMG submission 204929) | Coastal sediment microbial communities from Maine, United States - Eddy worm burrow 2 | ecosystem: Environmental > Aquatic > Marine > Coastal > Sediment | place: USA: Maine | collected... | reverse complement strand
ACCCGGTCGACCAACGCCAGCAACGCCATGTCTTTATTGGCATCGGTATCGCCATCGTCTTTACACTGCTGATCCGTAGCGGCTGGGATGGCCTGACCTGGCTCGACAATCCCCTTCCAGCGTTATCGGCCACACTATTCGGCGACCATGGCACGGATGAACCGCCCCTTATCAGCGGCAGCATTATCGCCATCCTGGTGCTGGCGACACTATTCCTTAACCGCACCCAGCTACTACAGGATTTACTGGGGCGCATGCTGGCACTGGCGCTGGTATTAGGCGCATTCTGCGCCGACCAGAGCTGGGCATTAATGGCGCTGACATTATTGCTTTATGTCGGGGGCAGTAAACTGATTGCATTGAATAGCAGAATAGGCAGCGGCAGTTTCATCGGCCAACGCGGCTTAAGCATGGCTATTCTGTTCGTTATAGCCACTGTGTTTATGCAGGGCGATAAAATACAGCAGCAACGTATTGAACAGAATCTGTTAAGTCCACATGATTTTCTGATCCAGAGCCTGGTGCTGGAACTTGAGGATATCAAGGATGACAACATTCGGGTCATGAGTCAGTGGCCCGGACGCACCATGCTGGCTATTCGCCGTCCGGTTATGCCATTGGCTCCAGATTATCCTGACAGCGAAACCCTGCTGACCAATATCAAGGGTATCACTCATATCATTTTTGACCCCTCTGACCCCAACAACAGTGTCTTGCGCAATCACCTGGCCAATCTGACCGCCGTCTCAGAAACATTATCACTTGAACAAGGCGGCGTAATCGTCCGTATCGACACCCAGGACAAACATAACAAAGGTGGCAACGTCCATCAGACTACAACCGCGACAAAAAAACCAATCAGCGCTGACACACCGGACAATAATAACTAGCACGCTGCCCTATGCGTCGCTGGCGAATACCACTGCCACAAACCCGGCAATCCTGAGCTTCACGGCCATAAACCTGTAATGACTGGCCGAAATAACCCGGCTGCTCATCGCCATAATAAAAGTCGCGTAGTGTAGTGCCCCCCTGGGCAATAGCCTGCTGTAAGACCCGCTTTATGGCATCGACCAATACCACATAACGCGGCAGGGCGACACGTCCGGCCGCCCTCAGGGGGTGGATGCCAGCCATAAACAGTGACTCACTAGCATAAATATTACCAACCCCGACAACGTTATGACTATCCATAATAAATTGTTTGATCGCCTGACGCCGCCCCCGGCTACGCTGGTACAAATATTCGCTATCAAAATCCAGCGTCAGTGGTTCTGGTCCTAAATCACGCAACAAGCGATGCTGCATGACATTGCGTCGCGTCCACAACAACAGCCCAAAACGACGCGGGTCACGGAGCCGCAAACATAGATCGTTATCCAGGCAAATATCAATATGATCATGCTTGCCGGCAACAGTATCGCGGGCCACAATACGCAAACTGCCCGACATGCCCAGATGAATGATCACACTACCGGCGTCACAACACAGCAACAGGTATTTGCCACGCCGCACAACATCATAAACAATCTGATTTTTTAACTCATGTTTTAGCCGCAGCGGCACCGGATAACGCAACTGTCGCTGACGCACCACTACAGCCATAATTCGCCGCCCTTTTACATGCGGCATAATGCCACGGCGGGTGGTTTCAACTTCTGGTAGCTCGGGCATAACGGGCGCGCAAAGCTTCCGGACTAATTGTCGTTATTGTTTATTGAAATATCTGCTTCACTCACCGTATGGCGCCGGGGCAGGCTCAATAAACGATCGGCCTGATCAGCAGTAAAGTGATAGCGCAACCCCAGCTCCTTACGCCCAAGGATCAACTCCGGCTCCCGTGCCAGTAACTCCAGCATCATCGATCCGCCATCAGCATCTACCAGTTCGATATCAGCTTCTGCAACATCAGCCTGATATCGACTGACCTGCAGGGCGCGGGCATTTTGCCACTCATTAACCAGTTCATTGACATCATCCATCGCAGCAACCTCAACACCGTCATCAGGCGACTGCAGCTGCCAATCACCCTGATGCTGGCCCAAGGACAATCCTGGCAAACTGATTTGTACCAATCTGGAGCCAGCTGGCAGTAATGCGGTATCAACCAATGCCGACAACAATAATTGCGACTGATAGAAATAACGGTCATCAATCAAATGCACCTGATCGTCAATTAATACATAACGACGATTATTTAATGGCTCAATATCCCCAAACAGCACCGCCCGATCATTAAACAATACCCTGGCAAGCGGCTGTTCAAGTCCGAAGGCGGACAAAGGTCGCACACTGGCGGCAAAACTGGAATAACTTGTTGCCGACAATAATTGCAACAATGAATCAATCCGGTAGTCGCTGGCAGCAACCCTGATCGGATCAACAATCATCCAGCCATTGACCTGGCGTTCGACCGTGATTGCCTGGGCGTCACCCTGCTGCAACTGAATGCGCTCAACTTGTGACACAGGCAGCGACATGAGTGATTGCGCATGATCAGGCTGTTGACTGCCCGGCTCCAGATAGGCAACCAGTGCCAACAAGGATACCAGCAGCAGCAAAACAAGATTCAGCCAGATTTTCCCTCTCATACCTGCGCCTTCATCACATCCGCCCCACGCTTAATACTGCCGACGACGCCACCAGATACCCAGACCACAGGCCAGCAGAAACAGAGGCAGCAGCAGCAGAAAACCACCACCGATCAACAATACCGCCGTATTACTTAATTGCAGTGAGTTATCGCCGGCCGTCTTCACCGGAATAGCCAGCAGCTGATCATCACTGCTAAGCCAGTTAATGATATTCATTGCCAACTGCAGGTTACCGCCCAGCCCCAGAAAACCATTGGACAGAAAATCACCGTCACCAATAACAATGATACGCTGCTCACGACCATCACCCGCTACCTGACCATCACTTTGATTCAGTTGCCGCACCAGCGTTAGCCCTAACTGTAGCGGCCCGGCAATATCATTGTTATCAAACGTAACCTGTCCTGTCTGCTGCCCAGTCTCCTGCCAGGTATTGGTCATAGTATGCAGGAAGGCATCACCAACCCAATCAACACCATCCTGAAACAGCAGCGATTGCGCCATGGGGAACAAGGTATTAAATGCAAAACCATCGACCAACGGATGACTGGGATAATTGGCCACCAGGGCAATACGTGGATCGTCAGTGCCAAACAACATCATCCCAACCTGAGATAGATTGGGGTCAATAATAAGTCCCGGCTGAAACTGCAATCCTAACTGTTCTGCCAGGGGCTCCAGACCATGTAACCCGCCCGGATCTGCAAGCCATAATAATTGTCCACCAGCCTTTATATAATCCTGAAGGATAGCAACTTCTCCAGGCAAATAATCACTGCGCGGCGACCCCAGCACTAACACTGTGCTATCAGTCGCTATTGCACCATCACGCGCCAGATTGACAACCCCGACATCAACACCCTTGACCTCCAGCTGAGCCACCCACTGCGCCAGGTCATAACTGGCGTTACCGCGCGGGTCACGTTCACCATGCCCCTGGACAAAAACAATGCGGCTGTCACCGCTACGTAACAGGCGCTGCAGGGTATTACTCAGATCACGCTCAGTGAAACCCTGCAACTGTTCACTCCGGCCCTGATATTCAACCACCATTTCACCATCAACAGTAATGCCCAACTCACGTACTCGCTGCGGGTCCATATCCGGATTGACAAACTGCAATGCCAGATCGTTTTTATGACGCTGATAACGGCCAATCAGTTCATTGATATGACGCCGCAACAATCCGGCCTCACGGGCAAAGGCCGTAACTGTGATTGGTCCCGGCATTTTTTCCAGGACAGTGATGCTGGCAGGCGACAGGGTATTACGACCACTGGCGGTCCAATCGGCCTGGTAATCATAACGTGTGCTCAACCATGCCAGTAATGCAATCATAGATAGCAACAATACAACAAAGGCCAAATTATTAAGGCGCAGATTACGTCTTGATTGTGCGGTAACCTTCATTAGCTCAGCAACACTCCATCACGATTGCACCCGATCAGCATCCAGCCTGCGAACGCTGAGAATCAGGAACGTGGCGATAAATAACAGGTAATACACAATGTCAGCGCTATTGAAGGCCCCTTTTAACAAGGCCTCATAATGACGCACCAGAGACAGGTATGCCATCACTCCGCCGCCGGAGGCCTCAGCACTGCCACTGCCCCAGTCAAGAATCCATAACAGCAACAAGGCACCAAAAGTGCTTATGGCCGCAATCGTGGGCTGAGCCGTCAACGAAGACATATATAAACCCAGTGCTGTAAAACTGGATAGCAACAACAATAACCCCAGACAGGCAGATGCCAGCATACCAAAATCTAGCGTACCGCCAGACAATAGTGACAATGGCATCAACAGAATCATCAGCATCATCAAAGACAAAAAAGCCGTGATGCCCAGAAATTTTCCGATAACGATTTCCGTCATAGACAATGGTGCAGAAAACAATAAACTCAGGGTCTGATTACGACGTTCATCACTGATCAGGCGCATGGTTAACAATGGCACAATCAATAACAATACCACAGCAGCATTGCCAAACAGCGGTGCCACAATAATCTCGGTAATACCCGGCGCCGCTTGCATCCCGGCCAGACGCGGCTGGATCTGCATAAAAAATTCTATCTGGGAGAAAAACATATAGGCCAGAATTGCCTGCACCACTGCCAGTATCGTCCAGGCCAGAGGTGATAAAAACAGACTTCGCAATTCACGTTGCGCCACTATCATTATCATTCCGCCAACTCCTTCGGCTCCTCCGCATGCGCATGATCAGTACAGGTTATATCAACAAAAACCTGTTCCAGTGACATGCGCTCCGGCACCAGCTCATACAGACACCAGTTGCCGGACACACTGGCCTCAACCAGTTGCTGCGCCGGATTACACTGCGGATCAAAATGGATACGGTAATGTTCATCACTGACGGCATCAACAGATAAAACCCCGGCTATCGACAACAACACCTGCTCAGCCGGTGGTTTATGCATTGCCAGCAATATACTTGATGACTGCATGCGCTGATCCAGTCCCGCAATGGTATCACTGTAGACCAGGGCACCCTTATCGATAATCTGGACCCGGTCACAAACGGCCTGAACCTCGGGCAGGATATGGGTAGAAAGAATTACACTGTGTTCCTGACCCAGCTCACGAATCAAGGCCCTAATTTCACGGATCTGGATCGGGTCCAGGCCCACGGTAGGCTCATCAAGTATCACCAGGGCTGGCACGTGAATAATGGCCTGGGCAATACCAACCCGCTGCTGATAACCCTTGGACAGGTTGCCGATCAGGCGCCGACCTACGCTTGTCAGGCCACAACGCTCCTTGGCCATAGCCACAGCGTCTTTGATGCGCGCACGCTCAATCCGGTTCAGACGGGCGCAATAGTCAAGATATTCATCTACGGTCAGTTCACGATATACCGGCGGCTGCTCCGGCAAATAACCAATACAGGCCTTGGCCTGACAGGGTTGATCCAGCAGATCAAAACCATCAACCAGAATCTGGCCTGCACCCGGCGCCAGATTGCCGCTCAGCATCTTCATCGTTGTCGATTTGCCGGCACCATTAGGCCCCAGAAAACCCAGAATTTCTCCCCGCTCAACCGTAAAGCTAACATCGGCAACCGCCGTAACGGCGCCGAAAGAACGGGATAACTGTTCTACCTGTAGCAGACTATTCATCGGAGCATAGTTGTAACGCATATTCCGGGGTTTGCCAACCACAGGAATATGCAGAATATAGATTCACAGCAGAAAAAATGTCGCCAGCCCTAAAAAAACCACGAAACCAACCACATCGGTTACCGTCGTCAACATGACACTACCACCAAGGGCCGGATCAGCACCGACACGGCGCAGAAGCATTGGAATCGTCGCCCCGGCAAAAGCCGCGCACAGCAGGTTAATAATGATGGCTACCCCAATAACCATCCCTACCTGATAATCACCAAACCATGCCACAACAACAATGGCCACAATCCCTGCCCACAACAGGCCATTCAACATACTTACAGCAAGCTCTTTATATAGCAATTGCCGGGCATTGGAGGCACCGATATGACCCAGGGCTATACCGCGTATTACCAGAGTGAGTGTCTGGCTGCCGGCAATCCCCCCCATACTGGCAACAATGGGCATCAAAACCGCAAGAATCACAAGCTTGTCAATGGTATCTTCAAACAGACCGATGACCCATGATGCCAGCAGCGCCGTCATCAGATTAATGCCCAACCACACACCACGATGCCGGGCACTCACCATAACCGGTGCAAACATGTCATCCTGCTCATCAAGACCGGCCATACTCATCATGGTATGTTCGGCTTCATCACGAATAACATCGACAACATCATCGATGGTGATACGACCAACCAATTTCTGACCCTCATCAATCACCGGCGCTGAAATAAGGTCACGATGCTCAAACATAGTGGCGACCTCTGTCGCCTTCGTGGCCACAGAAATACTCTCTGTTTCACGGGACATAACCCCGGCAACACTGGCCGAAGGCTGCTGTGTCAGCAACACCCCTAGTGGCAACTGTCCCAGATACCTGTCCTCACGGTCGACCACAAACAGATTATCGGTCATCTGTGGCATCGAGCCACGTAAACGCAGGTAACGTAATACCACATCAACGGTAACATCAGGACGAACAGTGATGGTATCGGTATTCATCAACCCACCAGCAGTATCATCCGGATAGGATAATACCGCTTCCAGTCGATGACGATTCTGTTCATCCATCGACTGCAGCACTTCACTGATAACTGCATCGGGAAGATCATTAAGGATATCGGCCAGATCATCCGGCTCCAGACCCTCGGTGGCAGCGATAAGCTCCTCCGGGTCCATTTCCATGATCAGGCTGGCGCGCAACTCATCATTAACATGAGTCAGTATGTCGCCATCAAGCTCCGGGTCCACCAACTCCCACAGCAAGCGCCGCTGCTGTGGCGGCATGGATTCAAGCAGGTGGGCAATTTCGGCAGGATGCAGGCCATTGAGCATCGTGCGGACATTAACAATCGTGCCACGCTCAAGCGCGGACGAAAGTATGTTCAGACGATTCTGCTTACGTTCCTGATCAACCATGAAAAAACCCTGCGCCAAACCGGTCATCTGCAAACCAGGCACACACCTGACCTGCACGTCATCATAACAGACTCAAAAAAAACCCGCCGCTAAATTAAACTGCCCGAGCCTGCACAGCAGCAGGGAATTCAGAAAACCTTGTTCAGCACCGAATTATTAACCCGATCCAGCAAACGACCAACATCCTCAGCAGAATGCAACTCATGTAAACAGGAAAAATCCTGCTCCAGCTCCGCCAGACTGCTACCATTGATTATGCGCTTAACTTCAAGCAAGGCAACGGACTGCATACTGAATTCCCGCAAACCCAGTCCCAGCAACAAGCGGGTATAGCGCGGGTCACCAGCCATTTCACCACACATCGACACGGGTATACCTGCCGCCTTGCCTGCCTTGATCGTCATATGAACCAAACGCAACACCGCTGGATGCAGCGGATCAAACAAATAGTTAACTTCGTCATCCAGTCGGTCAGCAGCCAGGGTATATTGAATCAGGTCATTAGTACCAATAGACAAAAAATCCAGATAAGCAGCGAAAACATCAGCCAGCACCGCCGCCGCCGGCACTTCAACCATACCCCCCAAAGGGATATTATCCGCCACCTCTATACCGCGGCTACACAGGAATTGTTTCTGCTCCGCTATCAGCTCAACAACCTGCAACAATTCATGAATAGTGGTCAGCAGTGGAATCATGATACGCACCGGCCCGAGCATAGAAACCCGCAATATGGCGCGGATCTGTGGCAGCAGTATATCTGGATCGTGCAAACATAGTCTTATAGCCCGCAAACCCAGCGCCGGATTATTGTGTCCTGCAGCAGGTTGCCCCAATGCCTCCAGCTGCTTGTCTGCCCCGGCATCCAGTGTCCGAATCGTAACCGGCGCGCCTTGCATTTCCTGCACCACCCGGGCATAAAACTGATACTGCTCTTCCTCGCCCGGCAAATCATTTCGATTCATGAATAACATCTCGGTACGAAACAATCCTATACCGCCAGCATTCACCTTATGAATAGCCTGAAGATCATCCTCCAACTCCAGGTTGCTATGCAATGTAATTGTACAACCATCCACTGTTATTGCCGGCTGTTCACGCAATGACTCCAGCTCCTGCAACCGCTGCATTTCATTACGCTGGCGGTTACGGTAATGCTCCAGCTCCAGCTTGTCTGGTACAGCACAAACAAGAGCGTTGACACCATCAACGATCAGTAGATCATGTTGCTGCAAATAACGTCGCACATGACGGACACCGACAACAGCTGGCAATTCCAGGCTGCGTGCCAAAATAGCGGTATGTGAATTGGGGCCACCAAACTCAGTGACTAGTGCGGCCACACCTTGCTGATGCAAGGCAATAACTTCGTCCGGAGACATTTCATCGCTAACAATAATGCAGCCCTTAAGCCAGCGTGTTTGCGACTCCTGCGCCATATCCGGCTGCTCAAGAAGGTTGCGTAAAATACGCTCTACGACATAATTTACATCGTCTTTACGTGCACTCAGATAAGGATCATCCATCTCCTCGAATGCTGCTATCAACATGTCACGCTGTAACTTCAGCGCCCATTCGGCATTGCACTGCCTATTTTTAATAATACGAATGGGCTCATCGACTATCTGCGAGTCCTTGAGCATCAACAAATGGGCATCGACAAAACTGGCAATATCAGCAGAGGCATGCTCTGCAACCCGCTTCCGCACCTTCTTTAGTTGTTGCCGGGTCTGCTTCAACGCCGAGCGATAACGGTTGACCTCCTCACTCAGCAGTGGTTTGGGGATAATAAATTCGCCAACCTCAACTTCATCATGCTTCAACAGATAGGCTTTGCCTATGGCAATACCTTTAGAAACACTGATCCCGCTTAGCGCAAGCCCCATTCTTCATCACCTGTAAGTCGCCACTCCATCTGCACAGCCCTTAAACCGGCAACGTTATTCATTTTCACCAAAACGCTGCTGCACCAATAACGATATACTGGCCAGGGCGTCAGATTCATCTACGCCGTCTACGATTAACTCCAGAGTTACTCCCTGGGCCGCAGCCAGCATCATGACCCCCATAATACTCTTGCCACTCACCCGTTTACTGCCACGCACCAACACAACATCACTGGCGAAACCCGAGGCCATCTCGACCAGCTTGACCGCAGCCCGGGCATGCAAACCCAGGCGATTAACAATCGTCAACTCAGCAGTTAACACCCGTCAATCATCGCTCTCAGGTTCATAAACAAAAATACCGTCGCGACCACCATTAACCGCCTTATCTACCAGCACACTTGTTTCCTGGTCAGCATAGTTAAGCAAACGTATCAGCATGGGTATATTCAAACCCGCAATCATAATCATATTATCGTATTCCCGCAGGAGTCTCGCGGCTATATTGCTCGGCGTCGAACCAAACAAATCAGTCAATACTATGATATCCTGACCATGAAATTCATGCGCCATCTGGCGCGCCTTCACCAATAATTCTGAAGGATTATCATCAAGCTCAACCGCCAGACACAGCGCCGGCAACGGACTCTTGCCAATCGTCTCTACAGCCATGGCCAGCATAACCTCACCAACCTTGCCGTGTGTAACCAGTAACAAAGCCGCCATTAACTCAATTCCCGATGCCTAATTAGAACCTGACCCTCATGCCGCCGGAAATAATCCGCCAGACATTCAACCAGGTAAACGGAGCGATGCTGACCACCAGTACATCCTAAAGCAATGGTAATATAACTTCGGTTGCCCTCTTTGAAAGCCAGAAACCATTTCTCCAGAAATCGCCGTATATCATCATACATTTCCTGCACCAGGGCATCACCCTGCAAAAAGTCTATCACCTCCTGATCCCTGCCAGTAAACAGGCGCAGGCGCGGATCCCAATGGGGGTTAGGTAAACAGCGCACATCAAATATGAAATCGGCGTCCTCAGGGGCGCCATGCTTGAATCCAAATGACATAAATTGTACCGACATAACCGCAGCTGCATGATTGGCTACACGCTCACGCACTATAGCCCTTAGCTGATGCACATTACTGCGACTGGTATCAATATGCAGATCAGCATCCACAGCTATCGGGGCTAATAACTTTCTCTCCAGCGTTATAGCCTCTGCCAATGGCAACGTGTCACGTGTCAAAGGATGCTTGCGCCGCGTCTCACTAAAGCGCTTCAACAATACCGCGTCATTAGCCTCAAGAAACACTATCTCGGTCTCAATTCCACGCTGCCGTATCGACTCCATTACTTCCCGAAATCCGTCCAGATCCCCCCCGGCATTGCGCGAATCTATGCCAACGGCGACATCCGCTACACCCTGACCAGCTACCCGGGAGTTCATCTGTTGCGCAAAAGCAAGCAGCAAACCGATAGGTAAATTATCAACACAAAAATAATCCATGTCTTCGAGGGCCTGCAACGCAATACTCTTACCGGAGCCCGACAAACCACTGACCACCAGCAGTTTCACACCACTTCCCCATTCATGATTCGGCGCTGGCGGTCTATAAAATCCTGCGCAGCGTTATAACCCTTCAAGTGCTGTATATGATTCAATGCCGCCCCTTCTACCAGTACTGCAAGGTTCCTGCCCGGCGCAACCGGCAGGATGATCTCAGGCACATCAACCTCCAGAATCCGGCGCAGTTTTACGCTCCCATGAAGGCGATCCACCTCCCAAACAGCATCTTCCTGCATATCCTCCAGTCGAATAATCAAACGAAGATATTTGTTTTGTTTGATCACACTATCACCAAACATTGCTCGTACGTTAAGCACACCCAGGCCACGCACCTCGAGAAACCCATCCAGCACCGGCGGACAGGTGCCATTGATCGTATCGGGTGCAATACGGGAAAATTCTGTAGCATCATCAGCGATCAAGCGATGGCCACGCGTCAACAGCTCAAATGCCAACTCGCTTTTACCCATACAGCTGTCACCGGTAATCAGGACCCCGATGCTCATTACGTCCATAAAGACGCCATGCAAGGTGATTCGTTCTGCCAGAAGATTGGCAAGATAATACTGCAAATGACTGATCAATTTATGCCCAGGAAGGGAAGAAGCAAACAAGGCTGTTGCCGTCTTATCGGCCAACTGAATCAATTCATCTGGCACTGGCGCAGAACCAGCAACAACAATAAAGGCAGGCCGATCATCAAATAACTGTGTTATCGCATCCTGATGAGAGTTCTTACCCAGCCCATCCAGATAGGCCAGTTCATCATGGCCAAGCACCTGGATCCGATTGGGGTGACTCAAATTCAAATGCCCAACTAACGTCCCTAGATCGCCATCTTCACGACCAGCGGGATTAACGCGCAACAAACGACCTCTACCAGCCGTGCCGGCAATCCAGTGCAAAGAGAGCTGTTCCTTATGACTATCGAACAAGTCTCCGGCTGTCAGCGAGTCTTGCATAATTCCTGATTAATGCTCCACTCCATCTGTATTTTCAGAGACAGACAGCTTCCACATTGTCAGGATCTTGTATAGCTCATCCTGCTCACGTGCGTTACGTAAACGCTGGCACACAGCTTCATCACTAAACAGCTCGGCAAGGCGAGCCAGTATATCCAGATGCTGCCCCGAAGAATCCTCGGGAACCAGCAAGGCAAAAAACAGATTAACCGGCTCATCATCCGGCGCCTCATAATCAACGCCGTGCCTGAGCTGTAAAAATGCACCCACTGGCTTAGCGATACTAGTCAGTCGACCATGCGGAATAGCCACGCCATGGCCCAGCGCCGTGCTACCCAGTCTTTCCCGATTAAGGAAACTGCCAAACACCTCCATTTGTGTCAAACCTGGGTTATCCTTGACGATCAGATCACTTAGCAGTTCAAGTACACGTTTTTTGCTATTGGCATTTCCTC
>Ga0316190_10003126_pt1 | contig 12028 bp, 11 predicted proteins | sample Eddworburrow2_MG_FD_204929 | JGI IMG/M metagenome (GOLD analysis project Ga0316190, IMG submission 204929) | Coastal sediment microbial communities from Maine, United States - Eddy worm burrow 2 | ecosystem: Environmental > Aquatic > Marine > Coastal > Sediment | place: USA: Maine | collected... | reverse complement strand
TCTATATAAAAGAGCAAAAATGGAGCCAAGAGCTTTATCTGTTATTCCTGAATCAGGACTTTTAGAAGATAGAGCTGCTATTGGAGTTTCTATGGATATGATTGGAACTTTAAAATTACCAATACATCAAGCTTTTTGGGAAGGAGCTAAAATGACCATTAACTTAACCATGGCTATTGCTGTTGGTTTTGTAAATCTGATCATGGATGCCTTTACAGGAGAAGCTGATATCAAGAACATTAGTGGCCCTGTTGGAATCATTGGACTTATTGGTAGTGCTGCTGAATTTGGTTTTGTTTACCTACTTGGCTTTACCGCTTTTATTTCTATTAACTTGGCAATTATAAATATGCTTCCATTCCCAGCCTTAGATGGAGGAAGACTATTTTTCTTATTAATTGAAGTTATTAAAGGCTCTCCCATTAAACCTAAGATCGCTAACACAGCTAATTTTATTGGCTTCGTTCTCCTGATTCTATTAATGGTTATTGTTACTTTTAATGATGTTGTTAAATTAGTTGGATAGTATTTGTTTTTAATATAAGATTATAGATAATGTTACAATCACAACTTTTCACTAAAACCCGTAAAGAAGCTCCCTCTGATGAAGTTTCTAAAAATGCTCAGCTTTTAATTAAGGCTGGTTTTGTGCATAAAGAAATGGCAGGTGCTTATTCTTTCTTACCTTTAGGTTTGAGAGTTATTGAAAACATAAAAAATGTCATTAGGGAAGAATTAAATAAAGTAGGTGGGCAAGAAATGATAATGACCACTCTACAAAAAAAAGATGTCTGGGAAAAAACTAATAGATGGGATGATAAAGTTGTTGACGATTGGTTTAAAACTAAATTAAAAAATGATACAGAACTTGGTTTGGCTTTCACTCATGAAGAACCTTTAACTAATATAATGACTAACTTCGTTTCTTCTTATAAAGATTTACCAATTTATGCTTACCAATTTCAAACAAAATTTAGAAATGAATTAAGAGCTAAATCAGGGATAATGAGAGGTAGAGAATTTTTAATGAAAGATCTATATGATTTTTCATTAAATAAAGAAGAACACGATAAATTTTATGAATCCATGAAAGATGTTTACATGAAAATATTCAGTAGACTTGGTTTAGGTGACAAAACATATTTAACTATGTCTTCAGGAGGAAGTTTTTCTAAATACTCATTTGAATTTCAAACTATTACTGAAGCCGGCGAGGATGTTCTTTTATATGATGAAGATAAAAAGATTGCTATCAATAAGGATGATTATTCAGAAGAAATATTTACTGATTTTAATTTAAATAAAGATGATTTTAACTTTAAAGAAGCTAAATCTGTGGAAGTGGGGGATATATACAGTTTAGGTGATAAATACTCAAAAGCTCTAGGTTTAACTTATAAAGATAAAGAAGGAAAAGAACAAAATGTTTATATGGGATCATACGGCATTGGAGTACCTAGACTGATGGGAACTATCGTTGAGGTTTTTAATGACGACGAAGGGATTATTTGGCCAGAAGAAGTGGCTCCTTTTAAAGTTCACTTAATTTGTTTGGCTAATGAAAAACAAGAAGATGTAAAAAAAGAAGCTGACAATATTTATAATCAACTTACATCTAAGGGTGTAGAAGTTTTATATGATGACAGAGATGTAAGTGTTGGAAATAAATTAGCTGATTCTGATTTAATTGGTATTCCTTTAAGAGTCGTTGTCGGTCAAAAAAGTTTAGAGGCTGGAGGAGTAGAGATTAAGAAGAGAAGTGAAGAAAAAAGTAGTATTGTTTCTGTGGAAGAATTTTTAAAATCTCTGTAACAAAATAAAGGAAAGGCCCCTTGTTTGGGGTCTTTTTTATTTTAAAACAACACGTAGCAAAGCGGCATGTCAACAGTTTACCAAAGCCTTATTTTAAGCTAATATTACAAGACTTAAATATAAAAAAATGTTAGATAAATTCTATAAATTATTCTCAAACAACATCGGTATTGACCTAGGGACAGCTAATACCCTAGTTTATTTAGACGGTAAAGGTATTATCATAAACGAACCCACTGTTGTGGCTGTTAATCAGAAAACTGGTCAAATCGTAGCTATCGGTGCTGAAGCTAAACAAATGCTAGGGAGGACACCTTCTCATATAAAAGCTATTCGACCATTGGTCGGGGGGGTTATTTCCGACTTCGAGATTACCGAAGAAATGCTTTCTTATTTCATAAATAAAGCTAATAAATTATCTAAAAAAATAATTAGACCAAGGGTTGTTTTAGGAATCCCTTCTGGTATTACTAATGTTGAAACAAGAGCTGTTCATGATGCTACTAAAAACGCTGGAGCTCGTGAGGTATTCGTTATTGAAGAACCCATGGCCGCTGCATTGGGGATGCGTTTACCAGTTAAAGATCCAGTGGGTTCTATGGTCATAGACATAGGAGGAGGAACAACTGACATTGCTGTTATTTCTTTAGGAGGAATTGTTAATTCTAAAAATTCTAAAATTGCCGGAGATCGATTAAATGAAGATATTATTTCCTACATTCGTGATGAATTTAAAATTTTAATTGGAGAAAAAACAGCAGAGAATATTAAAATGGCTATTGGTTCGGTTGTAGAAGAAGAAAACCCAATGGAAGCCTCTATTAAAGGAAGAGATTTAGTTACTGGATTACCAAGAGAAGTTATTATTACGGATGCTGATGTAAGAGAAGCTATTTCTCCGTCAATAAATAATCTCATTGATTCCATTAAAGAAGTTTTAGAAACGACACCTCCAGAAATATTGTCAGATATTATGAATAGAGGAATTGTTTTAGTCGGTGGTGGAGCCATCATTAAAGGATTAGATGTTTTATTAAATAAAGCTCTTAATATTCCCGTAGAGATTTCTGAAGATCCCTTGTCTTCGGTAGCTCGTGGTACTGGTGTTGTTCTTGCTGATGTTGATAGTTTTAAAGATATATTAATTGGGCATCAAGATGAGTTACCTCCTAGATAGAAAAAAGAATAATCAAAAAACTATAAAAATAATTATTATTTTGATTATTGTTTTTTCTTTGTCTTTTATATTTAGATTAGATGTACTTTTGTCAAAAACAGCACATTCTATCGCTACTCCTATTTGGCAAACGAAGATTTTTCTGGGTGAAAAAATACAAAGTTATTCTTTTTTTATTACTTCAAAAAAGAATTTATTAAAAGAAAATAATCAATTAAAAGGCGAATTATTTGTTTTTAAGGGTGACCTTATTCAAAAAGAAGCTCTTTTAGCAGAAAATCTAGCACTAAAAGAGGCTCTGTCTCGTGTCGTTAAAAAAACGTCTATTTTAGCTGTGGTTTTAGCTAAACCAAATAGATCTCCCTATGACACTATGGTTTTAGATATCGGTGAAAATGCTGGTGTAATTAAAGGAGATTTAGTAGAGGCTTTTGAAGGTGTAATTATTGGAAAGATTGAAGAGGTATTCTCTGGCTCTTCTAAGGTGAGACTTTTTTCTTCTGCTGGAGTAAAAACAGAAGTAATTATTGGGGAGGAAAATATTTATACAACAGCTACTGGTTTAGGTGGTGGAAATTTTACAACCAGTTTGCCTAGGGGGGTAGCCATAGAAGAGGGGGATTATATTTTGTTACCAAATATAAATTCTCAAGTCCTTGGTATTGTTGGTAAAATCATTGCTAATCCGGAAGATTCTTTCCAAAGAATTCTTTTTAAACTACCCCTAAATTTATCTCAATTAAAGTGGGTTAAAATTATAAAGGATTATCAAAGTGGAGATACCAGTTATTATAAATCCTTTAATAGCTTCCTCGGCTCGGAAATACTCAAGCCTCAGGTCTTGGCATTTCACTCGCCCTACGTCGCTAATAAAAAAAATGATCTTAATTAGAATCATATCTAATATTATTTTAGTATTGAGCATTCTTTTAATGCCATGGTGGTTCAGTTTACTTTTGGCTGTTATATTGTTTTTTCTTTTTAATAATTTTGTAGAAATTATTATTGCTGGCTTATTAATAGATATTATTTATGGAGTACCTCAAGTTACTTTTTTGAACTTTTCTTTTATTGGAGGATTAGGAGGATTGATTATATATTTATTGGGAATCTATTTTAAAAAGGGTTTGAAGTTTTACCACTAAGGTTTCCTTTGGTTAGGTTTTTTAAAATTAAAAAAGATGTCAAAAAAAAGGAAAAAAAATAATTATGAAATAGAACCCGATGAAATATTTCTAGATTCTAGTAATATTCCTGATTTTAATGTTGATCAATTTGAGGGACGAATAGAAAAACCAATTTCTCAAAATACTATTTTATTTTTAGCTGGTTTCTTCGTTTTAGTTAGTTTGATTTTTGCTGTAAAAGTTGGCTCACTGCAAATTAACCAAGGAGAAGAATTTGCAGCTAGTAGTGAAAATAATCGACTTCACCACACTCCTATTTTTTCAGAAAGAGGTGTTATCTATGATAGGAACAATGTAGAACTGGCCTGGAATTCTCCTAATAAAGAAGGAGTTTTTTCTAAGCGTGAATATAAAAAAGCTAAAGGTTTATCTCACCTTGTTGGCTATGTAGATTACCCAGCTAAAGATAAATATGGTTTCTACTGGAACGAAGAGTATAAAGGCAAAGAGGGAATTGAGAAAAACTACGATCAACTACTTCAAGGGGAAAATGGTATTAAAATAGTGGAAACAGATGCTCTCATGAAGATTCAATCAGAAAGTATTATAAAGCCCCCCCAAGGTGGTACCGAAGTCGTTACATCTATTGATTGGCGTGTTCAAAGTAAACTATTTGAATTAATGGAAAGCTTGGCTAAGGATATTGGTTTTCAAGGAGGATCCGCTGTTTTAATGGATGTATCTAATGGGGAATTATTGAGTTCAGTCAGTTTCCCAGAATATGATTCAGCTGTGTTGTCTTCTGGAAAAGATGCTGGAGCTATCTCTGGTTATTTAAAAGATTCAAGAAAACCTTTTTTAAATAGGCCAATCTCAGGTCTTTATACTCCTGGATCAACAGTTAAACCTTTCGTAGCTTTTGGGGCTTTGGAAGAAGGAGTTATTTCTCCAGATAAAAAAATTCTAAGTACCGGTTCTATTTCTATAGACAATCCATATTTCCCAGAATTAAAGTCTGTTTTTAAGGATTGGAAAGCTCATGGTTGGGTAGATATGAAGAGAGCTTTAGCTGTATCTTCAAATGTTTATTTTTATGAAATTGGAGGAGGATTTGAAGATCAGCGTGGCATTGGAATTACTAATATAGAAAAATACACTAGATTGTTTGGATTAGGAGAAGAGACAGGGATTGATTTAATTGGTGAAATTCCTGGAGTTATTCCGAACCCAGAATGGAAAGCTGAAAATTTTATTGATGGTGATTGGAGAATTGGGGACACCTATCACACAGCCATTGGGCAGTATGGATTTCAAGTTACTCCTATGCAAATGGTTAGAGCTATTGGAGCTATCGCTAATGGTGGTAGATTAGTTACTCCACATTTAGTTACCAACGGATTTGTTGATGATAGTGAGATGATTGATATTAATGACCCTCAACATTTAAAAATTATTCAAGAAGGAATGAGAGATGCTGTATTAGAGGGAACCGCTAGTGGTCTAAATATTTATCAAGTTTCCGTAGCCGCCAAAACAGGAACAGCCGAAGTTGGTGTTTCTAAAAAATTAGTTAATTCATGGATTGTCGGTTTCTTCCCTCGTGAAAACCCGCATTACGCTTTTACTATCGTTATGGAAAAAGGACCTAGTGATAATACTATTGGAGGACTCTACGTAATGCGTCAGCTTTTAGAATGGATGGCGGTTGAGACCCCAGAATATTTAAAATAAAAAAAACGGCTCCCAGGGGAGCCGTTTTTGGCACATCTAATATTTACGGAAAGAGGACCCCAGCCAGATGATTTGTGAATCTGCACTGAGCTTGCCATTGAAGAACTTCATCACGAATACTTCTTATTCGTTTTTGAAGCCCCTTTCTTTTTTGGCGATTGAGATTATGGAAACCGCCTTCTTTTATGCAATGACCTGGCTTCAATGGATTTTCCCAATCTTTTACCAAACAACCACATAATAAATGACCAGATTTATCAATGAAATAATTTAACTGACATTGAGATGCTTCTTCTTCGATTTCAGCATTAAGGATATTTGCTTGTCTAGATTTTTTATCAAACTCTGTCTCACGGTCTAGAGCAAAACCATTTTCCCTTATTTCTTGTTTCCGTCTTTTTCTTTCTTTTACCCGAGATTGATAAGCCCTTTCGAAAATCTCAAGTCTTTTGCGTTTCCTGTGGTTTAAAAACATAATCCCTAAACCCAGAATAACTAAAAATAAAATAAACAAAATAAATCCATTTTCTATACTATTTATTTCCACATCAACTCCTCTTCATTCCATCTTTGATTTGTTTTTGACTGTATTTGTAAAGTACAAAGGCTAAAAAAAACGATAAACTCAATACTAAAAGAATAATAGTTAAGGTATTCATTTAAACCTCCATCTGTGCCTTGAGGGCATAATTTGAAAGAATTAAGCTTCCATCTGTAGAGAACAGTAGTATTTATCTTAAAAAAAGTCAAGAATTGACCCAAAGTATCAAGCTAGTTATAATAGTCCTAATGAATGAAGAAACACATTATTTAAGCAAAGCTAAACAAAAAGAACTTACAGCAGAGCTTGAAGACTTAAAAACAAATAAAAGAAAAGAAATTGCTGAGCATTTAGAATTTGCTAAATCAATGGGTGATTTATCTGAGAATGCCGAGTATCATGAAGCTAGAGACGAACAGGCTAGAGTTGAGGAGAGGATTACTAGTTTGGAGTCCATTCTAGCTTCAGCCGTCATTGTTTCAAAAAGACATAGTGAAAACATTGGAGTGGGTTCTACTGTAATTGTTCAAAAAGAAGGAACAAGGACTAAACAAACTTTTTCTATTGTTGGTTCAGAAGAAGCTGATACTGAAACTGGAAAAATCTCTAATAATTCACCACTGGGAGAATCTCTTTTAGATAAGAAAAAAGGAGAGGCTGCTTCTTTTGAGACACCCAACGGAACAATTACTTACAAAATCATAAGCGTAGAATAAATTTTAAAAATTGTGGCTTCTTTAGATGAAATTCGACAAGAGCGAATAAAAAAGTTAAATCTTTTAAAAGATAATGGTATTAACCCTTATCCTATTTCTTCTAAACAAAATTTCACTTTATTTGAAGTATTAGATAATTTCTCTAAACTATCTAAACAAAAAAAAGCTATTAAGTTAGTAGGAAGAGTTATGGCTTTGAGAGGTCAAGGAGCTTTAGTTTTTTGTGATTTCTCTGATGGTACGGAGACCTTTCAGGCTTTATTAAAAAAAGGAGAAGTGAAAGAAAAAAAGTTTCAACTTTTTAAAGATACTATTGATATCGGTGATTTTGTTGAATTAAAGGGAAATCTTTTTGTCACTAAAAGAAAAGAAAAATCACTCCTTGTGTCTGATTGGAGCATTCTTTCTAAGAGCCTAAGACCCCTACCAGATAAATGGCATGGTCTTCAGGATGTGGAGGAAAGATTTAGAAGAAGATATTTAGATACTTTAATGTCAGAAGATGTTAGGAATCGCTTCATTACTAAATCAAAAATCATTACAGCCATACGAGACTTTTTAGACAAAGATAATTTTCTAGAAGTAGAAACACCTCTTCTACAACCTTTAGCTGGGGGAGCCAGTGCTTTACCATTCTTAACTCATCATAATTCTTTAGATATAGATTTATATTTAAGAATTGCTCCCGAGCTTTATCTTAAAAAATTATTGATTGGTGGTTTTCCTAGAGTTTATGAAATTGGCAGAAACTTCAGAAATGAAGGTATAGACGCAACTCATAATCCTGAGTTCACCATGCTTGAGTTTTATGAAAGTTATTCAGATGCAAAACATCAAATGGTTAGAGTTGAAAAACTTTTAAAAACTGTTGCAAAAAAAATATTAAACAAAACTAGTTTTGTTTATAACGAAAATAAAATAGATTTTTCTAAAAAGTTTAAAGTAGTTTCTTATTTTGATTTACTACAACGTTACGCTTTAATTACTAATCCTGGTTCTATCACCAAGGACGAAGCTCTCTTAAAAGCTAAACAATTAGGTGTAGATGTAGATAAAAATGATTCACTAGAAAAAATTATTGATTCCATTTATAAAAAAGTTTGTAGACCAAAATTAATTCAACCAACTTTTATTATTGATTACCAAGCTAACTGTTTACCATTAGCTAAAAGAAAAGAAGATGATCCAGAAATCGTTGATGCTTTTCAGTTAGTTATTGGAGGAATGGAATTTGTTAAAGCTTTCTCAGAATTAAATGATCCTCTTGATCAGGCTGAAAGATTTGAAAAACAAAAGATTTATAAAAAAGAAGGGGATAGTGAAGCTCAAGCAGGTGATGAAGAATTCTTAGAAGCCATGGAGTATGGTATGCCACCAGCTGGAGGAGTGGGAATTGGAATTGATAGACTAGCCATGATTTTGACAGATGCTCAAAACATTAAAGAAGTCATCCTTTTCCCAACAATGAGACCAAAAGAATAATATTTGGTTTAAACAGCTAAAATAATCATTAAAAATAAACGGCTCACACGATGAGCCGTTTATTTTTAATGAAAATGGCTTAAAATCTCAGATTTTAAGCGGTTTTTTAGTTTAGGGGAGATGTGGATAACTTAGTAGTTGAATGGAATAGAGTGGGATATAATATAAGCACGGTGGGAGAAAGTGGGATATTTCTCAAAAAGCCGAACTTTGCAATATGTTAATAGGAGAATACATTCATGCTTTAGACGATAAACGACGGGTATCTTTACCCGCTAAATTTCGTAAAGAGGTAGGGAAAAAAATAGTTATCACCCACGGTCTAGATAATTGTTTATTTGTCTACCCGATGAAGCAGTGGGAGAAGATTAGTGAAAAACTTGGGGAACTATCAGTTGGACAAGCAGATACTCGAGGATTCAATAGATTTATGTTGGCCGGAGCGGTTGATACAGATGTTGATTCCATGGGTCGTGTTCTAATCCCTGACTTCCTAAAGGAATTTGCTAATTTAAAAGGGAAAGTAGCCCTACTTGGAGTTCATGACAGGATTGAGATTTGGAATGATAAATCTTGGAATGAATACAAAGGTCGCATCGAAAAACAAGCAGACGCTTTGGCAGAAAAGTTAGGTGAAATCGGAGTTATATAAATACAAACCATGAATGTCCATATACCAGTTCTTTTAAATGAAGTTATAGAAGCTTTGAAACCTAAAGAAGGGGAAGTTGTCTTAGACGCTACTTTGGGAGGTGGAGGGCATAGCGAATCTATATGTGCTCTTATTGGTGAGTCTGGAAGATTGATTGGTTTAGATGCAGACAGTGAAGCTATTGAAAGAGTAGAAGAAAGATTAAAAAGAGCTTCATGTCAAAAAACTTTAATCCAAAATAATTTTAGAAATTTGGATGAAGTATTAAAACAATTGAAGCTACCGCAAGTAGACAAGATGCTTTTTGACCTAGGTATTTCTAGTAATCAACTAGATTTTGGTACAGGTTTTTCTTTTCAAAGAGATGATCCTTTGCAAATGACTTTCAATCCTAAGCCTTCAAAAGATACCTTAACGGCTGAAGAGATAATCAATACTTGGGATGAGGATAATATCGCAGACATTCTTTTTTATTACAGCGATGAAGGATTTGCTAAACGCATTGCCAAGAATATTGTTTTGAGTAGAAAAAAGAAACCTATAAAGACAACATCTCAATTGGTTGAAGTTATAAAAGAAAGTGTTCCAGTTTGGTATCAAAAAAAGAAAATTCATTTTGCTACTAAAACTTTTCAAGCTTTAAGAATTGCCGTAAACGATGAAATGGTTGCCTTAAAAGAAGGATTAGAGAAAGGCTTTGATCATTTAAAACCAGGAGGAAGAATGGCTGTCATTACTTTTCATAGTTTAGAAGATCGTATTGTTAAGAATTTTTTCAGAGAGAAGAAACAAGATGGTTTAGGATTATTACTTTCTAAAAAACCAATAAGTCCTACAGAAGAAGAGAGAAAAAATAATAGAAGAGCACGTAGTGCTAAATTAAGATCCATAGAAAAAAAGTAAAATGAGAACTAAAGTTAAACAATTAAATAATAATTTTGAAAAAGAAATGTTCTGGGGGCTTTTAACTATGCTAGTAATAGCCTCATTTCTCTATGCATATTTTGTTAATAGTACTATTTTAAATATTGTAGAAAGAAAAGATATAAACAAAGAAATGGTCTTCTTGAGTTCTGATGTCAGTGAAATGGAAATGGAGTATTTTGCTTTAAGTAATAAGATAGATTTACCTTATATATATTCTTTAGGATTTAAAGATGCTTCATCTTATACTAGCTACGCTTCTCGTAAAGCTTTAACTAAGCGTTTATCATTTAACAATAATGAGATATAGTTAATGTTAAATGACAGATCATACTTCTAGATTAAGGTTTATTTCCATAGTTGTCCTCATTTTTGCTGTAATCCTGGTAATGAGGCTTTTTTTTGTTCAAGTAATTGACGGAGAAAGATATAGTCAAAATGCTGACAGGCAATATGTTGCCCCTGCCTCTAATCTTTTTGATAGAGGGTCTATTTTCTTTAAGAAAAAAAATGGAAAGACAGTTTCAGCTGCCACATTAAATTATAGTTATATTTTAGCTATAAATCCCAAAGAGTTAAAAAATCCCAAAGATACATATAATAAAATATCAAATATTATAACCATTGATGAAGAAGACTTTTTGAAGAAGGCAAATAAAATTAATGACCCCTATGAAGAAATTGCTAAAAAAATCAGTAAAGCAGACTCTGTTTTAATTTCAGATCTTGATATTGATGGTGTTGGTTTACATAAAGAACAATGGAGATCCTACCCAGCCTCTAGTATGGCTAGTCATGCTTTAGGTTTTGTGGCTTTTAATGGGGATAAATTAGAGGGACGCTATGGATTAGAAAGATACTATGAAGATGTTCTTTCTAGAGAAGAGGAGGATTTGTATGTTAATTTTTTTGCTGAAGTTTTTTCTAATATTAAGACCTCATTTTTTAATAATAGCCCAAGCTGGAAAGGAGATATTGTTTTATCCATTGAGCCTTCGGTTCAAAATTTTTTAGAAAAAGAAATGCTTTCTGTACAAGAAGAATGGTCTTCTGATTTTGTCGGTGGAATTATTATAAATCCTCAAACTGGAGCAATTTATGCTTTAGGTAATTTACCAGATTTTGATTTAAATAATTTTAGAAATGAAGACCCAAAAGTTTTCTCCAATCCCACAGTGGAAAATGTTTTTGAAATGGGTTCCATTATGAAACCTTTAACCATGGCGGCTGCCATTGATAGTGGTGCAGTGACAGCTAAAACAACTTACAATGACAAAGGTTATGTTCTTTTAGATGGAGCGCGAATAGAAAATTACGATGGAAAAGGGAGAGGAATAGTTTCAATGCAAGAAGTTTTAAATCAATCTCTTAATACTGGTGTTGTTTTTGCTATGGAACAAATGGGTAAAGAAGTTTTTGCTGATTATTTGAGATCCTACGGTATAGGAGAAGAAACGGGTATTGATCTTCCTAATGAAACCTCTGGTCTTATTAGTAACTTAAATAGTAATAGGAACATTGAATATGCCACCGCGGCTTTTGGGCAAGGTATTGCCACCACCCCCATAGGGACTGTCAGAGCCTTATCTGTTTTGGCAAATGGAGGACTTCTAATTACTCCTCATTTAGTTGATGAAATTAATTACAAAATGGGTTTTTCTAAAAATACTTTTGTTAATAAAGAGCCTAAAAGAGTTTTAAAAGAAACAACTTCTGAAGAAATAAGCCGAATATTGGTTAAAGTTGTTGACGAGGCCCTATTGGGTGGTACAGTTAAATTACCAAATTACAGCGTAGCGGCTAAAACAGGGACTGCTCAGATTGCGAATCAAGAGGAAGGTGGTTATTATGATGATAGATACCTGC
>Ga0316190_10003125_pt1 | contig 12030 bp, 7 predicted proteins | sample Eddworburrow2_MG_FD_204929 | JGI IMG/M metagenome (GOLD analysis project Ga0316190, IMG submission 204929) | Coastal sediment microbial communities from Maine, United States - Eddy worm burrow 2 | ecosystem: Environmental > Aquatic > Marine > Coastal > Sediment | place: USA: Maine | collected... | reverse complement strand
CATCGCGGCCCTGATGATCTTCGCTGCGCTCAGTGTCGTGTCGTCGAAGAACGTGGTGCACGCGGCCCTGTGGCTGGTCGTCGTGCTCGCCGGCGTTGCGGCTCAGTACATCCTCGCTGCCGCTGAGTTCGTGGCGGTCTCCCAGGTGCTCGTGTACATCGGGGCCGTGATGGTGCTGTTCCTGTTCGGCATCATGCTGACCCGCGCCCAGATCGGCAAGGAACCCGGGCTCAACAACACCGGCTGGGCGCTCGGGATTCCGGTGGCGGTGGTCCTGTTCGGTCTCTTGGCCTGGGTGATCATCGACCAGTTCGGTGACGACGTGCTCCCCGATCGTGGCCCGACGCCGACCGTGCTGCTCAGCGACCAGTTCCTGTCGATCTACATCATCCCGTTCTTCGCACTGGCCTTCGTCCTGCTCGCCGCCGCCATCGGCGCCATCGTCCTGGCTCGCAAAGACTGATGTTGGCTGTCAACTTCCTCCTGCTCGCTGCGGCGCTGTTCTGTATCGGCGTCTATGGCGTCATCGCACGGCGCAACGCCGTCATGGTGCTGATGTCGATCGAGTTGATCCTGAACGCGGTCAACCTGAACCTCATCGCGTTCGCCCTCATGACCGGGGCCGTCGACGGCCAGGTCTTCGCCCTCTACGTGATCGCCATCGCAGCCGCCGAAGTCGGCGTCGGCCTGGCGATGGTGCTGATGATCTACCGCAACCGCAAGTCGATCGCCCTCGACGAACTCTCCGAGATGAAGGGCTGACATGCTTGCTGCAGAAGCCGCCGAACTGAGCTCGGGTTGGTTCCTCGAGAACGCCTGGCTCATCGCGCTGATCCCCGGTATCGGGTTCGCGCTCATCATCGGGTTCGGCAAGCACCTGCCGATGAAGGGCTCCGAGATCGGTCTCCTCTCGATGTTCGCGTCGCTCGTACTGGCAACCGGCGCCGCCATTCAGTGGGTGCAGCGGACCAACTCGGCCGGCGAAGGAGGCGAGGAAGCCTTCGGGATCATCAACTCGATCACTCGGTCGATCCCGCGCGCGACGGAAGGCGAAGCCGAGCCGTTCATCGAACCCGTCGTGACGTCATGGGTGTGGTGGTCCAACGCCAACCTCGAGTTCGGGATCGGCTCGAGCGTCAACGGCCTCGCGGTCTTGCTGCTCTGGCTCGTTGCCTTCATCTCGTTCTTCGTCCAGATCTTCAGTCTCGACTACGTGCGCGGTGACCGCCGGTATACGCACTTCTTCGCGTCGATCACCCTGTTCTCCGCCGGGATGCTCGTCATGTTGATGGCCGAGAACATGGTGCAGCTCATCCTCGGCTGGGAGATCATGGGACTCTGCTCGTTCCTGCTGATCGGGCACTGGTGGGAAGAGGAGGCCAACAGCCGGGCCGGCCTCAAGGCGTTCCTCACGGTGCGCGTGGGCGACGTTGGCCTGCTGGTCGGCACGGCGATCCTGTTCTTCGGTGCCAATGCATGGGCGGTCGACAACCTCGACAGCAACGGCTTCAACATCGGTGCCATCCAGGCATGGGCCCTCTCCGGCGAGGCGAACACCCAGTTCCTGCTGTGGGGCGCCGTCGCGTTGTTCATCGCCGCGATCGGCAAGTCCGGCCAGTTCCCGTTGCACACCTGGCTTCCCGACGCCATGGCCGGACCAACGCCGGTGTCGTCGCTGCTCCACAGCTCGACGATGGTCGTGGCCGGGGTGTTCCTCGTCGCTCAGGTGTACCCCGTGTTCTGGCAGGGCTTCAACATCGACGGCGGCGGGCTCTCGATGATCGCGATCATCGGTGGCATCACGATCATCATCGCGGCGCTCCTCGCATTCGTGCAGGACGACATCAAGAAGGTGCTCGCGTATTCGACGGTGTCACAGCTCGGCTACATGATGCTCGGGCTCGGCACGGGCGCTTGGCTTCCCGCGGTGTTCCACATCTTCACCCACGCCTTCTTCAAGTGCTGTCTCTTCCTGTGCGCCGGATCGATCAGTCACTCCGCTTCGCACCACTCCTTCGACATGAAGAAGGACATGGGCGGGCTGCGCAAGAAGATGCCGATCACGTTCGCCGCATGGATCGTGTCGACGCTCGCTCTGACCGGTGTGTTCCCCTTCGCCGGATTCTGGTCGAAGGACGAGATCATCGACAACGTCGGCAGCAACGGCTACGACTTCCTCCTGTGGGTCGGACTCGGCGGTGCGGCACTCACCGCGATGTACATGACCCGGGCGACCTATCTCACGTTCTTCGGTGAGCCCCGCGGCGCCTCGGCCGGGGAGTATCACGAGGACGACGAGCACGCAGAAGAGCATGAGATGGAGCACATCTCGGTCGGCGCTCCCGAGCCTCGCTCGCTGAGCAGCGCAGCCAATACGGGCCATGGCGTGGGCGACGAGGGAAGCGCCGGCGACGAGTCGCACGGAGGACATGGAGCGGACGACGGGTCCGACCATCATGATGATGGTCCACACGAGTCCGGACCGTTGCTGCTCATCCCGATCGTGGTGCTGGCGTTCTTCGCGCTCTTCGCCGGGCTTGCCAACCCGACGCCGCTCGCCTCGCGCTTCGGTGAAGGCATCGAGTCGATGAAGAAGTACGTCGAGCCGCGCGCCACACCGGTGCCGTTCGAGGAGGTCATCGCGGCCGGTCCCGGTGAATCGATCACGATCATCGACGGTCGTCCGTCAACCACGCCGAGCGCAGAAGAGGGTGGCGAAGAGGGTGGCGAGAAATCGGGTTGCGGGTTCACGGCCCCCGAACCCGGCACCGCGTGCTTCTTCCCGGCGGTCAGCCACGCCGAGCCGAAGTTCACCAAGATCCTGCTGTCGCTCGGCGTCGTTGCTGCGGCATATGCCGTGGCGATCGCCTTCAACGTTTCGTATTACGGCCGGAGGAACAAGCACCTGGTCGGCCTGACCGACCGGTCCAAGGTGATGCGCGGCGGGTTCCTGTTCCTGAAGAACAAGTACTACCTGGACTACCTCTACGAGAACGTCATCGTCAGAGCCATTGCCCACCCGATCTCGAAGGCAACGTACTGGTTCAACCAGCACGTCCTCGATGCGGCCGTGAACGATGTCGGCATCGGTGCGCGAAAGACCGGCGAATGGGTCTACGACAACATCGATCAGAAGGTCGTCGACGGTGCCGTCGACGGATCCGGCCGGATCGCCTCGGAGTCCGGTCGCGGTCTCCAACCCACCCAGTCCGGCAAGGTCAGTCAGTACGGCGCGCTGCTGTTCGGCGCCGCCGCTGTCGGTGCCATCGTCCTCGTCCTCGTCAACGTGAGCTGAAAGCAACTCGAACCATGGAACCACTCACCGATCAGAACTGGCTGCTGACCGTCGGCACCTTCCTGCCGCTCCTCGGCGTGCTCGTGATGATGTTCATCCCGCGCAGCGAGGAGGCGACCCACAAGATCATCGGCATCGCCACCGCCGGAGCGACGTTGGCGATCGGCATCGCCACGCTGTTCGCCTTCGACTACAGCGAGGCCGGACGCCTCCAGTTCTTCGTCGACGCCGAGTGGATCCCGGTGATCGACGCCAACTACACGATCGGCATCGACGGGATCAGCCTGCCGCTGTACATCCTCTCGATGGCCGTGACGTTCCTGGTGATGATCTACACCTGGGACAACATGCCCGACGCCGGGAACCCCAAGGCGTTCTACATCCTGATGCTGATCCTGCAGGTCGGCATGGCGGGCACGTTCATGGCGCAGGACCTGATCTTGTTCTTCGTCTTCTTCGAACTCGTCCTGCTGCCGATGTACTTCATGATCGGTGTGTGGGGCGGCGAGCAGCGCAAGTACGCCTCGCTCAAGTTCTTCCTCTACACGATGTTCGGATCGGCATTCATGTTGGTCGCGTTCATTGCCCTGTACTTCCAGACCGGGGCGGAGAGTTTCGGCTTCCAGTACCTGATCGAGGCTGGAGCGAGCATCGACAAGAACGTGCAGATCTGGATCTTCGCGGGCATGTTCCTGGGGTTTGCCGTCAAGGTGCCGATGTTCCCGTTCCACACCTGGCTGCCTGATGCGCACACACAGGCGCCCACGCAGGGCTCGGTCATCCTGGCCGCCATCCTGCTGAAGCTCGGCACGTACGGGTTCGTTCGGATCGCGATCCCGATGCTGCCCCAAGGTGCCGTCGAATGGGCCCCGGTGATCGGCATCCTCGCCGTGACCGGCATCATCTATGGCGCGCTCGGCTGTCTCGCCCAGACCGACATGAAGCGGCTGATTGCGTTCTCGTCGGTGGCGCACATGGGGTTCGTGATGCTCGGCATCTCGACGCTGACCACGTTCGGTATCAATGCAGCGATCTTCGGCATGGTCGCCCACGGGTTGATCACGGGCATGCTCTTCTTTGTTGCCGGATCGGTGAAACACCGCTACCACACCCTCGAGATCAAGCGCCTCTCGGGCATGCTGATCCAGGCGCCTCGCCTCGGTTGGATCATGGGCTTCGCCGCAATGGCGTCGCTCGGCCTCCCCGGCCTCGCCGGCTTCTGGGGTGAGTTCCCGGCGATCCTCTCCGCCTACAACCCCGGCTTCGGTCTGAGCACGGCGCTGTTCCGCACGCTGATGGTGATCTCCGCGGTCGGCACGGTCCTTGCCGCCGGCTACCTCCTCTGGCTCTATCAGCGCACCGCGTTCGGTGAGCCGAGCGATGAGTTCACCTCGCACGGATCCGGTCACGGCGGCGTTGCTCATTCGCTGAGCTCGGCTGCCAACGAGGACGACGACCACCACGACGAGATCTACGACGTCACGCCGATCGAGTGGATCGCCTGGACGCCGTTCCTGCTCGGCATCGTGGTGCTCGGCGTGTACCCGCAGCTGTTGTTCAAGGTCATCAATCCGGCGGTCACCGAGCTGGTGGCGCGCCTCGGAGAGACGCTGGGCTGATGCTCGCTACGGTCCTTGCTCAAGCCGGCGACTGGGTGTCGCCGTCGATCGACTGGGGCGCGCTCGCGCCCGAGATCGTGCTGGCGATCGGCATCAACGTCATCTTGTTGCTCGACCTGCAGCTGAGCGCGGCGAAACAGTGGGCGATCGCCACGATCACCGGTTTCGTGCTGCTGGGTGGCTTCGTGGCCGTTGTCATCCTGGCCGTGACCGAGGACGGTCCGGTGTCGCTGTTCGACGGCCGCTACGTCATCGACGACTATGCGCTGCTGCTCAAGGCGTTGTTCCTCCTCGCGGCGTATGTCGTCGTGCTGATGAGTCAGACCGAACTCGAAGAGGGCGGCTACTACCAGGGCGAGTTCTACGTGCTGCTGCTGTGCAGCGTGCTCGGGATGATGATGATGGCGTCGGCGCGCGACCTCGTGAGCATTTTCGTGGCGCTCGAGCTCCTGTCGATTCCGGCCTACATGATGGCGGCCTGGAACAAGCGCAACGAGAAGTCGAATGAAGCGGGCATCAAGTACTACCTGCTCGGGGTATTCGCTTCGGCCGTGCTGCTCTACGGCATGAGCCTGCTGTTCGGCATGACCGGTTCGACCCTGCTCACCGACATCGGCGCCGCGTTGCTCGATGGTGAACTCACCGGCATCGAGGTCGTCGGCGTGGTGTTCGTGGTGTGCGGCTTCGCCTTCAAGATCTCCGCGGTCCCCTTCCATCAATGGGCGCCGGACACCTACGAGGGTGCCCCCACCCCGGTCACGGCGTTCTTCTCGGTCGCCACCAAGGCCGCGGGCTTCGTGGCCCTCATGTCGGTGGTGTTCATCGCCTTCCCCGGTGCCGACAGCGTGTACGAACCACTGATCTGGGTGATGTCGGCGTTGACCATGTCGATCGGCAACCTGCTCGCCCTGCGCCAGACGAACATCGTCCGCATGCTGGCGTACTCGTCGGTCGCCCAGGGTGGCTTCATCTTGATGCCGCTCGCGTTCGCCGGAGAGCCCGGCGTCGGCGCCTCGGCGCTCAACGCCGTCGTCGTCTACCTCGTGATCTATGCGTTCATGAACCTCGGGGCCTTCGCCGTCATCATCGCGGTGACTCGCAAGACTCGGAGCGGCGAGATCTCCTCGTTCGGTGGTCTGTTCTCCTATGCGCCGGGCCTTGCAGTCGCCATGACGATCTTCTTCGCATCGCTGGCCGGCATCCCGCCGCTCGGCGGATGGTTCGCGAAGTTCAACGCGTTCAAGGCCGTCCTCGACGCCGGTACGACAGCGGCCTACGTGCTCGCCGCGATCGCCGCGGTCAACACCGTGATCGCCGCGGCGTACTACATGCGGGTGCTGCGCGTCGTGTGGATGGACGAGGCACCGGACGGGGACGTCAGCCCGGTCAACCCGCCGTCGCCGGTCGTGGCCGCGATCGCCATCACCTGCATCGGCACGATCGTGCTCGGCGTCCTGCCGAACCTCATCGCCCGAGCCGGAGCCATCGACGCCCTCACGGGCGCCTTCGGCTGAGACGGGAAATTCCTGATGATTCCTCGCTGATGGACGTCGGGTCGTGTGACGGAGTCGGGTTCTGGTGACCGCGGAGATCCGCGCCGAGATCGAGACCGAGGGAGCGATTCCGTTCGAGCGGTTCATGGAGCTGGCGCTCTATGGCGACGATGGGTTCTACATGCGACCCGATGGTGGGTCGGCGGGTCGGAGGGGGGACTTCATCACGTCTCCGGAGGTCGGGCCATTGTTCGGAGCGGTCATCGCCCGATATCTCGACGCCGAATGGGAACGGATCGGTCGGCCACAGGTGTTCACCGTCGTCGACGCCGGCACCGGGCCCGGCACGCTCGCCCGTTCGGTGCTCGCCGCTCGGCCCGCGTGCGGTGAGTCGCTCCGGTACGTGGCCGTCGAGATCTCGGCGGCCCAGCGTGCGCGCCACCCCGACGGTGTCGAGTCGGTCGCCGCCATGCCGAGCGGACCGCTCGACGGTGTGATCCTCGCGAACGAGTTGCTCGACAACCTGCCGTTCCGGCTCGCCGTCTTCGACGACAGGTGGCGTGAGTCGTTCGTGGAGCTGAGCTCCGACGGGCGGCTCGTCGAGGTGCTGTCGGCCCCGTTCGATCCGTTGCAGGATTGTCTTCCGGCAGCTGCAACCTTCGGGGCGCGGGCGCCGCTGATCAACAGGGCGGCAGCGTTCGTCGAGGAGGCGCGATCGCTCCTGAAGTCCGGCTCGGTCGTGGCGATCGACTACGGCACGCCGCTCACGGCGATGTTGGCCGGCCGACCGTGGCGTGACTGGCTGCGCACCTACCGGGGCAACGAACGCGGCGACCACTACCTGTTGGAGCCCGGCGCGCAGGACATCACCATCGACGTGCCGATCGACCAGCTTCCCGAGCCCGATGCCGTCCGCGCCCAGGCTCAGTTCCTGCAGTTGTGGGGGATCGATGAACTGGTCGAGCGGGGCAAGCAAGTGTGGGCTGAACATGCGGCCAGGCCAGGGCTCGAGGCGATGAAGATGCGCAGCCGGATCAGCGAAGCGGAGGCGCTGCTCGATCCAGACGGGCTCGGCGGCTTCCTCGTCGCGGAATGGCGCGCCAGTTGAGTCGGACGACGTCGTTGCCGTCTGGGTCGACGATGTGCCAGTGGCCGTGATCGTCGCGGTACACGCAGAACCCACGTTCCGTCAGCAGGTCGTGGCCCTTTGCACAGCGGTTGGCCGTTCCTCGGGACGGTCGCACCGTGGGCGGCCCAACCGGGCGAATGGTCGGCATCGCACCATGCCACCGGTCGGTCGCAGCCGATCCAGACACACGTGGTGAGGAGCAACATGACGGCGTCACGAGCAGACCCACGGAACAATCGTGATCGGCGGCCGAGGTCGATGACCGTGCCGCTGCTGTCGTACACGACACGGCGGATGTGGCCGATCAGTGCCATGTTGATGGCATCGTCGGGGTGGGCTTCCTTCGACTGTTGATCGATGAGCACGGTGAGCGTCGGGCCGGTTCGAGATCCGTTCGCTCCGGGTCGCACGGCTGCGCGGGCCATCGCCAACAGTGCATCGGCACGGCGCTGTGGCTCGGTGCGCACGAGGTCGACCTGGGGGCAGCGATGGCGGCTGGAATCGAAGTCGTGTCCCCATCGCCGGATTGGTCGTCGGCGTCGATCGGTTCGCCGTTGCCGGAGGTGACCGGATCGAACGCGCGACGAGAGCCACTGACCCCATGGGGGACTCGGGGCAGAACGACCGGCCGTGGATTCTCCTCGTCTGCGAGGATCGAACGATGGGAGATCTCGCCGCCGACACCACACCTGAGCCGACCGGGCCCGCGACCTTCGGCTGTGACCTGTCACCGGACTGGGAGATCTGGGGGCCGAACGGGGGCTATCTCGCGGCGGTGGCGATGCGCGCCGCCGGAGTGGCGAGCGGCCGCGATCGGCCCGCTTCGATCAACACCCATTTCGTCGGCGCCGGTCGCAGTGCACCGGTCGACATCACCGTGGAGGTCAACCGCGAGACCAGAGTGGCCACCTCGGTCACGGCCCGCATCACGCAGGAAGGTCGGCCGCTGCTGGTCGCCACCGTCTGGGGCGTCGACGCCGACCTCGACGGCCTCGAGCACCACACATCGCTCGGACCTCACGACATCGCACCTCCCGATGGACTCGCGAGTACGACCGAGCTGATGGCAGGCGAGGAGCAGATCGGCCGGCACGCATTCTGGGACAACATCGAACAGCGGCCGCTCGACTGGATCTCGGACTGGGAGCACCGGGAGGCGTCCGAGCCGACGACCCGGGCCTGGGTGCGCTTCGTCCCGACGGCGACCTTCGCCGATCTGTGGGTCGATGCCTGTCGGTCGCTGATCCTGATCGATCTCGACTCGTGGCCCTCGGCGACACGTGCCCACCTCGGCGACCTCGAACACTTCGCACCGACGATCGAACTCACCGCCAGGTTCATCGGATCGACGTTGAACGAACCGTGGCTCCTCAGCGAAGCCAGTGCCCCTGTCGCCACCGGCGGACTCGTCGCAGGTACCGGCCGTATCTGGACGGCGGATCGGCAACTGGTGGCGATCGGTGGCAGCACGCTCCTGTGCCGTCCGGCCGTCCGTCGCCCCGACCGGTGAGTGCGCCGGTGATCTACCATCGCCGGCATGGCTGAGCAGGGGAACGAACCGCACGACACGATCGACGCACTGAGCGCGGAGAACCGCAAGTTCCCGCCTTCGGAGGAATTCAAGGCGAACTCGCTCGTCACCGGGACCTTCCTGTACGACCAAGCTGCCGAGGACGACGAAGCCTTCTGGGCCCGCCAGGCGTCTGGCCTCGTCGACTGGGCGAAGCCGTGGGACACCGTGCTCGACTGGCAGCTCCCCGACGCCAAGTGGTTCGTCGGCGGCGAACTCAACGTCGCCTACAACTGTCTCGACCGGCACGTACTCGGCGGCAAGGGTGACAAGGTTGCCATCCACTGGGAGGGCGAACCCGGCGACACCCGCACGATCACCTACTCGCAACTGCTCGACGAGGTCAGCCAGTTCTCCAACGTCCTCAAGGACCTCGGTGTGGAGCAGGGCGACCGGGTCAACATCTACCTCCCGATGATTCCCGAGGCTGTCGTGACGATGCTGGCCTGTGCCCGTATCGGTGCTGCGCACAGTGTCGTGTTCGGCGGCTTCTCGTCGCAGTCTCTCGCCGACCGTATCAACGACGCCGAGGCCAAGGTCTTGATCACTGCCGACGGTGGATACCGACGCGGCGCGGTCTTCCCGCTCAAGCCGGCCGCCGACGAAGCATGCGCCGAGACCCCGACGATCGAGCACGTCGTGGTCGTCAAGCGCGGCGGCAACGACGTCGACATGGTCGAAGGGCGCGACCACTGGTACCACGAGCTGATGGACGGCACGTCGACCGAGTGCCCGGCCGAGCCGATGGACACCGAGCAGTTGCTCTTCCTGCTGTACACCTCGGGGACCACGGGCAAGCCCAAGGGCATCATGCACACGTCCGGGGGGTACCTGACGCATGTCACCTACACCCACAAGTATGTGTTCGATCTCCACGCCGACACCGACGTGTTCTGGTGTACCGCCGACGTCGGCTGGATCACCGGCCACAGCTACATCGTCTACGGTCCGCTCTCGAACGGCGCCACCCAGGTGATCTACGAGGGCGTCCCGAACCACCCGGGCAACGACCGATTCTGGGAGATCATCGAGAAGTACGGCGTCACGATCTTCTACACCGCTCCCACGGCGATTCGCACCTTCATGAAGTGGGGTGCGAGCGAGCCCGCGAAGCACGACCTGTCGTCGCTGCGCTTGCTCGGCACCGTCGGCGAGCCGATCAATCCCGAGGCATGGATGTGGTACCAGGAACACATCGGCGGCGGCCGCTGCCCGATCGTCGACACCTGGTGGCAGACCGAGACCGGCGGCATCATGATCAGCCCACTCCCCGGAGCGACCACGACCAAGCCGGGTTCGGCGACGTTCCCGCTTCCGGGGGTGTCGACCGAACTGATCGACGACGATGGGCAACGGGTCGACGTCGGTGGCGGCTATCTCACGCTCACCCGGCCGTGGCCCGGCATGCTGCGTGGGATCTGGGGAGACCCTGAACGTTTCCACGAGACCTACTGGTCACGTTTCGAGGGCCGGTACTTCGCGGGAGATGGCGCCAAGCTCGACGAAGAGGGCTACCTGTGGCTTCTCGGCCGTGTCGACGATGTGATGAACATCTCCGGTCATCGCATTTCGACCACCGAGGTCGAGTCCGCGCTCGTGTCGCATCCAGCGGTGGCCGAGGCAGCCGTGGTCGGAGCGACCGACGCCACCACCGGTCAGGCGATCATCGCGTACGTGATCTTGCGTGGCGGCGAGGACGTGGACGCCGAAGTGTTGCGTTCCCATGTGGCCGACGAGATCGGCGCGATCGCGAAGCCGAAGCAGATCTACATCACGCCCGACCTTCCCAAGACGCGGTCCGGCAAGATCATGCGGCGCTTGCTCCGAGACGTTGCGGAAGGCCGCAACATCGGCGATACGACCACGCTGGCCGACGCCTCGATCGTGGATGAACTCCAGGCTCGAGCGGCGGCGTTCTCCGACGACTGAAGTTCCCGCGAAACCCGTTGCCGGGTCTCGTCACGGAAAGTGCGATCCTCGGCTCAAGCCGAGACCAGGATGTGCCGATGTCCACACATGGTTCCGCCCGATGGTGCCCGCACCGCAAGACGCCTCCCGACGATGTCATGGAACTCGGTCGTCGACGACGGCGCTCCGGCTCCCGACGCCGCGCGGCCAGCGCCCGCCCCGAGCGTCGAGGCCGCCGACCCAGCGGTCGACACCTCGCCGGTGGCTGCTCCGCCGTCGGTGCCCCTGACGCCTCCCGCCCCCGTCGCGGCGGCGGTGCCCACGGAACCGGAAGCGCGCGAGCCGATCGCGTTTGCACCCCTCACTCTGACGTCACTCACCGGTGACGTCGCCGCGCCGCCTCCACAGGCTGCGTCGCCCGCGCCTGCCAGCCCCTTGAGCGCCCTCGCCGGACCGGCCGCCAGGCAGGCGGCGACCACGACCGTTGCCGACGACGCTCCGCCGGTGGTGAAGCTCGCCCCCCTCGTCCCGATCGTGCCGGCGATCGGCGACATCGAACCTGCGCCGGCCTCGGCACCGGCACCGGCAACTGCACCGGCACCGGCAACTGCACCGGCAACTGCACCTGCGCCGGCCTCGGCACCGGCACCGGCAACTGCACCGGCAACTGCACCTGCGCCGGCCCCGACGGCGCTGGCCCCGACCGACGAGCGACCGACGCACGGCGCCGTCGCGACGCCCGCATCGAACGGGTCGGCCGAGTCAGCAGCGGCTCCCGCTGAGGTGTTCGAGACGCCGGTGATCTCGACAGAACTCCCACAGATCGTGGAGGCGACGCCGGTACCCGATGGAACCTCCGTCGAGGCTCTCGGCGTCGACCTCGAGGGGGCGCAGGTCCACTCGGGGCCGAGCTTGCCGACCGCCCAGCAGCCAGAACGCCCACAGGCTGCCCCGCTCGTGACGGAGGTACCGGCTCCGTCAGACTCGACGGCGACGAAGCAGCGGCGCCGAACGGG
>Ga0316190_10003124_pt1 | contig 12031 bp, 11 predicted proteins | sample Eddworburrow2_MG_FD_204929 | JGI IMG/M metagenome (GOLD analysis project Ga0316190, IMG submission 204929) | Coastal sediment microbial communities from Maine, United States - Eddy worm burrow 2 | ecosystem: Environmental > Aquatic > Marine > Coastal > Sediment | place: USA: Maine | collected... | reverse complement strand
CTGCAGGTAGAGGGACTGCACGATCTTGAGGAAGTTGTAAACGCCATGATACTAGTTAAAAATTCTTATCTAGTCACAAAGCGTGCCATTGCGTTTGAAGAAGAGGGTGAAATGGAGGCGGCTCTTACAAACTGGGCTCAACTGTTTCCGACTATCCTTCCTGCTAGGTTGTGAGTTCCTGGTCCAGATGTTTTATTCTGGTATTTTAAAGTTTCCAGTAAAGTGTTTGCAGGGCTGATAAGGTTTTTGATGCATACAGCAGAACACCCGGGCCTAAGCTGTTTTCCATCATCGCTTTGATGGTTTCGAGGTAATTCGACTCAATGACGATTGCTATGTTTTCATCGAGTGTTAAGGCGTCATCGGTGATGCCGCGTGTATGCATGCTGTGAGACAATATCACTTGATCAGCCAGCCGTTCTTTAAAGAATAAGACTTAGTTCACTGGACTATACAAAAACCTGGAAAATGGGGGACGATCCTCCTTTCCGGCACCGGGATACAGGTTTTAAGTGGTAAGGTTTAAGAAAAAAAGGTGGCAACCCCTACTGCTGAAAACTTATAATTGCCTTTCACTAGAAATTCGGTTTGACCGGTGCGTTTTTGTACATCTCAACACTGGACATGATCTCTTCTCTGGCGTCGTCAATATCGCCCCAGCCTTCGACACGCACCCACTTGCCTTCATCCAGATCTTTATAGTGTTCAAAGAAGTGCGCTATCTGATCGAGCAGCATGGGCGGCATATCCTCTTTGGTCTTGGCCGAACGGTATGATTTACACAGTTTATCGATGGGCACAGCAAGGATCTTTGCATCATCGCCTGATTCGTCGGTCATCTTCAGAACACCGACAGGGCGGCACTGGATGACGGAGCCTGCGATCAGAGGTACTGGTGTGGTGACCAGAACATCTACCGGGTCACCGTCTTTTGACAGGGTGTGAGGTACATAACCGTAGTTGCATGGATAATGCATGGCTGTGCTCATGAAGCGATCAACAAACATAGCGCCGGTGTCTTTATCGACTTCATATTTGACCGGATCGCTATGGGCTGGTATTTCGATGATTACGTTAATCTCGTCGGGTAGATTATTTCCTGAACTGACTCTATCTAAATTCATATGATTATTTTCACTAGTTGGAACCAATATAGATTTTATATGATTATGTCACCCTTGTACTGATTAAAAACATAGATTTTGGTCTATGCTTATGAAAGTGGCAGGTTTGATAAACTAATTTACATAAACATGTTGTTTTCGATAAAAAATTCGCTTTTCAGGCATTTATCTGCCATTTATCTGCCATATGGCTCGTCCTGTCGCTAACAGCTGGCAAAGCAAAATAACTGGTCTTAAATTACACTCATGAAAAAGAATTCCGGATTTACGCTGATCGAATTGATGATAACCCTGTTCATCGTGGGCATACTGCTTGCTGTCGGGGTGCCATCGATGAGAACTTTTTTGCAGAACAATCAGTTAATCGCTACTACGAATGAGCTGGTTTCTGCGATACATATTGCCCGTAGTGAAGCGCTTAAACTGAACAAAAAAGTCACTATCTGTGTTAGTGCTGATGGTAAGTCATGTGTGAGTTCAGAAAAGTGGGCGCAAGGCTGGATAGTTTTCGTAGATGCTAATGATGATCGTGTAGGTACAGGTGTTAACTGTAGTGCTGTCGCGGATGTTAATACAGATTGTCTGTTGCGCGTGCATGAGGCTGTCGATGATCCGCTGTTGTCAGTGTCCGGTACATATGATTCTAACGCGGCTGATATCGAATGGTTTACCTTTACTTCGAGAGGGGTACCAAAAGATAGGGGTGCTTCCCAATCTGGGGTTTTTAGTATTTGCAGTTTTGATACTAGTAATTCCGTGATCAATTCTCGCGCAGTGGTGTTGAGTCTGTCTGGACGAGTACGTGTTTCTGATAATGCGGCAGTGATTTCATGTCCTGCATCTCCATAAAGGCATCAAGAATGATGAATAATAGAAACTCAAATTTGGCAAATAAACGAGGTTTTACATTACTCGAGGCGTTGATCGCTTTCATGATCTTATCGATTGGTATGCTAGGCATTGCTTCTTTGCAGGCGGTATCGCTGAAAGCAGGAAAAACCTCGGTATACAGTTCTGTTGCCATGATGAAGGCCGATGAACTGATCGAAAGTATGCGTGCAAACTCCTCTGCCCTGTCTTCATATACCGGTGGTGGTGTAAATAATGGCTGCACAGGCACTGCGTTATGTTCCGACGTCCAGCTAGCACAGGATGACGTGTACTGGTGGAAAAAGCACCTGGAGGCAGGCCTGCCGTCAGCAGCGACTACAGCAGTAACGTTCACCCCGGCTGTTGCGCCATCTAAAATGGCAACGGTGAAAATTGATTTGGGATGGAAAGAGCGAAACAAAGACGGAGCCGGAAGTGTTAATAGAACGTATTCGACAATTGCGTATATCTGTACAGAGGTACCATGTTAGGTATAAAGGGTAACGCTATGATGATGAATAATAAACAATCATATGGTTTTTCACTTGTAGAATTACTGGTGGCGATGGCTGTGGGAATGATAATTGTCGGTGGTGCTTTTTCCCTGCATACCACATCACGTGGTATACAGAAGGCAAGTGAAGCCCAGATGGACATGGTCGCAGATGCCCGTTTTGCGATAGAGATTATTGCCTACGATCTGAGGCATGCTGGCTTGTGGGGCGGAACCAACAGGGCTGGTCTAATCTCCTGCAAATCATCAGATGCTCTTTGTGTCTCTACCGCAAATGGTGATACACCACCGAGCACAGCAGTTAATGATTGCGCTGTCGGTGCCGATCCAGAGTGGGCTTTTGATTTATCACGATCAATCTTTGCAACAGATGGTGCAAACCCATACGCTTCGACCTGTATACCTGCTACCGAAAGATATGTAGCAAATACTGATGTGCTAGACATTCATTATGCGGATGCAAATATTACACAGCCTGCTGATTTACAGCCAGGGCAGGCTTATGTGCGCAGTAATTTTATCAGTGGCCGTCTTTTTATTGGTACGGTAGAACCGATTGTTGCGTCTTATGATGCTGATCCGCTTACCCAGAGTCATCAATTGCATGCCTATGCGTACTACATAAGTGATTATAGTGATGCGATTGGCGATGGCATTCCTTCGTTGCGTCGCGCATCACTGTCAAATGGTCCGGAGGTAAGTAACCAGCTACTGGTATCAGGCGTCTCTGACCTGCAGGTGCAGTTCGGTGAAGATGTCAATAATGATCTAGCGATAGACCGTTATGTCAATCCGCCAGATGTTAATGACTGGTCCAAGGTCTATGCCGCCAAGATATGGTTGGTAATGCGCTCTGATGAGAAACAGATCGGTGTCGATACCAAAAAAACATTTGAGATTGCCGGTGCGCCAGCCGCTACCTATGGCGGACAAGATGATTACCGCTATTTCATGGTGACCAGTGTCGTTAATTTAAGAAACCTCAAACAGGACTTATAGTTGAGTGAACAGTATGTGCTTAGTGAATCAAAAATATAGTCATCAGGGCGGGTTTGTACTAATACTGGCGCTCGTATTGTTAGCAGTACTAACATTGATCGGTGTGTCATCGATGAAAAGTGCCAACATGGAACTAAAAGCCACAGCCAATGCCAGGCAGCACCAGTTTGCATTTAACGCGGCACAATCGATGCTGGAATATGCGATATCAACGACAGGTATAAAGACGGCAAATCTGGATTTTCAAAGTACAGCTGCAGTAAAGCAACCGGTGAGTATAAAGGTAGATACGGTCGTTGTTGCTGGTTCCGCTACCTACACCGGATGCTCTGTAGGCATTGGCAGTAGCCTGCAGGCAGGTAAAGGGTTCAGTTATAACTTTTTTAATATCGATGCGGTTGGTTTAAATAAGACCAGTACCGCATCATCGATCCAGGCGCAGGGTATACGTTTCCCCGCTGCAGCATGTGATTAATAGTAGAGATGAGATCAGAGATTGAGGACATGATTATGAATACAGTCAAGCTAATAACAAGGTATCTATCAGTATGTGCATTGCTGTTTGTCAGCTTAAACGTGTATGCCGAAGAGATGCCTTTTCGGGTCATGGAAACAGACTCTCTCAGTATCAAACTGGCCAATAATGGTACTGGCATCGTAAAAGGGATCGAATGTGAAGGCTGTGATTTTAATTTTGTAAGGATCACAGCAAATTCAAAAGCCACTGAGAACGGTGTTGAGGTAAGCATCATGGAAGCGAAGAAAATGGCGGGTAAGTTTGTCATGGTCTCGTTTAATCCGGAAACACAGGAAGTGCAGTATATCCGTTGGTAACAGGCTCTGGCATTAGTAACAGAACAGGAAAATAACTTCAGTGTTAGCTGTATTAGCAAAAGCTGAAGAGAATTTAAGGTAGAGGTTCGTCATGAAAAGAATTCATCAAGTAAAAGCAGTACTAGGCGGTTTGTTGCTCAGTAGTTCGGTTGTGCCAGTTGCAACGGCAGAAGATATCGAGATTTATACCAGCCTGGGTGCGAATGCTTCCTCATCAAATCCGAATATCATGTTCATCGTCGATACCTCGGGCAGTATGGGGACGACATCCATGGTTAAGCCGTCATATGATGCTAAAACCAGTTATGCCGGAAGCTGTGATAGCAACGGTATTTATTTCGTCGAAGACGGCAAGGTGCCAAACTGTGTAACCAGTACCGATTACTTTAACCGGTCTGCGTTGGTCTGTGACCATGCAGTTGTCGGTTATGATGCTGCTGGTAATGTTATATCGCCACCCCAGGATGGCGCATTGTTGATGATTGGTACTTACTCTGATCAATTGGCACAGTATGATTCAGTTAAGAAAAAGTGGCGTGAGCCAAGTATCGGTACTACGGCCGAGCGTAGCTACACGGTCGAGTGTTTCTCGGACAGCGGCATACACGGCTTGACCAAAAGTGGGCCCTCGTACTTAAAAGACAGTGGGCCATATACCAGTACAACGCCAGCTGATCCTAAAGTACCGCACCCGGTGTGGTCGGGGGGCGCCGGTAATTTCCAGTTGTTTGATGGTAATTACATTAACTACTTAAATGACACGAGTTTTACTGCTATACCTAAAAGTTATCTTGAGCAGGTGAAGTCGGCTGTTGAGATCATGGTGCGTGGTAATACCCGTGTTGATATCGGTCTGATGCGTTTTGATAGAAACGCTGAGGGTGGTCCGGTAATCTATCCAATCGAAGATGTGGGTGCTGACCGTAATGACTTTTTCTCACGCTTGAAAAATCTGAATGACCAGGGTTACACCCCGTTATCTGAAGTATATTATGAGGCTTTGTTATATTTTGGCGGTAAGGCCGCTGATTATGGCAACAAGTCAAATCCGAGTAACCAGACAGGCTCAACCTATACCAGTGGTGGTGTAAAATATTACAAGAGCCCGATCAGTTCGGAATGTGACAAGAACTACATCGTCATGCTGAGTGACGGTGAGCCAACAAAAGATGATGTCAGTGCCACACGCCAGGGTGTGCTGCCCGGCTTTACCGTGGGTTCCTGTAATACCGCATATACCAGCAGTGCGTGGGACGATAATAAAAATGCGTTTAATTCCGATACAGCTACCGATGATAACTGCCTGGATGAGTTGTCGGGTTGGGCGGCGACGAACGATGTCGCTGAAGATGCATCGATCAAAGCGCATGATGGCATACAGCACCTGATCACGCACGCCATCGGTTTCCAGCTGGGTGATCCGGGCGGTGTTCAGCTGATGAAAGACACCGCAAAAAAAGGTGGTGGTGACTTTTATGAGGCGAAGAGTGAAGCTGAGCTGATCAGTATCTTTAACCGGATTATCGCATCTGCTTTACAGGTTAACAGTACGTTTTCTTCGCCAGCAGTTTCGGTGAACGCGTTCAACCGTTCGACACACCTCGATGATCTGTATTTCACCCTGTTTAAACCAGCCGATGGTAATCACTGGAATGGTAACCTGAAGAAATACAAGCTCGATTTTGCGGTAGACACGGGTGATAAGGATGGTGACGGTGATACCACTGAAAGACTGCCATTTATTGCTGACCAGAACAAAGCGGTAGCGATCGATGATAAGACCGGCTTTTTCAGCGATATTTCGATGAGTTTCTGGACATCGGGTGCTGCTGACGGTAAAGAAGTTTCGCAGGGCGGTGCATCTAGTGTGTTCACTACCTCAAGAAAAGTATATACGGTTACCGGTACCTATACTGCTACTGATGGTGTAAACGTGCCGCCAACCAAAGACTTAACTTCATCAGTCAATGCCGTCGATAATTCTAATGCGAATTTGACCGATGCTATGTTAGGTATAACGGGTTACCCCGAGATGGTTCCTGGTACGCCATACCGTGAAACATTGCTCAATTGGGCACGCGGGCTGGATGCGCTGAGTCAGTTTGGTACTGCTAACACCTATAATGATGTGCGTCCGCAGATGGGCGATCCATTACATGCAGAGCCTGCCCTGGTTCAGTATGGTGGTACCCTGACAAACCCTGATATGGTGGCTTATGTGGCGACGAATGATGGTTATCTGCATGCGTTTGATACCAAAACAGGCGCTGAGATATTTTCTTTTATTCCCCAGGAAAGCCTGCCCAATCTGGTTACCGCGATGGAAGACCTGGGCGGGAAGAAGCTATATGGTCTGGATGGCAGCGTGGTGGCCTGGATTAATGATATCAACAAGGACGGTATCATTAATGGCTCCGATCATGTTCATTTATATGTCACGATGCGTCGCGGTGGCAAAAATGTCTATGCACTGGATGTGACTGACCGAACCAAGCCACAATTGCTTTGGGTGATTAAGGGCGGTACGGGTGCATATACCGAGTTGGGCGATACCTGGTCGACAGTTAACGTCGAGAAGGTGAAAGATGGCGCGGCTGACAAAACGGTTCTGATCTTTGGTGGTGGTTATGATAAGGCGCAGGACAGTGCTTCGGTTAGAACTACCGATTCGGTTGGTCGTACTGTTTATATCGCCGATGCCAAAACCGGTAAACGTCTGTGGTCTGCTGGAAAAGATGGTGCAAACCCTACAACGAATATGGAGTACAGTATTCCTGCTCGCGTAACCACAGTGGATGTAAGTGGAGACGGATACATTGATCGTCTCTATGCAGCGGATGTCGGTGGCCAGATATTCCGTTTTGATATAGACAATACAAACGGATCGGCTTTAAGTGCATCGATTACCGGAGCACGAATCGCAGATCTTGCAGATACTGGCGTCACCAACGCGCGCCGTTTTTACTATCCTCCTGATGTGGCACTGGCCGATGCGAAAGACGGAAAATATCATGCGCTGGCTATCAGCTCAGGGTTCAGGGCGCATCCATTGAACGATGTGGTGCATGATCGTATCTATATGCTGAAAGACAGGCAGACTGAGTTAACAAAAACCTACACAACAAATATCACCGAAGCTAAGTTACATGATGCGACCGACAACCTGGCTGGTGGTGATGGTGGTACCGGCGTTGCTGGTGATGCAGTAAGGGCTGCCGAGCTGACCAAGTTACAGAATACTGAAGGCTGGTATGTCGATCTGGAAGACGAAAATAATCCGGGTACATGGATAGGTGAGAAAGGGCTGGCGGAGGCGCTGATTCTCGAAGGGCAGGTCATAGTGACTACCTATACCCCAAATGTCTTTGCTGCAACTAATAGTTGTGAGCCAAACATCGGTATGGGTAAGGTATACTTCATGGACATCCTCGATGCAACGCCTACTTATCCGCAAAACGTTGATAAGAGACCGCAGCGTCATATACAGTTGGCGCGTGGTGGTATTCCGCCTACACCAAACGTTATTATCACTAAAGGTGGTGAGCCTACACTTTGTATTGGTACAGAGTGTAGTGCTGCTGACCTTGCTCTCGGCGTTCGAAAAACCTACTGGTATGAGGTAGAAAAATAATGAAAAAAAATAATAGTGGTTTTACTTTAGTAGAGCTGATGATCGTGATTGCGATCATAGGTATCCTGGCATCCGTCGCTTACCCTGCCTATACCAGTGCGGTGAAAAAAGCCAGCCGGGCAGATGCGATCGATTCGCTGCTGTCTCTGGCTGGACGTATGGAAGAGTATTATATGAATAATGATACTTATGTAGGTGCGACGATAAATGCTGCGGGTACGGGGACAGTGGGTAGCAATAAAACATCTGATGACCTGTATACCCTGTCGATCACCTCAGCGACTGCATTTGCTTACAACCTGACTGCAACACCAAAGACGGCAGATACCGAATGTGGAAATCTGATATTAAACTCTTTAGGTCAGAAGTCTGCGTCTACTGGAGCAGGAGGTTGCTGGTAGATAACTGCCACTAGATACCGGCTAATTTAGCGGCGCAGCTCTTTGGGCAACTGGAAATGAACGTTTTCAGTTGCCTTTTCATTGGTGATAATATTTGTTTCAAACAGTTCTTCCAGAGTTGCAATCACTTCCTGAACCAGTACCTCCGGTGCTGAAGCACCGGCAGTGACGCCGATCGATCTCGCCTTATTGAACCAGTTATGATCGATATCATCGGCGCCGTCTATCAGGTATGCATTTACCTTTTTGTTCTCGGCGAGTTCACGCAGACGGTTTGAGTTCGAGCTGTTTGCCGAACCGATGACCAGGAACACATCGACTTTATCAGCGATTTGTCTTACTGCATCCTGCCGGTTCTGGGTGGCATAACAAATGTCATCTTTTCGCGGCCCATTGATGTTCGGGAATTTTCTCCGTAAGGCATCGATGATACTTTTCGTGTCATCGACCGATAACGTGGTCTGGGTGACATAGGCCAGGGCATCGGGGTTTTTTACCTTTAGCCTGTCTATATCTTCGACGGCTTCGACCAGGTGGATCTCACTGTCAGGGTTTGGCTGGTATTGTCCCAGGGTCCCTTCCACTTCAGGATGGCCGGCATGTCCGATGAGTATCACGTCTTCGGTGTTTTTTTCATGGCGGGCGACCTCGAGGTGTACCTTGGTTACCAGTGGGCAGGTCGCATCAAAGATGCGCAGGTTGCGTGCCTGTGCCTCGTTGCGCACTTTTTGCGAGACACCGTGGGCGCTGAATATGACGGTAGCACCATCAGGGATCTCATCGAGCTCCTCAACGAATATCGCGCCTTTTTTTCTGAGGTCACTGACCACGTAACGGTTATGCACGACTTCATGGCGCACGTATATGGGGGCAGAAAATATTTCCAGGGCACGCTCGACGATCTCGATGGCGCGGTCCACACCGGCACAGAAGCCACGCGGATTGGCGAGATAGATATCCATGGCTGTGCTTATTTTATTTCAGCTTGCGCATTGTTAACACCCAGGATGTCGACGGTGAAAATGATCTCCTGTCCTGCCAGGGGGTGGTTGAAATCAATCTCTGCCATATCGTCTTTTATGCTGAGTACGGTACCCGGAATCTCCCCATCTTCCGGTGATTCGAAGGAATAGGACAATCCTACCTCGGGGAGCAGGTTTTCAGGAAAATCAGATAGCGGCATATCGTGGATATTATCTTCATCACGAACACCGAAGCCCTGTTCTGCCGTTAGCGTGAGCGTCTGCTTGTCGCCTTCTTTTAAACCAAACAGGGCGAGTTCCATGCCTTCTGTTACATCACCACTTCCCATGTTGATCTCGACCGGCTCATCATTAAAGCTGCTCTCGATCTCGATGCCATTAGTCAACGCGATGCTGTAATGCATCAATATCAGGCTATTCATATTTATTTCATCGGTCATATCAGTCGTTTTTGCCTCGTCTGGTTTCCAGGACCATATCCAGGATCAATAACCCGGCACCTAAGGTTATCGCGGAGTCAGCGATATTAAATGCCGGAAAATAATAGGTAGAATAATAGACCTGTATGAAATCGACAACTTCCCCGGTGAGTGCGCGGTCGATCAGGTTGCCTATGGCGCCCCCCAGGATAAGAGCGATTGCGATCTGAAGGATATGGTTATGCTTCTGCTCATCATCCTTTGATATCTGTTTTAACCAGAAAAAGAGGAAGATGCTGATAACCGTCGAAAGCCCGGCGAATAAAAATCGCTGCCAGCCACCCGCGTCACTGAGGAAGCTAAACGCTGCCCCCTTGTTGTACATCAGGGTGAAATTGAAAAAGCCGGGTATCACTGCAACCGGTTTATGTAGCAGCAGCTCTGCCTCGGCGATATATTTAGTCAGTTGATCCAGCGCGATCGTTAAAACTGAGAGCCATAACCATTTCATGATGTTAACCGGACGTGAAATGCTTTATGCGAATGAGCGTTGTTCACCGTTGCCGGCAACATTCTCTACGCAGCGACCACAGAGTTCTGGGTGTTCATCATTGCTGCCGACATCATCCCTGTGGTGCCAGCAACGCACGCATTTTGTCTCTTGAGAGGCCGCTACTTTTACCTTGATCGTCTGCCCGCTCTCTATGGTCGTTTCGATACAGCCGTCATCCGCCTGATCGAGGCCCTTGACGCTTGCTTCAGAAGTAATTAGTACGAATCGTAACTCTTGCTGCAATGACTCAAGGTCTGCTCGAAGTGTATCGTCAACAAAGAGTGTGACTGTCGCATCGAGTGAAGAACCGATGGTCTTGTCAGCACGTAAAGCTTCCAGCTCTTTACCTACGGCAGAGCGGACTTCAAGAACCGTTTGCCAGAAAGCCATATTCATCTTTTCACTGTCATCGAGCTCTGATAATTCGCCATACCAGTTTTCCAGTAATACCGACTCACTACGCTGCCCCGGTATCGATTTCCATAACTCGTCCGCGGTGAAGCTCAATATTGGTGCTATCCACCGGCACATCGATTCAGCGATGTGATACAGAGCGGTCTGGGCGGAGCGGCGGGCGATACTGTTGCTCTGCGTCGTGTACTGGCGGTCTTTGATGATGTCGAGATAAAACCCGCCGAGATCGACCGTACAGAAATGCTGTAGTTTCTGGTGGATCTGGTGGAAGTTGAATTCCTTATAAGCCGCGATGATCTCGTTCTGTATGACCAGCGTCCTGGCGATTGCCCAGCGGTCGAGTGACAGCAGTTCAGTGCTGTCCAGTTTATCGGTGGCAGGGTCAAAACCATTCAGGTTGGCCAGTAAGAAGCGGGCAGTGTTCCTTATGCGGCGATAAGAATCGGCACTGCGTTTCAAGATCTCATCAGATACCGTCATCTCGTTGCTATAGTCGCTGCCGGCGACCCACAGGCGCAATATGTCAGCCCCCAGGGTGCCGACGATTTTTTGTGGTGCGATCACGTTGCCAAGGGATTTCGACATTTTCTTACCCTGGGCATCTACCGTGAAACCATGGGTTAATACTTTTTTATAGGGTGCTACACCGTTCATGGCCGCTGATGTCAGTAGTGATGACTGGAACCAGCCGCGGTGCTGATCAGAGCCTTCAAGATACAGGTCGGCAGGGAACGGTAGCTTGTCACGATGATTTAAGACACAGGCGTGGGTGACGCCGGAGTCAAACCAGACATCGAGCGTATCCGTCGTTTTTTCATACTGCTCAGCGTCGGCACCCAACAGTTCATCGGCCTCCAGTGAGAACCAGGCTTCGACGCCTTGCTGTTCTATTTTCTCGGCGACCTTTTCGATCAGGGCCTGGGTGTTCGGGTGCAGTTCACCGCTTTCTTTGTGGACGAATAAAGTTATCGGAACACCCCATGTTCGCTGCCTGGAGATACACCAGTCAGGCCGGTTGTTGACCATACTCTCGATACGCGCCTGTCCCCAGTCGGGTAGCCAGGTGGTCTCTTTGATCGCTTTATTTGCCAGTTCTCTCAAGCCGGCCTGGTCCATGCTGATGAACCACTGTGGTGTGGCGCGAAAGATGATCGGGGTCTTGTGCCGCCAGCAGCAGGGATAACTATGCTGCATTTTCTCATGCTTCAGCAGGACGTGGTTTTCTTCGAGTTTCTCGATGACCAGCGGATTGGCTTTGCTCACATGAACGCCGGCGAATAATTCTGTGT
>Ga0316190_10003123_pt1 | contig 12031 bp, 7 predicted proteins | sample Eddworburrow2_MG_FD_204929 | JGI IMG/M metagenome (GOLD analysis project Ga0316190, IMG submission 204929) | Coastal sediment microbial communities from Maine, United States - Eddy worm burrow 2 | ecosystem: Environmental > Aquatic > Marine > Coastal > Sediment | place: USA: Maine | collected... | reverse complement strand
CAATGCTGTTGAGTGCCTGGTTGAGGGTCTCGTCGTCAACGATGATGTTGTTGCTGTTGCCCAGCTGTTGTTGCAGGTGTCTCATGATCAGGCGTTCGATGACCTGATCGCGCAAGACGCTGTCGGCTGGCAGCGTCTTGCCCTGAAGTTGCAGCTTGATGCTTTGCAGTTCGTTTTGCAGTTCTGATTCGCTGATGGCTTCGCTGTTGACGATGGCAACGATGCGGTCGATTTGAACCGGTTCGGCCTTGAGCGTGGTGGCAGCAACGAGTGCTGACAGGCCAATCAGGCCGCTGATAAATGTCTTTTTAATCATGCTGAGTGTCTCTAGTTTACTGCGTTAAAACCTAGTATCTGTTCTTCCATGAGTTCGTCGATACGCGAGCCCAGGCTGGTGAGGCCCTTTAGTTCAAGTTGGATATACCAGCTATAACGTAAGCTGCCGAAAGGGGCGCTAAGGGCTGAGGTATCTTCGACGAAGTTGGCGCGACGTACAGCGCGCATGGCCCAACAGCAATTGTTGTATTCGAGGCCGGCCATTTTTTCCATGGTGCGGTTGTCCGTTAACGAGTGATAACGTCGCGCCATCATACTCCAGCGCGGTGTCAGTGGCCATAATAGTGAGGTGTCGATTTCCCGGCTGATTGAGTCTGGAGCGGTGAGGCGGTTGCCGCGATCACGGTAACTCAGGTTGAGAATGTGTTGGCTGTCGGACTGATATTGCAGTCGCACATCGCGTTCGGTGATCAGATCGTCTGTGGTGTCCCACTTTAGCGTGGTTTTGAGACTGAGCCTGTCATTGGGCGAGAACTGGGCCTCAGCGAGGATGTCTGATTGATGCGTTTCGTTGAGGATATTGCCGCCAAGGCCAACCTTGCGGTCGTCTAGATAGACGATCTTGCCGATGCTGCCATAGAGCTGTTCCAGGCCGTCTTTTGCCCGTAACAGGCGCGAACTCAAGGCCAGGGTGATCTGGTTAGTGTCGCCAACGCGGTCAGGCCCCGAGAAGCGGTTTTCACTAAACAGCATAGATTGGCCAAAGGCTAATGCCGATGTGTCGAACAGTGGAAAGTCACTTTGGTCGCGATAGGGGGCGTAGAGATAAAACAGTCGCGGCTCCAGCGTTTGCAGGTAGTCGGTCTGGCCGATGCGGCTGTCTCTTTCCAGATAGATGCCGCTGTCGATGCTATTGACTGGCACGGTGCGTCTGAGCTTGTCGACGCCGAGGTTATTATTTTGCTCGTCGAAACGATATTGGCTGTGATGCAGGCTGAGTTTGGGGATGATAAAACCAGCACTACGCTGATACGGCAGACTCAGGGACGGGTGGATGTTGGCGCGTTTGCCGCCGAGACTGTTGAGGCGCTGAAAGCGCACCAGTTCGGTGTCCATCGCAAACCGGAATGGCCCTGGTATAGATGGCGTGAACTGGTGTTTGATCTGCGGCAGGCGACGATAGGGTTGGCTGCCGCTGATGACTTGAAAGTCCTGGGCCTGAATTTCCAGCTGCTGCGTCGCGTCAGCATATTGCAGTTGTATGTGGCGTTCGAGAGTGCTGGTGGCGCTGACGCTGAGCAGGTTGCTGAAATCATTAAAATAGTCATCGTCAGAGGCGCGATCAAAGAGGATGTTATTGGACCAGTTACGGCCCAGCCTGCCCTGGTGTTCGTAATGAAAAAGGCTGCGTTTTTTGCCGTAGACCTCATCATCGATGCGATCACCAGCGATCACGCCCTGGCCATAGCGGCTTAGGTAACGCAGTTCGCTTTCCAGTTTCATGCCGCGGGCGGTGTAGTTGTGCGGAGTGATGGTGGCGTCGAGCTGTGGATGCAGATTGATATAAATCGGTTGGCTAAGTTCGTTGCCGCCCAGCTTGGAGCTGGCCCAGGCCGGTGGCAGCAGCCCGGTCATGCGTTGATCACTGATGGGAAAGCGGATGTAGGGCAAATAAAATATCGGTACATCCTGGATATAGAGGCGGGTGTTATAGGCGTTACCCATGCCGCTGGCGTGATCGAGTTCCACCGTGCTGGCGCGCAGTGCCCAGACTTCGTTGTCTTTGTTACAGGTGGTGTAGAGCGTCTGTTTCATGGTGGTGAGGTCTTCACCATGCAGTTCAATCTTGCTGCTGGCGCCACGGACATGGCGGTCATAGATAAAGAATTCGGCATTATCAAAACTGCCCTGGCTGCTGCCGCTGATTATTTCCGCCTCTGAACTATAGGTGCTGAAGTTCGGGGTTTCATAGCGGACATTACCGCTGGCGTTGAGTGTTTGTGTGGCCTTGTGGAAGATCGCTTGATCGGAACTCAGCTGTTCATCAGGGCGTTGCACCAGTACATTGCCGAATAGTCTTACTATTTCGTTGTTTTCGCTTTCTGATGAATCAGCGCTGAGCACAACCGGTGCATCTTCACCACGTTCGCTTCTTGGGTAATCGATTGTCGGTGTTGGCCAGGCGTGGCACAAGTCAAAATCTCCGGCGCTGACCTGAAAGCTGGCGCTGATCAGGATCATGCTGATGACCTTGGTGGTGGAAATTTTGAACATAAGGGCTGGGGACTTAATCGAATTGTTGTGTTGTCGTTACACTTATATATAGAAAATACCGGCTGGCACAGGAAACGATGGTAGAGCGATGGATTTTGTCGTAACGTATTGAAACAGTCATGAATAACCCTGGCCCACTCAACTGTCTGGTTTTAAAGTGCAAAAAAAGCCCGTAGCGCCTAAGTATACCTTGTTCTTGATGGTCGGTATTGTGCTGATCATTGTTCTGTTGCTTATAACTCGCCCCGAACCGGAGCTGCAGCAGCTGGCCTTGCCGCCGTTGCAGGTGGCGGTGGTGACGGTTGAGCTGGGTGATATGCAACCGACCCAGTTGGTGGCGGGTTATCTGCGCCCGGCACAGCAGGCACGTTTGCAGTTTCAGGTGGCAGGACGACTACAGCAGCAACTGGTCGAACCGGGTCAGCAGGTGGAGCAGGGGGCTGAGCTGTTGCGCCTAGATGGTGCTGATTACAAAGATCTGATGATTGAGGCCAGGGCGCAATTGCAGCAGGAACAGGCGGCGGTTGAGCGTGACAAGAAATTATTGCAGCTGGCCGAAAGTAATCGTGGCCTGCAGGTCGATGAGGTGGCGCGGCAGGAACGACTGGGTTCGGATTCGCTGGGTTCGCGGGCGGCACTGGATGGCGCCAGGCAGCGACTGATTCAGTTGCAGTCTGATGAGGAGCGGCTGCGCTTTAGTGTTGGCAGTTCAGCGGCGCGACTGCAGGCCATGCAGGCCAGTGTCCGCCGGGCTGAACGCAACTGGCAGCGAGCTACGTTGACGGCGCCGTTTGCCGGTACGGTGAATAGTATTATTCCCCAGCTGGGTGATGATGTGGCGGCCAAGGACGTGGTGCTGGATCTGCTCGATCTGAGTCAGCTGGAATTTTATGCCGAGCTGGACCGGGCCACTGTGGCCCAGTTGCAGCGTGGACAGATGATTGATGTTCATGTCGACGGCCAATCTTATTCAGCCGAAATCATTGCCCTGCAGCAACATCCTGATCCTGACACCTATACCTATGCCTTGTATGCCCGTTTTGAAAATCCCGGGCTGTTGTCCGGTGCGGCGGCCGAGGCTGGTTTGCTGTTGCCTAAAATAGAACAGGCGCGCCTGGTGCCAGTGGCGGCGGTGGTGCATGACGACGGTCAAACCTATGTCTTTGTGGTTAAAGACGGGCTGTTGCAGCGGCGCTTGGTCGAATTGGGTCCGCGTCAGCTGGATAGCCAGGTGTTGCTGTCTGGGGTTGAGGCCGGTGAGCTGGTGGTAAGCAGCGGTGGCGCCAGTCTCAGTGATGGTTTGGCGGTGCAGTATTGATGTTGTATAACCGTAGGGCGGGTCCCACCCGCCATGTGCTTTTGTTATGCCTCATCACGGCGGGTGGGACCCGCCCTACGGATTAACCATTTGTTATGCCGCTAATCCGCTATTCCATTAACAATCCTCTCATCATCAACCTGATGTTGGTGCTGGTGCTGGTGGCCGGGGTGATCTCCTGGTTCTCAATGCCGCAGGAGATGTTTCCGCTGGTAGAACTTGATCGCGTCACCATCAAGACTGAATTCAAGGGCGCGGCGCCAGCTGAGGTGGAACGTCAGGTGACTATGCCCATCGAGGAAGAGTTCGATGGCCTGGCCGACATCGACAGCCTGATGTCCACCAGTAGCGAGGGTATGTCGAGCATCATCATCAAACTCAAACCCGGCAGTGATGTGGCGGCCTTTCTTGATGATGCCCGCAGCATTGTCGACCGGGTGACCGATTTGCCTGCCGATGCCGAAAAGCCGGATGTACGCCGGGTGCAGACCCGCTTCCCGGTGATCAGTATGGCCGTCTACGGTGATGTGGCTGCCGCAACGCTGTACGACACTGCCGATGAAATTAAACGCCGCCTGCTGGCCATTCCGGGGGTGGCCAGTGCCCAGCCGGCCGGAATACGCGAGTGGGAGTTGTGGGTCAGTGTCGATCCGCATCAACTGGCAGCCAGGACGGTAACGCTGGAGGAAATTTCTCAGGCGCTGCGCCAGAATCTGACCGAGCTGCCTGGAGGCAAGATCGAAGCGGCAGAGGGTGACATCCTGCTGCGTGGTATCGGTGTGGCACCGCAACCGGAATTGTTGCAACAGATTCCAATCCGCCGCAATCAACAAGGTGGTGTGTTGCGTCTCGGCCAGCTGGCTAAGGTGGAACTGCGTTTCGAAGAGGCCCTGACCCTGGCACGATTCAATGGCCAGCCGTCGGTCAATATTACGATGACCAAGACAGTGGATTCCTCGACCATTGAGGTATCAAGGCGGGTGCATGAATTGTCGGTCTTGTTGCAGCAGGAATTGCCACTGTCGATTCATAGCGGTGTCTTTAGCGATCTGTCGGTGTATGTAAAAAATCGTCTCAATACGGTCAAGTCATCCGGTGTGGTGGGTTTGGTGTTGGTATTGTTATCGCTGTATATGTTTCTCAATTTTCGTGTCGCCTTGATCACGGCGATGGGTATTCCGGTGTCATTTCTGATTGCCATCGTCGGTATGAATTATCTTGGCCACACCATCAACATGGTGTCGTTGTTTGCCTTTCTGATTGCCCTGGGCATGATTGTTGATGACGCAATTATTGTTACCGAAAATATCTATCGTCATATGGAGATGGGCAAGTCACCACGTGATGCGGCCTTGATCGGCAGTCGTGAAGTGATGGGGCCGGTGCTTGCATCGACGGCGACCACTATCGCCGCCTTCCTGCCAGTGTTTGCCATTGGTGGCACCATGGGTGCGTTTGTGGCTGTGATCCCGGTGGTGGTCAGTTGTGCGCTGTTGGGTTCATTGTGGGAGGCCTTTGCGGTGTTGCCATCTCATGCCAGTGAGTTTCTGCGGATTGATAAAGCAAAACAACAGAAGGCTGGACAGTGGCAGCGGCTGGTAGATAAATATTCAAAGCTGTTGAGCTGGGCGGTGGTGAATCGTTATCTGGTAGCTGTAGCAACAGTCGGTGTGTTGCTGGTTGCAATAGTGGTTGCGGTGACCCGGGTGCCATTTCAGTTGTTTGGCAGTGTCGAGACCGGACAGTTTTTTGTTAATGTCGAAACCCCAAATACCTATAGCCTGGAAGAGAGCGCCCGCTTGGCGAGTCGCTTGGAGGCTGTGTTTGTCGATGTGATTAAGGAGGATGAATTACAGAGTCTGCTGACCAATGTTGGTGTGACCTTTATCGACTTCAATACGGTGCGCTTTGGCAGTAAATATATTCAATTTATTGTTGATCTTAAAAAACAAAAGCCGCAGGGATTTATCGAAACATTTATTACCCCGGTGGTGAGTCTGAGCTTTTCCTGGGAGGGTGAACGTGATCGCGCGACCCAGGATGTGATTAATGAATTGCGGCAGCGTTTGCTGGCCGAGTCAGGCATTCAAAAACTGTCCATATTGCGGCCGCAAGGTGGACCATCGGGTGCCGATGTTGAGGTGGGTGTGCAGGGCAAAAAAATAGCCGGGCTGATGCAACATGGCGAAGCGATTGCCGCCTTCTTGAGAAAGACACCAGGCGTTTATGATGTCCGTACTGATATGGAGGCGGGCAAGCTGGAGTATCAATATCAGATCAATGAACGTGGTCGCCAACTGGGGCTAACACAATGGCAGCTGGCTGATGCAGTGCGGCGTGGTTATCAAGGTGAAGAGGTTGCCCATGTCACCTGGGGTAACGAACGTATTCCGGTCAGGTTGATTTATAAAGATACGGTGCGGCGGCAGTTGCAGACTCTGCAAAAACTGCCGATTGTGTTGTCTGCCGGTCGGGTAGTGATTTTGTCTGATGTCGCCGACATAGAAATCACCCGTGGTATAGAGAGTATTAAACATCGTGACCAACGTCGTCTGGTGACGGTAACGGCCGAGGTGGATGATAAGGTCACCACACCCCTGGCTGTAACCGATTTGATAAAGCAAGAGTTTGTCGCAATCGAAGACGAACATGATTATGGTTTGATCTTTCTCGGTGAAAAGAAAGAGGTCAATGAATCGATGCGCGATATGCTGCGGGCGCTGGTGATTGCGCTGACGGTGATATTTTTTATTCTGGCGGTGTTGTTTCGTTCCCTGTTTGAACCGTTGGTGGTGATGTTTGCCATTCCGTTTGGTTTTATCGGTGTAGTGGCAGGCCACCTGTTGTTGGGTGAAAACCTACAGTTTTTGTCCATGCTGGGTTTTCTGGCCTTATCAGGAATCGTGGTCAATGATTCGCTGATCCTGATTGAATTTATGAAACGTAGGCGCGCCGAGGGCTGGGACAGACTCGATGCTGTGGTTGAGGCCGGGCGAGTGCGGATGCGGCCAATCCTGTTAACCAGCATCACTACCTTTTTAGGTGTGTCGCCGTTAATATTTTTTGCCACTGGCCAGGCGGCATTTTTGTCGCCGATGGCGATTAGCCTGGGTTTTGGTTTATTGTTTGCAACGGCGCTGATCTTGTTGGCGCTGCCGTGTTTTTATTTGATTGCAGATGATCTGCATAGTTATTGTTGGGCGCGCTATCGTGCTTGTCTGCGCCGTATAAGTGAGTGATTGATGGATCAAAGATTTGAACAGTTGAAGGTCTGGGTTGAAGGGCTGCTTGGTATTCGTGATGCCGATATTACCCCGGCATCGGCGGACGCAAGTTTTCGGCGTTATTTTCGCGTTCAGCATGGCCGGAAAAGTTTTGTGATTATGGATGCGCCGCCGGGTAAAGAGGATTGTGGTCCGTTTATTAAAGTCTCTGCGGCCATGGCCGGTTTTGGTTTGAATGTGCCGCGGGTATTGGAACAGGATTTAGAGCAGGGTTTTCTATTGTTGTCAGACCTGGGCAGTGAACAGTATTTGCAGGCGCTCAATGAAACCAATGCTGATCAACTTTATGGCGATGCCATTGCTGCATTGGTGAGCCTGCAAAAGAATAGCCTTGGCAGTGAGGTGAGTCTGCCTGTCTATGACCACCGCCTGTTAATGACTGAGATGAATCTATTTAGAGACTGGTTATTGCCGCAACAATTGGGCATAAATTTAAACGATGAACAGAGTGCAGCGCTGGACAAAACCTTTGAATGGTTGGCGCAACAGGCGCTGGCTCAACCACAGGTGTGGGTGCATCGGGATTATCATTCTCGTAATCTAATGCGCACTGAGGTGGACAATCCCGGCGTGCTCGATTTTCAGGACGCCGTGCTGGGGCCGTTGACCTATGACCTGGTGTCATTGTTGAAGGATTGTTATATCACCTGGCCGCGAAAAAAGGTTGAGGCCTGGCTGGCAGACTATCATCGACAGATTCAGGCGGCCGGTTTGGCTACGGATATCGAACAGGGTCAGTTGTTGGTCTGGTTTGATTGCATGGGTGTGCAGCGCCATTTGAAGGCCGCCGGGATTTTTGCCCGACTCAACATTCGTGATGGCAAGTCAGGTTATTTAGCGGATATTCCCAGAACCCTGGCTTACATAACGGAAGTCGCCGAGCAACAACCGGAGCTGGAGTTTTTAGGTGTCTTGCTCAGGACTGAGGTGTTGCCAAGGTTGGTCGACGCTTAAGCCTTTTCGTCGTAGCGCATGCGGGTGCCATGAATCAGGGAAAGTTCAATCTCAAGGGCCGATAGCTGTTTGGGAAAGTAGGCGCCGGAAACCTTGGAACCGTTGATGCTGGCGCCTCTAAGGTTGGCTTCGCTGAAGTCTATGCCTCTTAGGTCGCCCTGGCGAAAGTAACAACCACTAAAATCAACGCCGGCAGCATCCAGGCCTTTGAGGTCGACACTGCGAAAATCACAGTTGGATAGGTCAACCTTGATGCCTTTACTTTTTTCGCTGTTGAAGGTTTCAATATCGCCATCGCGCAGCAGGCGGTACATCGGATCATCGTTTTTTATTAATGGCATGTTTTACTCACCTTAAATAGTTATTTAAACAATCTGGACGATTTTCTTTCTTCCTGGCTAGCGCTGGTGGATTTCAGTGTCTCTGGTCGTTTTACCAGATCAAACTGGTATTGAGAGTAGGCACTGGTTGACTCTATTTGTCGCGTTAGCCGGGCATACAGAATTCGGTCATCGAAATTCAGCATGATAACGGAGCCAATATCATATACGGCAGCTGGCGCGATTAATGTAGTCGGGTATTGTTCGGGGTCAAGATTGGGGGTCAGCAGGGCGCGGAAATATTCTCCGCCAGTGCCTATGCCCGAAACTGCTTTGGAGGCAACCGCTCGAGCATCGTCGGCAATGGTGCGGATACCCATGTTGATGCCGCCGTTGCCGGAGATCTTCATCCAGCGGATGACGCCGATGGACCAGCCTTCATTATATTGCCCGCTTCTGGCGGCGAGCAGTTCACCGGCGCGGGCTGACGGCGTGATTCTATTGGGGCAGTTCAGGCCGTAACCGCCCTGATTGGTGTTGATGATCTGGCAGTCGTAGGTGTCGTATTCAACCTTTTGATGCTCTGTCAGTTCTTCCACTGCCTGGGCTGAGGTGGCAAAGACCTTGATCCAGATGTCTTTCTGGCTTTGTCCTTCATCGCTTTCAAAGATTGACTTGCGTGGTTTCTCGGTACCGATTTTTAGATGCAGGGCATCGCTTTCTTTTGCCCAGGGGGTGTGTTCTTCAGGGATTAACGACAGTGAGTTAGTGCTTTTGCCAAGGTTCAGGCTGTCGTGGCCCTGCATTTCGATTTCATCTTCCTCGGGCTCAAAATGCTCACCGCCGCTGATGAAGTGATGGGCCAGGGTTAGGCTGCAAATTACCTGTGTTGGTGTTTTGGTTGGGTTGCGGTGGCTCATGCGCTCGCGGCGGATGCCCCAGCTTTCTGACCAGCGAAAATACATGTCGCGTTCCATGCGTTTGGCCAGGTTGCTGTGAATGGCATTTTTGCTCTGGGTTGCCAACACGCGGATTTCATTATTAAGTTTGCTGAGAATGCCCTTGATCTCAAGCAGGCGTCCCTCTTTGGGGCGAATCTTGTTGGGTGTGTTGGGTGCATACAGAGGCGGAGCATCCATGTGCAGGTCAACAAATAACTGGCCTTCAGGGACGGGGTTGTTACCGTGTGGAATGATATGGCAGTTCGGTGCCCAATCGATCAGGCGCTTGAACATCTTTACGGCCTCGCCTTGCATCAGGTGGTATGGGTTGGCCAGTGACAGCAGCACAATGCGGCGGTAGATGTTGGCAATGGTGGCCGGTTTGGGTTCATCGCTGGCATTGACAGGGTCCAGTTCAATCTCATGCAGCTGGTGTTTTTCCGCGTACAGGTAGAGTTGGTTCAGCTCTAGCCAGATATGGGCAGGCTCGTCGGTGTAGAGGGCGTAGGCGTCGACCAGTTGCCGGGCCAAAAAACTCATGGCGTAATAGATTGCCTGGGGCAGTTGTATTGAGCCGGTTGCGGTGGCCTCCTGGTCTTCCAGTAAATCCTGAACGATGATTTTGTATGTGTAACTGATTTCGGTCTGCAGGGCGCGGATGATCAGGGCGTTACGGCTTAGTTTTTCCGCCAGCGGTAGTGCCGCATTCATGTAGTTTGAGCGGACGCTGCCAATCAGGTCTTCCAGCAGCGGCAGGATCATGGTCATGATCTGGCTGCGTACATTCAGGTCAAGTGGTGCCCTGTTAAGCGGTTTGATCAGGTCGTGAATCTGGATGCAGCTTTCACGGGCGTTGGCCAGTGGCAGGCTATCAAGTTTGGCCCTGATTTGAGTAACCCCTGGATTGATGGTGATGTTTGGATTGTTGTTGCGCTCCGGGATGTTCAACTTAATCATCTGCCTTGCCCCGCTTGAACATGCTGTCTTCCTTTTGAAATGGCTGCATCATTCTAATTATATCTGTATTACGGCGAATAAAATGTAGTTGCGACCCGAAACTATTGGATTGCAAAGAAATAGCCATTCATGCTTACGAATAAGGCCAGTTAAAATAAAGCAAAACAAACATACAATACAAGCACCGTTGGCGAACTGTTGCTGTGTGGATTGCCTTTGCTGACAGGCGTGCTATTTTTATGCGCGTTATTAAAGCTGTTTGTGGGTCGCAGGCCCACATAGTAATAAGGAGAATAGTGTTGGCAATTAGCGGTAAACGAGTTACTTGGCGATGGGTGTTGGCTTTTATTACGCTCAGCGTTGCTGCAGAAAGCTGGGCCCAGCAAGGTCCCAGAGCGGCGCCGGTGGAGGTGAGCCAGGCTCAGCTGCGGACTATGGCGCCGGTCAGTTGGGCGGCGGCAACCGTGGTCAGCCTCGATGACGCCAAGATTGCGGCCGAGGTCGATGGTCGGCTGGTGTCGGTTGCCGATGAGGGTGATCAGGTTGAGCAGGGTGGCATCCTGGCGCGCATTGATGACGTCTTGATCAAGGCTGGTCTGGATGCGGCCCGGGCCGAGGTGGCGGGGGCAGAGGCCAATCTGACCTTTCTTAAACGTGAACTTGAACGGCTGCAACGGTTGGCAAAACAGAATAATGCCGCCCAGACCCAGTTGGAACAAACCCTGTCACAGCGTGATGCAACCATGAATGAGCTGGTGGCGGCCAAGGCGCGGATGTTGATTGCCCAGGAACATCTTGATCGAACTGAATTACGTGCCCCGTTTGCCGGGGTGGTGGCGCAGCGCACCAAGCGCGCCGGTGAATGGGTCGACAGTGGCGATGAGGTGTTGCAGCTGGTTGATTCAAGCCATCTTGAGATTGAGGCCTCGGCACCGTTGGCCTTAAAACCGTTTCTGCTGATTGGTCAGCAGTTGCAGATTGCCGCGCGCAAACAGCAGGGCCTGGCGACATTGCGGGCGGTGGTGCCGGTGGCCGATAGTCAGTCGCGGCTGTTGCGTCTGCGTCTGGATATTGTTGCGGGTGAATGGCTGGCTGGTCAGCCGGTTAAGATCGCCCTGCCCACAGCCTTGCCGCAAGAGGTGTTGAGTGTGCCGCGCGATGCGCTGGTGTTACGCCGTGGTGGCAGTCATCTATTTAAGATTGGTGCAGAGTCAACGGCTGAGCGGGTCCAGGTGCAGACCGGCATTGCCAGTGGTGAATTTATTCAGGTAATCGGTGATCTGGCTGCCGGTGATCAGGTGGTGGTGCGTGGCAATGAACGCCTGCGCCCGGGCCAGACTGTGCAGGTCAAGGGTGATGAACAGGTCGGTTGGAAGGGTAAAGCCGACTCGAAGGGTGGTGCTGCGCAGTGAATCTAACCCGTTTATCACTCAGCAACCCGGTCGCGGTTGCGGTTGCTGTATTGTTGGTGTTGTTGTTCGGCCTGATCAGCCTGGGTCGTTTGCCGATCCAGTTGACCCCGGAAGTACAAGAACCTGAAATCACCATTTCCACCACCTGGCGTGCGGCAGCGCCGGAAGAGGTGGAGTCTGAAATTATTGAACCCCAGGAAGATGCCCTGCGCGGCCTGCCGGGTGCCACCCAGGTGTTGTCTGAGGCCAGCCGTGGTCAGGGCAAGGTAACTCTGACCTTTGCCGTTGGCACTGA
>Ga0316190_10003122_pt1 | contig 12031 bp, 7 predicted proteins | sample Eddworburrow2_MG_FD_204929 | JGI IMG/M metagenome (GOLD analysis project Ga0316190, IMG submission 204929) | Coastal sediment microbial communities from Maine, United States - Eddy worm burrow 2 | ecosystem: Environmental > Aquatic > Marine > Coastal > Sediment | place: USA: Maine | collected... | reverse complement strand
TTTAATTTGGCTCATAATCTTATACAGCTAACGATTAGTTGAGCTGCCTCTGCTCGGGCAAAAAAATACGCTTAAAACTTAAAGAACGGCAACTCCCGAACCCTGTGAGGTCTGCTCGAGCGGCTTGTTGCACACGAATAGACCTTATATAGGAAATTTTACGTCGGGCACTGCTACAGTGCACCAAGGTCGAGCCACAAATTGGACAAACACGCTCCTTCCGTTGGCGCTCAATCGCAGATTCTTGCAAAGGATATCCAAGCAATTGCCTTGCAACCTCTCGCTTTCCTGCGGCACCGGGAACATATAGCCCATAATAACGTACATTGTGTTGTCCTTTTACCGGAACGTGCCAAAGAACACGACTGATAAAGTGCTCAGAAGAAAACTGTATTGTCTTGGTCTTTGTGTCGCGATAGTCAAGATAACGGAAGGTTACCCTATCACTGCGCATGTCAATGAGCGAGTGATCCTTGATCGGACCACCCTTCACATAACGTGAAAGGTAGACAGCCACACCATTAGCATGGTGATAGGCGCCCTGAATGCGCACATTCCAATCCTTGCGCGCAATCTGCCGCAATACCTTCTTCCAATCAGATGGCGTCCAGTCAGGTGGGAGCTGAAGATCACCGCTGTCATAGGCCGCATTCAGCCAACTCAGCCACTTCCCTCTGAACTTTGCCTTCAGCACACCAACGGGCAATAGAAAATCCTTGTTAACCGCTTTCCATGTTTCTCCGCCTAGACCGCCGCCGGTAATAAGTACATGGACATGCGGATGGAAACTTAATGTGCGTCCCCAGGTATGCAAAGATGAAATCATGCCAACCTCAGCACCCAGGTAACGCTCATCCTTCAGTAATTGGCGTAATGTCTCCGTTGAGGCCTTATGTAAATGATCACTACACCAATGGCGATTGTAGTGCCAAATAGGATTCAACTCATGTGGCAGCGTAAAAATCACATGATAGTGGTCGCATGGCAATAGACGGGATTTAGTCTTCTCAAGCCAGTCATGACTTGCTGCATGGTAGCAGCGCGGGCAACTGCGATGCTTGCAGGAATGGTTGTGGGTTTCCGTATGGTCATCATTTGGACAACACCATGTCTCATAGCCAAGCTCATCGCTTTGACATGCCATGATGGCTTGTGCCGCTCTATGTTGATCCATGCTCATTCCATGCTGTTCTTTATAACGTCCAAATCCATCTCTGAATATCGATTGTAATGTAGCTTCCATGCAGTCCTCCAATGCCCATCCTTAACGGCGTACAAGAGTTAAAATATCAAGCGTATATGCGCAATCCTTCCATTTATTTTGTGCAACGATTAGTTGAGCTGCCTCTGCTCGGGCAAAAAAATACGCTTAAAACTTAAAGAACGGCAACTCCCGAACCCTGTGAGGTCTGCTCGAACGGCTTGTTGCACACGAATAGACCTTATATAGGAAATTTTACGTCGGGCACTGCTACAGTGCACCAAGGTCGAGCCACAAATTGGACAAACACGCTCCTTCCGTTGGCGCTCAATCGCAGATTCTTGCAAAGGATATCCAAGCAATTGCCTTGCAACCTCTCGCTTTCCTGCGGCACCGGGAACATATAGCCCATAATAACGTACATTGTGTTGTCCTTTTACCGGAACGTGCCAAAGAACACGACTGATAAAGTGCTCAGAAGAAAACTGTATTGTCTTGGTCTTTGTGTCGCGATAGTCAAGATAACGGAAGGTTACCCTATCACTGCGCATGTCAATGAGCGAGTGATCCTTGATCGGACCACCCTTCACATAACGTGAAAGGTAGACAGCCACACCATTAGCATGGTGATAGGCGCCCTGAATGCGCACATTCCAATCCTTGCGCGCAATCTGCCGCAATACCTTCTTCCAATCAGATGGCGTCCAGTCAGGTGGGAGCTGAAGATCACCGCTGTCATAGGCCGCATTCAGCCAACTCAGCCACTTCCCTCTGAACTTTGCCTTCAGCACACCAACGGGCAATAGAAAATCCTTGTTAACCGCTTTCCATGTTTCTCCGCCTAGACCGCCGCCGGTAATAAGTACATGGACATGCGGATGGAAACTTAATGTGCGTCCCCAGGTATGCAAAGATGAAATCATGCCAACCTCAGCACCCAGGTAACGCTCATCCTTCAGTAATTGGCGTAATGTCTCCGTTGAGGCCTTATGTAAATGATCACTACACCAATGGCGATTGTAGTGCCAAATAGGATTCAACTCATGTGGCAGCGTAAAAATCACATGATAGTGGTCGCATGGCAATAGACGGGATTTAGTCTTCTCAAGCCAGTCATGACTTGCTGCATGGTAGCAGCGCGGGCAACTGCGATGCTTGCAGGAATGGTTGTGGGTTTCCGTATGGTCATCATTTGGACAACACCATGTCTCATAGCCAAGCTCATCGCTTTGACATGCCATGATGGCTTGTGCCGCTCTATGTTGATCCATGCTCATTCCATGCTGTTCTTTATAACGTCCAAATCCATCTCTGAATATCGATTGTAATGTAGCTTCCATGCAGTCCTCCAATGCCCATCCTTAACGGCGTACAAGAGTTAAAATATCAAGCGTATATGCGCAATCCTTCCATTTATTTTGTGCAACAGGTGATTATGTGGCTGGCACCAATATTGAGTTATGACGCTGGCACCAATATTGTAATATGCCGCCAACTGGGCTATATATCCTCACTGTATTGATAATCAATCGCAGGGAGCATCTATTCTCATGGATTCGAGTATCCAGTCCACGGATCACCGTGTTGAGCAATTTTGGGACCGCTATCTGAAGGTCGCCCGTCTGTTTCGTGTACCTGAGAAAGCCCTTCCGTGGTACAGACGGCACGTTCAGACCTTTATAGACGATTTTCCTGGCATCCGTTTGCAGGACCAATGCTCTGAAAACATTGAACTCTGGCTTGAGCGTGTGGGGCGCGATCCTCGGTTTTCTCATTGGCAGTATCGGCAGAAGGTTGATTCCCTGCGTTTGCTCTTCTGCCATCTGCTGAAGATACCTTGGGCCGCTAATTTCGATTGGGATTTCTGGTTGACGGCTGCCCTGCCCTTGGGAAATGACCACCCTACGGTGGCTAGAACCTATGAAATGAATTCGCAAGTGGTGGAAAACCCCAAAAATTATCTCGGCAAGGAGTTTCCAGAGCTCTACCGGAAGTTTCTGGCCGCCGTTCGGATACCCGATTTTTCCATTAATACGGAGCGGAGTTATCTCGGCTGGATCATTCGATTCCTTCAATTTCACCAAAACACGCTTCCTCAACATTGCGCTGAACCAGAAGTTGCTTCCTTTTTAGAGCATTTGGCGGTCCGACGCAAGGTTGCAGGCGCAACCCAAGCTCAGGCCTTGAATGCACTGGTCTTCTTTTTTGCTCGTGTTCTGGAACAGCCATTGGGGGAGATTGGCCCATTTAAACGCCCTAAAAAGCCCAAGCGTATCCCTACTGTGTTAAGTCCAAGTGAGATTGAGCAAATATTATCTCGGATAGATGGGGTGAAAGGCCTGATGTGCCGCTTGATGTATGGCACTGGCATGCGGGTAATGGAGTGTGCCCATTTACGCATTCTCGATCTCGACTTCCCCTACAAACAGATCATAGTACGGGCCAGCAAGGGCAAGAAAGACCGGGTAGTCCCTATGCCTGAGGTTCTGACTGCGGCCCTACATAAACAAGTCCAATGGGTAGATGAGCTACATGAAAAAGACACTAAAGCTGGATTTGGCAGTGTGATGATACCCGAAGCCCTGGCACGCAAATATCCCAATGCAGAAAAAGAGCTACGTTGGCAGTTTCTATTCCCGGCCAGCCGTCTGGCACAGGACCCTCGGTCAGGCATCATGCGTCGCCATCACATCCACCAATCAGTCATTCAAAAAGCAATTAGAAGCGCAGCCACACAATCCAAAATCGTTAAACGAGTCACCAGCCATACGTTACGGCATTCCTTCGCCACCCATCTTCTAGAGTCTGGATCTGATATTCGAACAGTGCAGGATCTTTTGGGGCATGCCGATGTTTCAACAACCATGATTTATACCCATGTTATTAGCAAAGGCGGGAATGGCGTTCGAAGCCCATTAGACAAATTAGACCAGCTAATTACTACTGAATAACCACCCCTACCAAGCGCTCATTCGGTGGCTAGACACTAATGCCCGGTTTCTGTGATTGTTTTGGGCAGCTTAAGCACAACAAACTTCTCTGAATTGGCTTCTGAGCACATGAGCTTAAGTTGCATCTATTGCCGACCACCTCCCGGCCACCAGCAAATAAAATTCATTTCCATGGGTATGCTTACCGCGGGATGGCACGGAAGGATTCTTGGGGTGTAATCGGCAGCGGGCCGAAGTTGGGGCACCTTGGCGACATAAAGGAAGCCATTGGTGGCCCCGGTGATGCTCACCTGACGCTCCATGACTTGGCAGAAAGGCTTTTCATCATCGTCCAGGGGATCGGCATAAAGCTGCACCTGCACGGAATCGGGTGAAATATCTCCGAGATAGACCTGCACCTCAAACTGCCAACCATCATCTACAGCTGCAATATCCAGATTCCCCCAATGCAGACTGCCCCAATGATTCTGCAGTGTTAGTTCCCAGCTTCTTAACTCCCTGGCCAAGGAACCCCCATTTTCCGTGCGCTTCTGATATGACTGGGCCGCCGGCAGATAAAGCCTTTCCAAATACTCCCGCACCATGCGATTGCTGCTGTAGCGCGGTGCCAGCGAGGCCATACTGGCACGCATGCGGGCCACCCAGGCCCGCGGGATGCCTGCGGCATCACGATCATAAAATGCCGGTACGATCTCATCCTCCAGCAGGCGATAGAGCTGTTCCGCATCCTCATGGTCCCACTCAGGCGCCCAGTTCTCCTTGCCATTGCTGAGCGCCCATCCCACCTCCGGTGTATAGGCCTCAAACCACCAGCCATCCAGCACGGACAGGTTAAGCCCCCCGTTAACCAGCACCTTCATGCCGCTGGTGCCCGAGGCCTCCCAGGGGCGTCGCGGCGTATTGATCCACAGATCCACCCCCTGCACCATCTCCTGGGCCACTGCGATATCATAATCTTCCAGGAAAACCACGTGAATCCGCGCCTCTGTTCGGGCCGCCAACTGTGCCCACTCCTGAACAAACCACTTGCCCTGCTCATCCGACGGATCGGCCTTGCCGGCCACAATAATCTGCACCGGTCTCTCAGTATTGGTGAGTAAACGCAGGAACCGTTCCTGATCATGAAGCAGTAGATTGGGACGTTTATACTCGACAAAACGGCGGGCAAAACCCAGGGTCAGGGCATTTGGGTCCAGTACATTTTCCGCCTGGGCAATCTCATCGGGCTCTGAGCCGTGATAGCCAAGATGCCTGGCCAGCCGCTGGCGAGCATAGCTAACCAGATCACTGCGGCCACGGCCACGCACCTCCCACAAGGCCTCATCACTCAGCCGTTCAATCGCACAGGCCAGTTCATCGAGGGTTCCCAGCCAGCGGTCCTTGCCACAGCTTTTGGTCCAGGCCTCATCTGCCCAAGAGGAGTCCCAGGAAGGCATATGCACCCCATTGGTCACATGGCTTACCGGCACCTCCTTCTGGGGCCAATGGGGATATAGGGGCTGAAAGATGCGCTGACTCACGCGGCCATGCAGGGCACTCACACCATTGGCGGCGCCACAGGTCCGCATGGCCAGATAGGCCATATTAAACGGTTCAGTGGGATCATCCGGATTGAGTCGTCCAAGTGCGCCTAATGCCTGCAGATCGACCCCCAGGTGATCCGTATAATCCCCTGCATAGCGCTGCAGCAACTCTGGCGGGAAGAGGTCAAATCCCGCCGCCACCGGGGTGTGGGTGGTAAAGAGGTTACCCGGTCGTGTCACCCACAGCGACTCCCAGAAATCGAGGCCGGTTCGCCTCATATGGCTGCGTGCCCGCTCCAGGGTAATGAAGGCGGCATGCCCCTCATTGAGGTGGCAGATATCAATATCCAGCCCCAGAGCCTCAATCAGGCGCCAACCCCCTATGCCAAGGGCGATCTCCTGGACCAGGCGCCGTTCACTGCCGCCACCATACAGCTGAGTGGTAATGCCACGGTCACTGGGGCTATTCAGGGGATCATTGCTATCCAATAGATAGAGGGGAACCCGCCCAACCTGGGCCTGCCAGACCCGAAATCGCACACGGCGGCCAGGAAAGCCAATTTCGATATGGAGCCAGGCACCGGAGTCAGAGTGCACCGGCCGAATAGGGAGGGTGGTGGGATCGTTATAGGGGTAAAACTGCTTCTGCCTGCCGTCCGCATTCAAGACCTGCCGGAAATAACCTTCGTGATAGAGCAAACCGATGCCGATTACGGGCAGGCCGAGATCGCTCGCCGTCTTGAGATAATCACCCGCCAGTACCCCAAGGCCACCCGCATACAGAGGCAACGCCTTGCCGAGCCCATACTCCATGCTGAGATAGGCGACACCTTTGAGTGCAGCATCCCCATGGTTTTTTCCATACCAGCCCTGCTGTTCGCAGTAGTTGGCCCGCGCCTCTGCCAACTGCAGGAGCTGATCCCTGAAACCGGCATCCTTCTCCAGCTCCTTCAGACGCGCCTCGGTAAGATTTTGCAGTACTACATAGGGATTCTCGGTCAAGGCCCAGGTATGAGGGTCCATCCTTTTCCAAACCGCATCCCCCCCATGGCTCCAGGTCCATCGCAGATCCGTTGCAAGATCCTCAAGCACCCCAGCCAAAGGCTCAAGACCCGGGGGAAAGAGTCGCACCAACAGACGAGAAAACACCATATTTAACAAAAACCTATATTGAAATTCAGGATCACATCAGGCGCATAAATCGGTGATTGACTGCAATAAGCTATCGTAACTTTCTAACTGATTTAATTAGAATTTTGCCAGGAATTGCCGCCCTGCTCATATCCTAATGGATAATAGCCGATCGTAGACAATGCAGAAGGCAATAATGCTCATTAGGCCCCAAAGATAGACTACTTTCTACAAAGGGCTCTCTTATTAATAACCCGTAAAAAAATCACCATAAATTTTGTCTTGGATATTTACCTGACGTCCATCCCGGGTTATGTTGTGCCAAGTGGCAACACTCTGGCGGCGAACTCGCGTGGGGTCCCGCTTTTTTTATGCGCCACGAGGTAATAAGAAAAGGTTCTCATTAGCCGCATCCTTGTTTAACATTGCGGCCAATCGATTTAGTGGGGAAAGCATCATGCACAAGGTATTGAAAAAACTCTATCGCGATCACGCTCACTTTATCCAGCTGATGGATATCTTCGAGGGCGAACTGGACAAATACAGCAATGGTGGCGAACTCGCCTCTGAGCTTGTTACCGACGTAATCGACTATATCGATCATTACGCCGACAACATTCATCACCCCATTGAAGATCAGCTATACCAGGCCCAACTGGCTCGTAGCGACAAGGGGCGTGAAATATTAGAAAAATTGCTGGTGCAGCATCAGGTCCTCATGACCCTCACCAAGGAATTCAAGCGCGCCTTTGCGGCAAACGCCCAGGGCACGGCCGTATCCCCTGATGAAGTCGTACAGAAGGGACGCGACTACATTGTGCAGCAGCGCAACCACTTGAAATTCGAAGAAAATGACGCCTTTCCTCTACTTAAGGACGAGCTTTCGGATAAGGATTTTGATATCGCTGCCGGTGCCCTCCCTGATGAAGAGGATCCACTTATGGACAGCCATCTGAAGGATAACTATCCAACCCTGGCCGAACGACTGGCCAGTTAAGTTAGATAATTTATGGTGCTGACACTGGCGCATTAGCGCCAGTGTCGGCATCTGATTCGCTTTTTCCAGTACGGGCCACTGCTATGCAGATTGGAGCCTCAGGCCCTCAAGCATCATTCTGTTGTGCCTCGGGATGCCAGTAGGCAAAAAGCCCGGCAACCGTTCCCGGCAGCAACTCTGTACAGATTTCATATTCATCCTCTTCCATGCCGGCCTCGCCATCCTCGGTGCAGAGTAGCGCCAACTTGGCAATGGGGGCGAGCAACTCCTGCTCCTTCTTCGGCAGATCCTCCCAGCTGTCCTGCTGTTCCGCCACGTGGCGCATAAAACCCAAACACCAGCCTTCATATGCCTCCAATAGCTCACCACTCTCATCCTCTTCCTCAATGATAAGGGCTTCAAAGCGGCGGCCTTGCTGTAACACTGCCTCAATCTCGGCATACATGCGCTGCATAATATCGGTCATGTACTCCTTCTCGGAGTCATCGGCAAAAACCGGCTCGCCCCAGGCCTGAGGCAGCCAATTTTCCTGCTCAGGGGACTCAGGCCCTACAATAAATGCCGTCACAAAGCCGTGGACCTCATCAACCGAAATCCCCTCACCCTCTTCTTGCGCCAGTAAGAAGTTATCCAGTTCAGCAAACTCGTCCTCTGAGAGGGCATCAGCGTTATATAGAGACATGAAAGTTCCTGGAATACATGTGGTAAGGTCTGGGTAGACCGAAGCAAAGATGAGCAATAGGCCGCGTATTCTACACCGAGTTATCTTGGCCTTCCTTAGTTAATTTTCACCCCTTACTACTCACCCTCGTATAAAGCCTGGAATCGTGTAGCTGTAAAACCATCCATGCGTTGATTACCAACCAAGATAATTGGCACGCCATTCCCATTCAGTTTTTTGTAATCTCGGCGCCCCTTGGTCGATTTATCAATATCGTATTCCTTATAGGGGATATTATTCTTCTTAAAATATTGCTTCGCTTTTTTACAGATGCCGCACCATGCTGCCCCGTACATAATGACCGACTGTTTTACAGGCTTCGACAATGACCTGCTGTCCCGATTCTCATTGCTTATCACATTGACCTGCACATCCAATTTTTCTACGGCCTGATCCGTGGGCGGCTTGTCTCCAAAATGTTTTTTGCCCTGTGCATCAACCCAGGTATAGATTTCAGCATGCACAGCAACTGTTGATCCCAGCAGCAAGCAGAGTAGAAACATCCTTAATAAAACGTTCATATTGATGAGACTCAAGCAGGTAAAAATAGATAATAGGCCTGACGCTAGTAGGCCCTTCAAATAATGGACGCCCTATTCTTTACCGCTTACACCCACATTTCCAGTGGCGCCTTTTTCACCAAGGCCCTTAAGATATCACTACGGGTAACAATGCCTATCGGATAATCTACCGCATTCACAATAGGCAATGCACCAATGTGCTGATCATAAAATATCCGGGCAATTTCACGAATTTCCGTGTTGGCTGTCGCCGTGATAACCCTGGGTATCATCAGTGGCTGAATGGTATTATGGCGTCTACGGGCTGCCCTACCTATACCCGCCACATCACGCAGCAGATCCAGTTCAGAGACAATACCCACAATACGGTCATTCCCACCGATCACGGGTATATGGTGAAACTGGCGCTCTTGGAACAGCCGCCAAGCCTCCATAATTGGGGCACCAGGTCCCAGCGTCTCCACCGGGGTAGTCATGATCTGCTCTGCCACCATCACCGGCGCACGCTGATGAGGCAGTTCTTCAGTCTCCTCATAATGCTCACGGGCACGTTCCCCACGCTGGCTCTGGCTGAGCATCTCCTGTTCGGTTGGAAGGTGCTCCTCCTCCGTGCCTGGTGTTCGTCGTGTACGTTCGCTACGCTGGGTTTGTTCCAGCGGCTGAGCCCTGAAAGCCGCTGCCGAGGCAACCACATCCCTTAGCCCAGGTGCAATCACGATAAATGCCATTATTCACGCCCTCTGTTGAGCAACATAATAAGGCCCTACTGATGAATATAGAGGAAAAATAGGCCCACACCAAAGACGATGTGATTCATATACTTATAATCAACAGCGAGCCCTGACCAAGTCACCATGAGCAATGCTCACACTCCCGAGGCAAAACCCGCATTTAGATGGCATTTCAGATTCACTGCCAACAACCCAACTATAATCAATGTCATACCCTGCGTCTTCTTGCCTGCAATTATGGGCATAGAAGCACAGGCAATATGGGTAACTTCCCCAACAATCCCTCTATTTAAGATACATGATGGATATAGATAAGTCGGAAACTCAAGGGGTAATCCACCGCAAGGCCATCCTAGTTATTCTGTTGGCCCTGGTTGTAACGGTCGTAATTTCCTCCTGGCTGGCACTTTCACGTATTAAGGCAGAGACCAGGGAAGACCTATCCAGCACCTTGCAAACAGTCTTGGCCTCATCCCATGAGGCCATCAGCTACTGGGCTCAAGACAGCATACTTGACGCCACCCATTACGCCAGCAGACCGGATGTATTGGAAGCCGTAAAGCAACAACTCAGGATTCCCCAAGATAAAGAATCACTCCTTGCCAGTAATTCACTGGCAACCCTGCGCCGTATCATGGATCCCATTCTGGAACGGCACGACTATCTTGGATTCTTTGTAATTGCACCAAACAAGGTCAACATCGCATCCATGAGAGATCAAAACCTGGGTGCGCCTAATCTACTAGCATCAAGGGATAACTATTTAGAAGATATTCTTGGTGGCAAGCCATGCTTAGTACTTCCCTTGGCATCCGACGTCCCGCTTCCCACTGCAGAGGGGAGGCTGTCAATGCGCATGCCAACCATGTTTATTGCCGTGCCCGTCTTTGATGAGAAAAACAATGTCATTGCGGCCCTGGCTATTCGTGTAAACCCTGCCGACAATTTTTCACGTATTACACAGCTTGGGCGAACCGGTGCTACTGGAGAAACCTATGCCTTTAATGACAAAGGCCAGATGATCACCGAAAGTCGCTTCCTCAATCATCTCCAAAAGATTGGACTGCTTGGCAAGGATGATAGTGCCATTCTTAATATTTCCCTTAGAGATCCAGGCGGCAATATGCTTAGTGGTTTTCGACCAGTCTCTAAAGAGGGACTCCCGCTCACCCTAATGGCACAAAACGCTATAGACAATAGCAGAGGAATCAACATTGATGGCTACCGTGACTATCGTGGCGTACCAGTTATTGGTGCTTGGCTATGGGACGATACATTTGGCTTCGGATTAACCTTTGAAATCGATGTTGACGAGGCCTACCGTTCGTACCAATCCACACGGGCTACTGTCATTGTCACACTGAGCGTCACTGTCATCATGTTTATATCACTTGCTATTGGCATGATGTTTAGCCAAAAGACGATCACTGATACCAATGTAAAACTGCACCAGGAAAATAAAGAACGAAGGATTGCGGAACAAGCCCTGCGCGAAAGTGAAAGCAAATTCCGCACTCTGTTTCAATATGCAACGGTGGGCGTTGCACTCATCGATATTGATGGTCATCCTGTAATGGCAAACAATGCATTACAAGAGATGCTTGGCTACAGTGAAGAAGAACTGGCACAAATGAGTTTCCATGAATTCACCCACCCAGTTGATGTTGCCCCAAGTGCTGCTCTATTTAATGAACTGCTGGCAGGGAAACGTGATCATTTCAAAATGGAGAAACGTTACATCACAAAATCAGGAGGCCAGATATGGGGGAGTCTTGGCGTATCTATTTTACACCATAGTGGCGACTCAGAACCTACTATCATTGCCACAATTGAAGACATCACGGAACGAAAGAAATCAGAACAAACCCTGATTAAACTATCAACTACTGATAAGCTTTCATCCCTGGCCAATCGCCGGATGTTCGATGAATTCCTGGAAAATGAGTGGCGGCGCAGCGCCAGGGCACAGACCATATTTTCCATCATTATGTTGGATATTGACTACTTCAAGCCTTTTAATGATTTCTACGGCCATCCCGCTGGAGACGAATGCATCCGACAAATAGGGACTACCATCAAGGCAATAGTAAAGAGGCCGGGCGACCTGGCTGCCCGTTATGGCGGCGAAGAGTTTTCCATCATCCTGCCTTCAACTGATCAGGCGGGGGCCATGGTGATCGCCAATGCTGTTAAAGATAGTATTACAGCCCTAGCGATACCCCATGAAAAATCTGAAATCAGTGACCGGGTGACCG
>Ga0316190_10003121_pt1 | contig 12033 bp, 10 predicted proteins | sample Eddworburrow2_MG_FD_204929 | JGI IMG/M metagenome (GOLD analysis project Ga0316190, IMG submission 204929) | Coastal sediment microbial communities from Maine, United States - Eddy worm burrow 2 | ecosystem: Environmental > Aquatic > Marine > Coastal > Sediment | place: USA: Maine | collected... | reverse complement strand
CTCCCTGTCATAAAGCAATACGTCGCTGTTGTAGAGCAGACCGGAAACCCCAAAGGAATGGGTCCTGCCTTCTACCGCTGCATCAAAGGCAACGCCGGTGCCGCACAGGGGGCAGTAGGTAATGGCAATAGCCTGGTTGGCGATGTGATCGTTGACGATCTCATGCCAGTTGAGGATCTTGATGGGATAGGCCTTGGCGGTGCCGCCTATCTGCAATGCCAGAATACGATCATCGGGGCCTAAGAAGTCAGCGTCCTTTGCCGGGATGAATTTTGGATGGTCGATGGCAGGGATGCCGTCTCTGGGTGGTCCGCCAGGCAGGATCTCTTCGGCAGGTATTAGGGCCTTGGAAATATCGAATCCGTTCATGATCAGGGGTTCGCCGGCCATGGCGTCATAACTGCCGGGTGCCAACCATTGCCACCAGAGATTGGTGGCAACTGCCGCTGCCACAACGGCCACGAGTCTGAGCCACCGTCGATTACGGATGTGCTGGATCATGGTTACCTTCCCTTTTCGTTCCTCACTATCCTATGAGACCGGTGGCAGGTTGTTTTTCTTTCTTTTTTTGTTGGGTGTGATTTTGGTTAGCCTGACTCTCCCAGTAGATGCTCAGTCATACTCTGGGCCTGGGCCAGATAGCCTCCTCCGAACAGATTCAGATGATTAAGGATGTGATAGAGGTTATAGAGCTCCTTGCGGGTGTGATAGCCGGGGTCCAGTGGCCAGGCCTCTTGGTAGGCGGCATAGAATGACTGGCTAAAGCCGCCAAAGAGTTCGGTCATGGCAAGGTCGGCCTCACGGTCGCCGTAATAGACGGCAGGATCATAAATGACCGGCAGTCCCTCAAGATCATAGGCCAGATTGCCGCCCCAGAGGTCCCCATGCAGAAGTGAGGCCGGTGGTGAATGGTCGATGAGCAGTGCCAGCTTATCGAGCAGTTTTTCACCCCGCCGTTGCAGTCGGCCGCTATAGCCGTTGTGCGCCGCAAGTTGCAGCTGAAATCCCAGCCTCTGCTCATGCCAGAAACTGATCCAGTCATCATGGGGCCGGTTTGGCTGTGGCGTCGAGCCGATAGTGTTGTCCCGGTGCCAGCCAAATTGTGCCTGAGTTGTACGGTGCATCGTGGCCAACTGGCGGCCGGCCTGCTCAGCGCTTTGGTTCTTGGGGCGGCCGAAGGCAATATACTCCATGGCCAGATAGGCCTGATTGTCGGCGATGCCATGGCAAATTGGTTTGGGTATGCGGATGCTATGGGTTGCGGCCAGTTCAGCCAGGCCGGCACTTTCTGCCTCGAACATCTCCAGCCGGTCGGCATGGTTCAGCTTAATAAAGTAGCTGTGCCGGCCATCACCCAGTCGTACCGTGGTGTTGATGCAGCCGCCACCGATGGTCTCTGGTGTGTTGGGGGAAAAGGGTTTGCCGCTTGCTTTGCTGATGTGCTCGGCGATCTGCTGCCAGTCGGTCATCAGTCCTGTTTCAGACGCTCATGCAGGGGACTGGTGCGTGGAAAATGGGCGCGCAGAAATTCCATCTGGTCAGACAGGACGTGGCGGCCCTGGAGAAAGATGTATTCGGCGTGGGTTGGGGTAAAGGGGATGGCCAGTAGCTCCATGCTGGCCTCTTCCGGGGTGCGTCCTGCCTTATGGTTGTTGCAGCGGATACAGGCAGTCACCACATTATTCCAGCGGTCCGGTCCCCCTTGGCTGATGGGGCGGACATGGTCCCGCGAGAGCTCCTTGTGGCGAAAATGGTTGCCGCAATAGAGGCATAGGTGGTTATCCCGTTGAAACAGGGAGGGGTTATTCAGTGGCGGCGTATAGTTTGCCCTTAATTTAGACAGGGCCTTGGTGTCGCCGTAGGTGGCGATAATGGAGTTGACGTCAACCAGGCTTTGGCGCTGGGTCAGGGCATTAATCCCGCCGTGGATGCGATAGAGTCTGCTCCCGCAGACATAGGCAACCTGTCCGAGAAAATGAAGGCGCACCGCTTCGCGGTAATCGATCCAATCCAGCGGCATACCAGCGACATCGGTGCGCAATATTTGCTGCTGAAGATTCACCATAGAATATTTATCCTTGGCCTACTGCCGATATTAATAAGATCGGCCAACTATGTAAATTCTATAGTGAATTAAATGGCTTACCATTCCTGTAAGCCGTTGTTGAAGAGGGATTTATGCACAACGGCAATTATTAGGCCGAATACATCACGGGAGAGGGTGGTTTTTTTCGATACTGCCTGGGCTGCTGCTTAATTAATTGATTGCAATAGAAATATTCATTTTAGCGATTGCGTCAGGTTGGAGTTGGATCCAGTTGCCATGTGAGTGGTGATGAAATCACAGGATTAATCCACAAAGTTATCCACAGGATGTTATGGGTAAGTGGCTTCCCCCTTTAGTAAGAGAGACTTAGCGTTTTATGCTCTATTTTTCCTCTAGCTTGGGGCGCTAAATCGGGTAGAGTAAGCCCATGGCTCAGAGTGCAGTATTGAGGGTGGCGGTTCCCGCCCCTCTGTTTTCCCTTTTTGATTACCTGGCGCCCCACGGGGTTGAGGCGGCTGCATTGCAACCGGGTGTACGCCTGCGGGTGTCCTTCGGCCGGGGTGAGCGCTGTGGCGTGCTGGTAGAGGTTGTCGCTGAAAGTGCCATCGATGTAGGGCGCCTCAAGCCTGCCTCGGCGGTTTTGGATAATGAGCCCCTGCTAACATCCGAGGATCTGGATTTTTTGCTGTGGGCGGCAAGCTATTACCGGCACCCCCCCGGTGAGGTCATTGCGGCCGCTCTGCCGGTGCTGTTGCGTAAGGGGGAGGCGCCGGTTGCCTTATCAAGGCCAGGTTGGCGCCTGACCTCAAGTGGAACTACTTTAGACCTGAAAGAGCTAACTCGGGCGCCACGTCAGGTAGAAATTCTGAGCACCCTGGCCGGCCATGAAGAGGGAATGCCCCAGGAGGAGCTCTACCTTCTCTGTGGTGCCTGCCGTCCGGTGTTGCGTGCCCTGGAGGCAAAGGGTTGGGTGGAGCCCTGTGAGGTGGCCCAGGAAAATAAAGGCGGAGCACACCCGAATCCGAGCACGGCTCCCACCCTGAATGGGGCCCAGCAGGAGGCGATTAGTGCCGTTAGCAAAAAGGATGGATTCCATGCCTTTCTGCTGGATGGGGTTACCGGTAGTGGCAAGACCGAGGTCTATCTGGATCTTGTGGAGAAGACCCTTGAGGCCGGCCGCCAGGTGCTGGTGCTGGTGCCGGAGATTGCCCTCACACCCCAGCTGATGGCAAGGTTTCAGCGCCGTATCCGATCGCCCTTGGCCCTGTTGCACTCTGGCCTCTCTGATCGTGAACGGGAGCAGGCCTGGCTCATGGCGGCCAAGGGCCAGGCCGAGGTGGTGCTGGGTACCCGGTCGGCCATCTTTACCCCCCTGCCCCGGCTGGGATTGATCCTGGTGGATGAGGAGCATGACCTCTCCTTCAAACAGCAGGAGGGTTTTCGCTATTCTGCCCGGGACCTGGCAGTGGTGCGGGCGCGCCGTAATGACTGCCCGGTGGTTCTGGGTTCGGCCACGCCCTCCCTTGAGAGTCTGCTGAATGGGGAGAAGGGGCGCTATCAAAGGGTGGTGCTGCCGGAGCGTGCGGGGGAGGCCAATCCCCCCAAGCTGGATCTGCTGGATATTCGAGCGGCCTCCCTGGAGGCGGGCCTGTCGCCCACCCTGCTGCGGTTCATGGAGCAGACCCTGGCCGCGGGCAATCAGGCCATGCTGTTTCTGAATCGCCGTGGTTACGCCCCGGTGGTGACCTGCCACCATTGCGGCTGGCTGTCGGAGTGCCCCCGCTGTGATGCCCGCATGACCCTGCATCTCGGTACCCCCATGCTCTGGTGTCATCACTGCGGTCATCAGCGTCGACTGCCCAAGCACTGTCCCGAGTGTGATGGTGAGGATCTGAGACCCCTGGGCCAGGGAACGGAGCGCCTGGAGGAGTTGTTGGCACTGCGCTTTCCCGGCGTGCCCATTGCCCGCATTGATCGTGACACCACCCGTCGCAAGGGTGCGTTGGAGCGACTGTTGGGAGAGATTCGTGAGGGCAAGTACCCCATCCTGATCGGTACTCAGATGCTGGCCAAGGGACACCACTTTCCGGACGTTACCCTGGTGGGCATCCTGGATGTGGATCAGGGGCTGTTTGGGGCCGACTACCGTGCCGCTGAGCGCATGGCCCAGCTCATCGAGCAGGTGGCGGGCCGGGCGGGTCGGGCCGAGAAGCCGGGGCGGGTGCTTATCCAGACCCGGCATCCGGATCATCCCCTGTTACAGACCCTGGTGCATCAGGGCTATGGTGCCTTTGCCCAGGAATGCCTGAGTGAGCGCAGGGAGGCCCAGTTGCCCCCATTCAGCCACCAGGTGCTGTTGCGTGCCGAGGCGCCCTCAGCCCAGGCGCCCATGACCTTTCTCGAAGAGGCTGCCACGGCGGCGCGGTCACTGCTGCAGGGGGGGGTGGAGATCTGGGGGCCGGTGCCTGCGCCCATGGAGCGCCGGGCCGGTCGGGTGCGCGCTCATCTCTTGTTGCAGGCCGGGCAGCGGGGTGAACTGCAGCGGTTGATGGGGGCCTGGATACCGGCATTGGAACGGCTAAAAAGTAGCCGCCGGGTGCGCTGGTCCATCGATGTGGATCCCCAAGAGATGCTCTGAATAAAAGCCATATTCCTGTTATCCTTCACCGTTTAATTCTTTCTGTTTTGTAAGGTCTGATGAAAGCCCAAATTCAACAACTGGTTTCCCAAGCACTGGAGCAACTTGCGACGGATGGGCTGCTGCCCGCAGATCAGCTGCCCCAGCCCATCATCGAGCGGGCACGCGACACCAGCCATGGGGATTTTGCCTGCAATGTGGCCATGGTGTTGGCCAAGGTGGCCCGCTGTAAGCCACGGGATCTGGCGGATAAGCTGGTGGTTGCACTGCCTGTCTCTGGAGTGGTGGCCAAGGTGGAGATCGCCGGCCCCGGCTTCATCAACTTTTTTCTGGCGCCCGAGGCCTATCATGAGTTGGTGCCGGAGATCCTGCGGCAGGGCCATGGCTTTGGCCGCAGTCAGATTGGCGCCGGTAAGCGGGTGCAGGTGGAGTTTGTCTCCGCCAATCCTACCGGTCCCCTGCACGTCGGCCATGGTCGTGGTGCCGCCTATGGGGCCACGGTGGCGGACCTGCTGGAGGCAGTGGGTTTTGAGGTGCACCGGGAATACTACGTCAACGATGCCGGCCGCCAGATGGATATCCTGGGCACCAGCGTGTGGTTGCGTTACCTGGAGCTGTGCGGTGAGGACTTCCCCTTTCCCGCCAACGGTTACAAAGGGGACTATGTGCTGGATATCGCCGCCACCCTGCACCGGGAGCATGGGGATGCCTATCGCCACGCCAGTGATGAGGTGTTTGCCGATATCCCTGCGGATGAACCGGCAGGCGGCGACAAGGAGATTCATATCGATGCCCTGATCGGCCGCGCCAAGCAGCTGCTGGGGGATAACCGTTACCGCTATGTTTTTGAGCTGGGGCTGAATACTATCCTGGATGATATCCGACAGGATCTGGAAGAGTTTGGTGTCACCTATGAGCGCTGGTACTCGGAGCGCAGCCTGACCGAAGGTGGTGCGGTGAACAAGGTGATGGATCGACTGCGGGCCTCCGGTCACTTCTATGAAAAGGATGGGGCCCAGTGGTTCCGTTCCACCGACTATGGGGACGAGAAGGACCGGGTGGTGGAGCGCGACAACGGCCAGACCACCTACTTTGCCTCCGACATCGCCTATCACGCCGAAAAGCTGGAGCGCGGTTTCGACCGTGTCATCGATGTCTGGGGTGCAGACCACCACGGCTATGTGCCGCGGGTGAAGGCGGCCCTTCAGGCCCTGGGTGATGATCCCTCCAAGCTGGACGTGTTGCTGGTGCAGTTCGCCATTCTCTACCGGGGTGGTGAGAGGGTGCAGATGTCCACCCGCTCCGGCCAGTTCGTCACCCTGCGCGAGCTGCGCAAAGAGGTGGGCCGGGATGCGGCGCGCTTCTTCTATGTCATGCGCAAGTGCGAACAGCATATGGATTTCGACCTGGACCTGGCCAAGTCCCAGTCCAGCGACAACCCGGTCTACTATGTGCAGTATGCCCATGCCCGGGTCTGCAGTGTGTTGGCCCAGGCGGCGGAGAAAGGCATCTCGGCGGAAATTTCTGAAGGTGTTGCCAATCTGGAATGCCTGACCGAGGCCCATGAGCAGGCGCTGTTGACCAGCCTGTCACGTTATCCGGAGGTAGTGGAGTCGGCGGCGCTGAATGAAGAGCCCCACCAGCTGACCCATTATCTGCGGGAGCTGGCCAATGACTTCCACACCTATTACAACGCCCATCAGTTCCTGGTCGAGGATGAGTCCCTGCGCGATGCACGCTTGAAGCTGATCCTGGCCAGCCGTCAGGTGTTGCGCAATGGCCTGAATCTGCTGGGGGTCTCGGCACCGGAAAGGATGTAGATGTCACGCGATTACAAAGGCCGCGCCAACCCGGGGCCGAAGAAAAAGCAACAGAAGCAAAGCTCTGGCGGCATCTGGTTTGCTGCCGGTCTGGTTGCCGGGCTGTTCATTGCCGGCCTGGTTTGGCTCAAGCTGGCCTCTACGCTCTGTGAGGAGGCCGGACCACAAACGGCCGCCCCCAAGGCGCCGGTAATCCAGAAAGAGTCATCTGCACCGAAGAAGGCAGAGGAGAAGTCACTGCCGCCAAAGCCCCGTTTTGACTTCTATACGATACTGCCGGAGATGGAGGTGCTGGTGCCAGAGCCGGAAGAGGATGAGTCCCCTGCGCCGGTAGTGGCTGCAGGTACGCCAGTAACGGGCAGTGCCTATATGCTGCAGATGGGCTCCTTTCGTAAGCATGGGGATGCGGATCGTTTTAAGGCCAACCTGGCGTTGCTGGGTGTGGAGGCCAAGATCCAGAAGGTCAATAATGAGCAGGGTGTCTTCCATCGGGTGCTCAGTGGCCCCTACCGTAATCGTAAGGAGATCAATGAGGTGCGTGCCCGCCTGCAGCAGAACAAGATCAACAGCCTGCTGATTAAGCTTAAAAACTGATCGGCGGGATGGGTTTGCCATAAGGGATATAGCCATGTCGATAACCCGCCAAACCACCATCACATCGCAAGTTATTCTCCTTGGTTTCGCTTTGCTTCTGTTTTCTGGTTTGGCTACGGCGCTTGAACCAGGCAGATTACAAAAAAGGATTAAGCCAGCTGAGGTCGCAGTTGATGTCTGCTCGAATCAACAGCTCGAGCTCCTTAAAGGCAAGGTGGCGGCATTAGATGAAACCAGCACGACCCTGCGTGGATTGGCGTCACAGCCGGTACCGCGGGAGCTGGCCTATGCAGAATCCAAAGAGGCCTACCGTTATGGCCTGTGGCTAGGAACAGCCAGTGACCGGATCGATGCCCTTAGCCGCAAAGGGCGGCGCATCATTAAGCAGTGTGAAGATCGGCGCAGGGGTGGCGGCATGCCTTCGGCAGAAGCAGGGATGGGTGAGATGCAGCGCTCCTTCAATGAGCAATACTTGCAGCTGCAAAACAAGATCTCCCATGAGAGCCGTCAGTTCTCCCTGGTCTCTAATATTATGAAGAACCGGCATGACACGGCGAAAAACTCCATCAACAATATCCGATAGCCTTAATCCTAGATAACAAACGATGGCGATTATGCTGTTCAAGCTGCGGGGCGTGCCGGATGATGAGGCGGAAGATATCCGCGAAATCCTTAAAGGCAGTGCCATCGATTATTATGAAACGCCGCCAAGCCGCTGGGGGGTATCCATGGAGGCCATCTGGCTGCAGGATGAGGGCCAGCTTGAACAGGCCAGGGCCCTGATCGATGAGTATCAGCAAGAGCGGACACGCAGGGTAAAAGAGGAATACAGCAGGCTGAAACAAGAGGGAAAGGTGGTGACGCTCTTTGAGCACATAAAGGAAAACCCCCTGCTGTTTCTGTTATCTGTGGTGATGATTGCCTTTATTGTTTATGTTTCAATCATGCCGTTTCTGGAAGTAGGGAACCCATAGGCTATATTTACTGCTGTCGACGGGCCAATGTGGGATGTTGGTAGAGATTTAAAGGGAAGGCCAAGGAGTGAAAACCGCTTTTTAGCGGTGCAGGTCAACAATCAGTATGAAATATCTCGCCCTCTTTCTGGTGCTTTTTGTGAGCATCGCCATCAATCTGCCCAGCGGCTATCTCGCCCTGCTGGGTATGGACCCTGATATTCTATTGGCGGCCCTGTTTGCTGTATTGATTACCGTATTAACGGTTCACCGCCGGCTCTTTTTTGTGGTGCTGGTGGTGGTGGTATCTATAGTCGCCAACCTGCCGGATCTGACCATACAGAGACTGGGTGTGGATCGTGAGATTCTATTGGCAGGCCTCATTGCCCTCGTGCTGATCCCCTACGTCTTATACATGTTTGGTTATGAGGAGTAGGGCCTGCTCCTGGATAAGTGTGGTTCGGCTAGCCTAACAACTCAAACCACATGGGCAGGGTGGCCAGGCTGAGTGCGGTGGTCAGGGTTACGGCCATGGCATAGCGGGCGCTATCCAGTTTGAAGCGATCACAAAGCACAATGCCGAGTACCATGCTGGGCATGGCGGCCTCCAGTACCACCCCCGTAAGCATCTCCCCGCTCAGGCCAATCTGCTGGGCCAATCCCCACATGGCAAATGGTGTAATCAGCAGCTGGATGGCGATAACTGGGATCAATGAGGAAAGCTGGTTTCGCCATTGATTGCTCCACTGCAATCCAAGACCCAGTGAGAACAGCATCAGCGGCACCACGCTGCTGCCCAGTTTATCCAGGGTTGCTTCCACCCCGGTCGGGAGCGGTGTCCCGGACAGGTTGAGCAGGACTCCTGCCAGGGCGGCCCACAATGGCGGCACACGCAGCAGGGCCAGCAGGGGGTGCCCTACCTCTTTCACGCCACCATGGCGGCTGGCAATCAGGATGCCCAGGCTCAGCAGCAGGGGGGTGCAGGCAAAGAGATCATACTGGATGGCGATGCTGCGGGCCCAGGGGCCGAGGCTGGCCTCCAGCACCGGCAGCCCCATATAGGTGGCGTTGGGAAATGCGGCGGCGAGCAGCAGTGCGCCGACCGTGGGGGCAGGGGTCTTGCCGCGTCGATACCAGAGCCAGGCCAGAGCCAGCCCCAGCAACACGCCGGATGCGGCCACCACCGTGACCCGTATCGCATTCAGGTTGAGTGGTGCCTGCCACAGCACCACCAGCACCAGGCTGGGTAGCAGCAGCACATAGACCAGCCCGGTCAGGTTGGGGCGCAGGCTGTCGGCATCCAGACCAAGGGGCTTGAGTAGGCGCCAAAGGACACCGCACAGGATGAGAAAGCCGGATTGGAGGATGACATCGATCATCGCGGTTGCAGGATGGCTGGCAGAAGAGAAGAGTGTAACCCGATTTATTCCCTTTCACTCCCTAGAGATGTCATGGGAAAGATGGGTTCCTAGGCGCTTCAGCGGATAGCGGTGGAGATCTCGGTGGGTATGAGCTTCGATAGAACGGACGTCAGTTGATCCGCCGGCAGCGGTTTGCTGAACAGGTAACCCTGCCCCGCATCGCAGCCAATTTCGCGCAGCCGCTGTAGATGGGCCTCTGTTTCAATACCCTCTGCCACCACATGCAGATTGAGGTCGTGGGCAAGATGGGTGATCGCCTTGCAGATCACCTCATGGCGCGGGTCCTGCAGCATGCCAAAGATAAAGGATTGGTCAATCTTCAGGATATCCAACGGCAGTTGATGGAGATAGCTCAGGGAGGAATGGCCGGTACCAAAATCATCCAGCGCGATACTGATGCCGGCATCGCGCAGTTGCTGGAGTTTTTTGATGGCGGAATCCCGGTCCTCCAGCAGGGCGGTTTCCGTGAGTTCGATCTCCAGCAGATGGATGGGTGCGCCGCTGTCCTCGACCAACTGGATGGTGTTGCTGACAAAGTCCCTGTCCAGAAACTGGCGTGCCGATACGTTGACCGCCACCCGCAGCTCCAGGCCCTGTTCGTGCCAGATGCGAATTTGCTGCAAGGCCTTGCGTAACAGGTTTCTGCCCAGAGGTATGATCAGGCCGGTCTCCTCGGCGATGGCAATAAAGGTGAGTGGCGATATGCTCAGGCCATTGGGATCGGACCAGCGGGCCAGGGCCTCAAGGCCGGTGACCTTGCCGCTGGTGATAGAAAACTGCGGCTGATAGTGCAGCTCTATTTCATCGTTCTGTACGGCTTGGCGCAGTCGGCTTTCGAGACTCAAAACGGTCATGGCATGTTCGGCCATCTCGGTGGAGAAAAACTGGCAGTTGAGCCCCGCCTTCTTGGCCTTGAACATGGCGGTGTCCGCGTTCTTTATCAACTCTTCCGGCGTTGCGCCATCGTAAGGATAAATGGCGATGCCGATGCTGGCGCCGATATTGACGGTGTGGCCATCTATGGTTGTTGGGTGCTCAAGCTGTGCGACGAAGCCATTGGCCTGTTGTTCCAGATCCTTAAGGGTGCTGAACTCTTTGGCAATGATGACAAATTCATCACCGCCGAAGCGACAGAGTAGGGAAGAGCTGGTACAAAATGCCTTCAGGTGTTGGGTTATGGTTTGTAGCAGTCTATCGCCAAAGCTGTGCCCATATGCGTCGTTGACGTATTTGAAACGGTTGAGATCCATGAACAGCACGGCAAAGGAGGGGGCTTCCCCCTGTTGTGTGTCCGTAAGCTCCTGCAAAAAACGGGTCAGGTAGCGGCGATTGGGTAGGTCGGTCAGGGGGTCATATTCCGCCATATGCAGGATGCGTGATTCATGGCGCTTGCGTTCGGTGATGTCGATGTTACTGGACTGCACGCCGATGATATTTCCTCTCTCATCGTTGATCACCTGTGAGAAGTGGCTCAGCCAGCGGATATCGCCATTCTTGGTAAGGATGCGCAGTTCAATGGTCTTGGGCGTGCTGCCGTTTGTATTGGGTGGATACTTGTCCCACAGGTTTTTATCCCCGATGTGGATGATGGCATCCATGCCCAGCGGGTTATTCCCAAACTCTTCTGCCGTGTAGCCAGTAATGGTCTCTACCGATGGAGATATATAAAGGTATCGCTCATCGACGCCCTTCACATAGGAGAATTCCCGGGAGGAGTCGGCCAGTATCTTGAATACCCTGCTCTGTTCCTTCAGCTGCTGCCTGAGCCAGAGGATGGTGCCAAAGAGAGAACCCACAATCACCGAAACCGCAATCGGCGCTGCAAGCACGGTGGGCGTAAAGTCATCCAGTATGAAGACATGGTGGATAATGGCGATGGGCAAAATAATGGACAACACCGCCATAATCGCGCCGAGGTAAATCCATCGGGTGGATTTTCTTCGCAGGTTGTGGGGTGTGTTGGGCATGAGGAGGATGGCCGCCGGCTGGGTTTCTTCTTGTTATGTCCCTGTTAAAGCAGGGGTTTAGTCACTGGTACCTGGATATAAGGCTGCTGCCCGAATGATAATGGGCAAATATCATATCATTTTGTGGGGTATTTGATTACCGCCTGGTTGTTTGGGGAATAAAAGCCCTAAGGGTTTGATATGTTAAGGAAATATTGAGTGGTGATTTAAGGAAGCAAACCAGATGAGGCGCCTAAGGGGCTTTTGTGGAGCATTTGACCGAAACCCGTTAATGCAATAGGGTTTTGACTAAAGGTCCCAGGGAAATTAATGGAGTGAAGTGTGGGCGCCAGGGTGTTCGTGTATATCCCAACTTCCTGCAAAGATCTCTTCTGCGCCAACGGCGGTCAGAATTCCGTATATTAAGCCTATATCGTTATTATGCGGAATTATTTGTCCATATATAACTTTAATATACGGAATTGTATTTATTATACGGAATTATTTTCCATGTAATAACAATGTTATGTGTTAACAAAATAAGATGGAAACAATAATCAAGAAAACAGGGCAGGGATGGAAGCTGAATGCTCACTTTATGAGCATGGCGCTGT
>Ga0316190_10003120_pt1 | contig 12036 bp, 10 predicted proteins | sample Eddworburrow2_MG_FD_204929 | JGI IMG/M metagenome (GOLD analysis project Ga0316190, IMG submission 204929) | Coastal sediment microbial communities from Maine, United States - Eddy worm burrow 2 | ecosystem: Environmental > Aquatic > Marine > Coastal > Sediment | place: USA: Maine | collected... | reverse complement strand
TGGGCGGTTATGCATCGCACGACCCGGGGCCGACCAATGCCACGCGACTAGGGCCTGTTAACACTATGCGGATACCCATCGACAGAGCCCCATTTTTTGCAGGACCAGGCGCAGTGAGCGCTGTGTACCTGCCGTACAAGAGCGAAACGGCAACGCAGGCCTGTGGAAAATGGGCGTCCGCATAGTGTTAGCAGGCCCTAATCCTTCAGCAGGCGCTCCACCAGCGCTGCGTAGGACGTCTTCGCTTCATCGCCTGGCGTGCCGGCCAGACCGGCCCAGGCGTCATACTTGGCCCGGCCGCGCAGGTCGGTAAACCCGGGACGCTCGCCTGCCACGTCGCCTTCGGTGGCCTGCTTGTACAGACCGTACAGTTTCAGCAGCGTCTCGTTTGACGGACGCCGACTGAGTGACTGGCTGTTCTCGACGGCCGCTTGAAATCGGGTTTCGAGCTCTGACACTGGGGTCTCCCGGTGGTGCTGGGTGATGGGTCGCGCGGGTGTCTCTCCGCCGCCTCTGGATATGCTTACACCAGCTCGGTTAGGCTGCGCAAGGGCGCCGCCCGGTCGCTGCCGGACCGGGATGGCGATGGATTTGGGCGGGGAGTTGTCAGATGTTCAGTTTTGCTCGTTCGAATCGCACACCCATGTCACGGGTGGATACGGCGTGGCTGCGGATGGAAAGCCCGACCAATCTGATGATGATCACCGGCGTGATGGTGCTTCAGGGGCGGGTGGATTTCGAGCATCTTAAGCTTATCTTTGATCGGCGTCTGCTCGCCTATGAGCGCTTTCTTCAGAGGCCAGTGCAGGTCAATGGCAACAGCTGCTGGCAGACCGACCGGCATTTCGACATCGAGTCGCACATCTGCCGCACCGCTCTGCCGGGCCGGGCCGACAAATCGGAGTTGCAGGCCCTTGCCAGCCGTCTCGCCAGTACCCGCCTGGATCCAGCGAGACCCATGTGGCAGGTTCATCTGGTGGAGGACTATCAGGGCGACAGCGCGCTGATCCTGCGCATGCACCATTGCTACGCCGACGGTATCGCCATGATACAGGTGTTGTTGACGCTGACTGACACCGCGCCGGACGCACCGCTGCCGGCGGCGCGGCGTCCGCGCAAGAGCAGCTTGCTTGAGGATCAAGGCGGCGTGCTTGACCGCTTGTACCGGCCGGCGTCACGCAGGTTGGAGACACTGTTTGAGCTGGGCGCGGGGATCAAGGACGAAGCCTTGCGGGTGGTGCGGGACCCGGAGCGTGGTCAGGCCTACCTGCGGGATGTCCAGGAGGTACTCGGGGAACTCGGGGAGGCGCTGTTGCTGCCCGACGACCCGGCGACCCGATTCAAAGGGCGCCTGGGTAATCGGAAACGGGTCGCCTGGTGCGATCCGATTCCACTGGATGAAGTCAAGACCGTGGCCAGGGCGTTGGACGCTACGGTGAACGATGTGTTGCTTGCGTCGGTCACTGGCGCCTTGAGGTCCTATATGCTCGAGCATGGCGATGTCATCGACGACATCGAGATTCGGGCCACCGTGCCGGTCAATCTGCGGCCATTGGAACATGCCAAGGATCTTGGCAATCATTTCGGGCTGGTGTTTCTGAGCTTGCCGGTCGGGTGCTCGAATCCGTTGGAACGGCTGGCTTTGATCAAGCAGCGCATGCTGGCATTGAAGGCCTCCAAGCAAGCGGTGATGACATTTGGCGCCCTGGCGGCGCTCGGACTGGCGCCCAGTCCCGTGCAGCGCAAGGCGTTGGATCTGTTGAGCAAAAAGGCCACCGCGGTGATGACCAACGTGCCGGGTCCGCAGCTGCCGTTGTATCTGGCAGGTCGCCGTATACTAGAGCAGATGTTCTGGGTCCCCCAAACTGGCAGCGTCGGTATGGGTGTGAGCATATTGAGCTATGACGGCCGGGTTCAGTTTGGTCTGATCACCGACCTGCGCCTGGTACCCGATCCCAACCGGGTGATCGCTCGCTTCGCTGGCGAGTTCGAGAAGTTCGTACTGGCGACACTGATGGAACCCTGGGATCGACCCTATCAGCCCGCCGAGGTGGAACGTAGTCTCCAGCTCATGCTGCGGCGGTCCGGGCTTTAAGGAAGGTTCGATCTATTCGTGAAACTGCATCTTGGGTCTAAGCTGCCCCAGGCAATGGTTTGGGAGTGATAGCGTGGTGAAGACGAGTTGGATCGAAACCTGTCGGGCGGTGCGATGCTGAAGACCCATCCCTCGGCGGCGGGCAGTGCCGGGGGTGCCCGGATTGGACTGGCCCTGGCCGGCGGTGGCCCGCTGGGCATAACCTACGAGATCGGCGCGGTTCATGCCCTGGCGGAAGCGCTTGAAGGGGTGGACCTCAATGATCTGATGGTCTACGTGGGCGTGAGCGCCGGTGCGGTGGTGGCATCAAGCCTGGCAAATCAGATTACGCCGGCCCAGATGTGCCGCATTTTCGTGCGTAACGAATCCCAGGCATTCCCCCTCAACCCGGAACAGTTCTTGAAGCCAGCCTATGCCGAGTATCGGCATAGGCTGGGACGGATTCCTCTGTCGGTGGTTCGGGCGGCGCGTGACATGCTGCGTCATCCGACCCAGCAGGGGGTAATTCGCACTCTGAACGCATTTGCCAGCGTGCTGCCCGCAGGGGTGTTCAATAACGTAAGCATTCACGAGTTTCTGCAGTACATCTTCAGCAGTCGCGGCCGCAGCAACGATTTTCGGAAGTTGAAACACCGCCTGTACATCGTCGCCGCCCGGCTGGACACCGGCGAATCGGTGCGCTTTGGGGCGCCGGGCCACGATCACGTGCCCATCTCCAAGGCGGTTCAGGCCAGTACCGCTTTGCCCGGCCTCTACCCGCCGGTGGAAATCGAGGGTGAGCTGTATGTGGACGGTGCTCTGCAGCGGACCCTGCATGCGTCCGCCGCCCTGGACGACGGAGCGGATCTGTTGCTCTGTATCAATCCCATCGTCCCGGTGGATGTGCGTTTGACCGGCGACAAGGCCCCGGCCAGACGGGAAAACCTGGCGGACGGCGGCCTGGTCGTGGTTCTGGCGCAAACATTTCGGGCGCTGATTCACTCGCGTATGAAAGTGGGCATGGCGCAGTATGACGAGCGCTTCGCTGACCGCGATGTGGTTCTGTTTGAGCCGAATCCGGGGGATGCACGGATGTTTTTCACCAATGTGTTCAGTTTTGCCAACCGTCGGCGCGTCTGCGAGCATGCCTACCAGACCACACGCGAGGATTTGCGTGCGCGGCGCGACGAATTGGAGCCCATGTTCGCCAAACATGGCATACGGCTGCGAACGGAGATCCTGGACGACCCGAACCGGCACTTCGATACCGACCTCAGCATTCCCGCCAGCGTGTTGGCCCTGGGGCGTCGTCGCAACCGAGTGACAAACGATTTGAGCGCGACGCTGGATGAGCTTGAGACCTATCTGGGGTGAGCACGCTGAACGTCGGACATTGGCCCACTAGGAGTCTGCGCGGTAGAAAGGGAACGGTCTGCGGCACCGCCATTTCGGCCCGATTCCGCGATCCTCCTCGTCACTTAGCGACGGCTATGCTCATCGAACGATCCCGAAATCGTTCTCGAACTGGACAGCACCTCGCCTCATTCATTTCTACCGCGCAGACTCCTAGGCCCGCGTGCCGATGCAACGTTCTGGCACGTGGCCCATGAACACCCGCGAACGCATTCTGGAGACCAGCCTGAGCTTGTTCAACAGCTTCGGGGAACCCAATACCAGCACCAATCACATTGCCGATGAAATGGACATTTCCCCAGGCAATCTCTACTACCATTTCCGCAACAAAGGGGACATTGTCGATCTGTTGTTCCAGGGTTATGAGCGCCGCATGCTGGAGCTGTTGTCCGCGTCGGAGTCCCGTGACCTGGATGCGGAGGACATGTGGCTGTTTTTGCATCTGGCATTCGAGATCATTTGGGACTACCGGTTCTTGTATCGCGACCTGGATAATCTCCTGGGTCGGCACCCCCTTGTGAGGCGTCAATTCAAACGCATCATGCGTCGCAAAAACGACACCGCTTTGTCCATTTGTCGCGGTTTTGCGAAGGCGGGGGTGTTGCGGGCCTCGGAGGAGGAGATAGACGGTTTGTGCCGTAATATTGTGCTGGTCACCACCTACTGGATGAGTTTCGACAACGCTGTGCGTCTCCGGGACGCCGATCCCGGTAACGTCCTTGGACGGGGCGTTTACCAGGTAATGTCTTTGGTCGCGCCGTTCCTCGACGGCGATCAACGGGTGCTGATTCAGACCTTGGGTCGTCGTTACCTCGTCTGATCGCCCTGCGCCGCGCCCCCTTAGAACATATGCAACAGGATCCGCCCGTCCAATCATCACCACGAGGCCAAAGCCCATGGGCGAGAACGTCGCACCGACGCGCGCCGTAGACCGGTCTGAACCGGCTGAATCAACTGCGGGAACCATACGCCGAAACCCCGCGACGCGGGCTGTGCTGGGCAGTTCGCCGATCCATTCCGCGGCCCAGGCCCGGGACGCCATTGCGGCCGCGCGCGCCGCCCAGGCTGGATGGGCCGCGCAACCGCTGAAGGTTCGGGTGCGCGGCATTCGTCAGGTCTGCGACCAGATAGTGGCTCGGGCCGACGAAATCGCTGAGCTTATTGCCGCCGAGGTCGGTAAGACCCGCATCGATGCCCTTGCGACCGAGGTGATGCCCAGCGTCATCGCCGGGCGCTACTATGCCCGGCGGGCCGGGCGGTTCTTGAAGCCGCGAACGCTTGGCCGCAGCTCGCTGCTTTTTGCCAACAAACGCAGCCGAATTTACCGCGTACCACACGGTGTGGCGGGCATCATCTCCCCCTGGAACTACCCACTTGGTATTCCCATGCACGAAATCCTGCCCGCTCTGTTGGCCGGCAACGCGGTGGTGTTCAAGACCGCCCCGGAAACACAGGGCGTCGGCCAGTTGATCGACGAACTGATGCAGGCGGCGCAGTTGCCGGACGGGGTTTTCACCCATTTGAATCTGCCTGGAACCACGGCGGGGGATGTGTTTCTCAGCGCCGACGGGGTGGACAAGCTGTTCTTTACCGGTTCGGTTGCGGTGGGAAAGACGCTCATGGCCAGGGCGGCCGAGACCCTCACTCCGCTGTCACTTGAACTGGGCGGCAATGACGCGATGCTGGTGTGCGATGACGCCAACATCGAGCGGGCCGTAAACGGTGCGGTCTGGGCCGGGCTTCAGAATGCCGGACAGACCTGTGCCGGCGTAGAACGCATTTATGTTCACCATGCCGTCTATGGGGCGTTCATGAGCCTGCTACGAGAGCGGGTGGAAGGACTGCGGGTGGGCCTGGATACCGAACATGACGTGGATATCGGCGCCATGTGCACGGACCGGCAAAGCGCCAAGGTGCGCCATCAGATCGACGATGCCCTTGCGCGAGGCGCCCGGATACATGCGCAGGTCAGCGTGCCGCCGGCGCATTGCGATGGGAATTTCCTGCCGGTGACCGTACTGGCGGATGTAAACCACGAGATGGCGTTGATGCGTGAGGAGACGTTCGGGCCGGTCCTCGGGGTCATGTCCGTCACTGATATGGACCAGGCCGTGGAACTGGCAAACGATTCCATGCTCGGCCTCACCGGGTCGGTTTGGTCGCGGGACCGACGGCGGGCGCTGGCGATTGGTCGCCGTATCCGGGCCGGCGCCATAACTCTGAACGACCATTTGATGAGCCACGGTCTGGCGGAAACGCCCTGGGGCGGTTTCGGGGATTCGGGAATCGGCCGTTCCCATGGCGAGTTCGGTTTCGACGAGATGACCGAACCCCAGGTGGTTGTGACCGAGCGCCTGCCCTTTCTGCGCCGCAACCTGTTCTGGCATCCTTATAGTCCGGAACTCTACCGGGGTCTGAAGGGACTGTTGACCGCGCTCTATGGACGTGGCGGGATCGCTCGGCTGCGTGGACTGGGCGCGGTTGCGCCGATACTGGGACGCATGTTCAGATCCTGAAACGGCATGCGCGGGCCGGTCTCGATACGTCTGGCCCCGTTTCAATCCGATACCTAAGGCTATGTTGAAGCGAACGGAAGACAAGCGCCGCGCGGCTGCCGAACTGGTGCGTCAGCTGGAACGCACATTGGGCCTGCATCGGTCACGCCTGGCGGAAGAGGCCGTCCGTGCGGTCGACCGGGTGCGGCTGGTGGAATGGCAAAGCGCGCGGCTGCGCCGCACCTACAGCGACCTGGCAACCCAGCCTCGTTACGTCAAGGCGGTGGCATTTTTCCTTGAGGAGCTCTACGGCACCAAGGATTTCAGCAAACGCGATCACGATCTGGAACGCATCTCACCGATCATGGTGCGCATGCTGCCACCCCAGGTGATCGATGCCGTGTCCAAGGCCATGGAATTGAATGCCCTGTCCCAGGAACTGGATAACAGTCTGCTCACCGAACTTCGTCCGATGCCGGCCGGCGCCATCGGGGAAGACGATTATGTGGCGGCCTATCGACGCTGCGACAACCACGCGTCGAGGGTGGAGCAGATCCAATTGATTGGGGTTCTGGGTCGGGAACTGGACGCCTTGGTGCAGAAACGTTTCATCGCCGGAACGTTGCATATGATGCGGCGTCCGGCCGAACTGGCTGGTTTCGGCGACATGCAGGCGTTTCTGGAGAGCGGTTTCGACGCGTTTCGCGCCCTGCACGGTGCTGAATACTTTCTCGATACGGTGATGCGCCGGGAGCGCAGCATTCTCGACCGAATCTATCGTGGCGAGCCGAACCCGTTTGATCTGGGCGCCAGCCCCGTTCCGTAGGTCGCCCCCAATCGCTGGGACTCAGCGTTCTCCGAACAGATCGTCCATATAGCGTTCGATCTCCTGTTCGAAGCGCCCGCGCAGTGGCCGTAACAACAGGCCCAGACGCGCCTCCACGGCAACTTGGCAGTCCCCCAGTTCCACACACCCTTCCACACCGCTGCGGCTGAAGCGCAGGGTGTCTCCATCCCACTCGTAGTCCAGCTGGAATGACTCATTCAACTGCTCGGCCACCGCTTCGGCGGAGCGCCGGGCGTCTTCGTGGCACAACTGGTGCGCCCGACGGATCTGTATGTGTGACATGGCCCGTATTGTCTCCTCGGCAAACGTCAATCCAGCAAAGCCAGCGCCCAACAGCGCAAGCGAAAGCCCAGTGCGGTGTCCAGTACGTCAGCCGTGCTCTTCTCGTAGCGCACGTCTCAATATCTTGCCCACGTTGGTTTTGGGCAGTTCGTCCCGGAACTCGACTCGTCGTGGAATCTTGTAGCCGGTCAACTCCTTGCGGCAGTGTTCGATCAACTGCGCCTGGGTCAATTCCGGGTCTTTGCGCACCACCACCAGCAGCACCGCTTCGCCGGATTTGTCGTCGGCAACGCCAATCGCGGCGACCTCCAGTACGCCCGGGTGCCGCGCCGCCACGTCCTCGACTTCGTTGGGGTACACGTTGAATCCGGAAACCAGGATCATGTCTTTCTTACGATCAACGATAAAGCAGTAGCCATCGTCGCGCATGTAGCCCATGTCCCCGGTGCGCAGCCAGCCCTCAGGGTTGATGACTTTGGCGGTTTCCTCCGGGCGGTTCCAGTAGCCGCGCATGACCTGCGGGCCCCGCACGCAGAGTTCCCCCACCTCGCCCAAGGGCAGCGGCTTGTCGTCGTCGTCGCGAAAACTGATTTCGGTGGACGGTACCGGCAAACCGATGCTGCCATTGTAGTCGTCCAGATCCAGCGGATTGATGCACACGGCGGGCGATGTTTCGGTCAGTCCGTAGGCCTCGGCCAGGGGATTGCCGGTGACCTTTTTCCAGCGCTCGGCCACCGCCTGCTGAACCGCCATGCCGCCGCCCAACGAGAATTTCAAGGCGCTGAAGTCAAGCTGATCGAAACCCGGTGTGTGCAGCAGGCCATTGAACAGCGTATTGACGCCGGTGATGACCGTAAAACGATTGCGGCTCAGTTCCTTGACGAATCCTGGCATGTCCCGTGGATTGGTGATCAGCAGATTCTCGCCACCGTATTTCATGAATGTCAGGCAATTGGCCGTCAATGAGAAAATATGGTAAAGGGGCAACGCCGTGACCACTTTCTCTTGGCCCTCCTGGATGGAGATCGAAAGCCAGGCCGAAGCCTGCAGCAGGTTTGCCACCATGTTGCCGTGACTGAGCACCGCGCCCTTGGCCACGCCGGTGGTGCCGCCGGTGTATTGCAGGAACGCGATGTCCTCGTGATTGAGTTCCACCGGTGACAGATCCAGTCGCGCCCCGCGGGCAAGTGCCTTGGGGAGCGGCGTGAACTCATCCAGCTGCCAGGCCGGCACCAGTTTTTTGACGTGTCGGGTCACCAGGTTGACCAGCACCGACTTCGGAAACGGCAGCAGATCCCCGATCCGCGACACCACCACAGACTTGATCGATGTACGCTGGATCACCTTCTGCAGGGTATGGGCAAAGTTCTCCAGGATCACGATTGCCGTGGCGCCGGAATCGTTCAGCTGGTGCTCCAGTTCCCGTGGCGTATACAGTGGGTTGACGTTCACCGCGGTGAGTCCGCTGCGCAAAATGCCGAACAGGACCACAGGGTACTGCAACAGATTGGGCATCATGATGGCGACGCGGTCGCCTTTGCTGACGCCCAGCTGATGCTGAAGAAAGGCGCCGAAGGCGGCGCTTAAACGATCCACATCGCCGTAGCTCAGCGTGTGCCCGAAGTTTGTGTAGGCCGGACGTTTGTCGAACTTTGCGCAACTGGTCTCAAGTATGTCCTTGAGTGAGCGGTACTCGTTGAGATCGATCTCGGCGGGGACGCCCGGCGGGTAGGATTTAAGCCAAACCTTTTCCACATAATCCTCCTGGGGGCTTTGTCTGGATCCCGAGCCTCTTTGGGTCCTGATCGTTGGTCGCGAGGAACCTCCGGCACAGTTTACCCCAAACCCAAGCCGGTAATGCTTGCTTAGGCGGGTGTTTTTCTGCATTCACGGTCCTGTGGATTTGCCGCGTTCACGCCAGCGCCGCCTGCGCCACCCCCGCCAGATAGGTTGAACCGGCGACACATAAAACGCCGCGCGGCGGCAAGGCATCCAACGTGCCGCGCAGCGCCAGTACGGGGTCCCGTTCGACCTGGGTTGGCAATTCAGGTTCGAGGCGGCGGATATGGGCTGCGACGCGGTCTGCCGACAGAGAACGCAGTCGGTCGGCCTGGGTCACGGTTACGCTATCGGCGTGGGGCAGCAGGGCGCGAAGTACGATGTCCAGATTCCGCTCCGCTGAAAAGGAAAGCACCAGGTGCAGCCGGTGGGCCTGGATCTGACCTAATACAACGGCGAGTTGGGCGGCCGATGCGCCCGTGTGGGCTGCGTCCACCAGAATCAGTGGCGAACACCGCAGTCGTTGCAGGCGGCCTGGCAAGGTCATTCTACAAAGCGGATCGGCGTCGCCGTTCCCGGCGTTTTCGGGTGCGCCCACCAGCCACGCCGCAGTGAGTGCAAGGGCGGCATTGTCGGCCATATATCTGCCCGGGATCTGCAGTCGTGTCCGGGTCGATCGATCGCGGAAACCAATCACCAGATCCTGATGGAAGGCCCCCCGCGGCTGGGCCGTACAGTTAATCTCCCGGCCGAGGCGGTGGCAGGATGCCCCCCGTTCGGCGGCGATTCGGTCAACGACCTCAAGTGCTTTCGATGGCAGCCGTCCCACCACCACATCCACGCCGGGACGGATGACCGCGGCTTTTTCCCCGGCAATGGCGGCCAGCGTGGTTCCCAGTTTGTCGGTGTGCTCCAACTCGATGCTGGTGATACAGGTCAGCTTGGGCGTGACCACGGTGGTGGCGTCGAGTCGGCCACCCAGGCCCGCCTCCATAATCGCGATGTCCGCAGAAGCCTGCTTGAAAGCGATCAACGCGGCGGCGGTCAGGATGTCGAAGAATCCGGCGTTTGACACGGAGTGGGTCGATCTCTGCGTGTTCACCGCCGTCTGGATCGCCCACATGATGTCGGCGAACTGATCCGACTCGATCGGCTCACCGTCGATCCGAATGCGCTCGCACCAGTGGGTGAGGTGGGGTGAAGTGAAGGTGCCTACCCGCAACCCCTGGGCCTTGAGCAGTGTTTCCAGCATCAGCGCCGTCGATCCTTTGCCCTTGGAGCCCACGATCTGTACGTACTGTCCACCTTCCTGGGGATTGCCCAGCGCGTTGAGCAGCGTTCTGATCGTGCCTTGCGGATCCTGCCCCCGTTTTGCATACGGGATCGGGTCCGCCCGGATCCGGGACAGCAGGAATGCAATTGGGTCCCAATCCTTCGGGGCCCTGGACAAGCCGGCGATCAATGTCTCAGGGGGGCGGCATGGCGAGCTGCCGGCGGGTGGCGACCAGCGTGTTGTGCAACAGGCAGGCTATGGTCATTGGGCCCACACCGCCCGGTACTGGGGTTATCGCCCCGGCCACGGGCAGCGCGCTGGCGAAGTCCACATCCCCCACCAGCCGGGTTTTGCCGTTCTCGCCTTCGATTCGGTTGATGCCCACGTCGATCACCGTCGCGCCGGGCTTGATCCATTCCCCCTGGATCATAGCTGGCCGCCCCACCGCAGCCACCAGGATGTCCGCGCGCCGACAGACCGCCGGCAGGTCCCGAGTGCGGGAGTGGGCGATGGTGACCGTGCAGTTCTCCCGAAGCAACAATGCCGCCATGGGTTTGCCGACGATATTGGATCGGCCCACGATTACCGCATCCAGACCGGACATATCGCCAAGGCGGTCTCTCAGCAGCATCATGCACCCCAATGGTGTGCACGGGACCAGTGCATCGGCGCCGACAGTGAGTTGGCCGACATTGATGGGATGAAACCCATCCACGTCCTTGGACGGGTCGATTGTCTGCAGCACCTTCTCCGCGTCCATATGGCGCGGCAGCGGCAGCTGCACCAGAATGCCGTTGACACTGGGGTCGGCGTTCAGGTCCCGGATCAGGTCCAGAATCTGCGCCTCTTGGGTGTCTCGCTCCAAACGGTGTTCGAAGGACTGGATGCCGGTTTCCCGGGCCTGACGCCCTTTGTTGCGCACATACACCTGGCTTGCTGGGTCGTCGCCCACCAGCACGACGGCCAGACCCGGTGATATGCCCCGCTCCGATTTCAGCGCGCTCACCTCCGCCGCTATGTTCTGCCTAAGCGTTGCGGCAAAGGCCTTGCCGTCTATTATGTCGCCCATGCGCCGCTCCTTTTGTGCCGGGTACGGGTCGCGTACCCGATGCGTGTCGGGCGCGCATGATAACCCAGTTGCCGCAGCAGTCGATTCTGGGGTGCCCACGAAAGTGGTATCGGGTCGATATGATCGCCGCGGCAAATCGTGGGCCCACGCTACTCCCGGACGGACCTCCGTCTTGTCTCGTTCACGTCTCTGATTTTTTCTTCAGCGACACGGGTTTAGCCAATCTTGCGGGTTCCATGGTGCGCTCGTTTGGGGGCGGCTATCGAATTGTCGTTTCCCGATAATCCAGCGTCGCCGATGCATCAGCGCAAGCGAGGGGGCGTCCCTACTCTGAGTTCATGGTTAGCAGCCCGTGTGGGCGGCTTGTTTGTTTGCACGAGGACAGGGCATGACCGACATCGACGATCAGGACGAAGGTGAAGACATCGATCTGGCTTCTTTGCCGGACGACGAACTCGTTGAGCAAATGCACGATGACCTCTACGACGGCCTCAGGGAGGAGGTGGTCGAGGGAACCAATATTCTGTTGGCTCGCGGTTGGGGCCCGGTGAAGGTCATGAACGAGGCCCTGGTAGAGGGCATGCGCATCGTAGGCATCGATTTCCGCGATGGCATTCTGTTCGTACCCGAAGTGCTGATGGCCGCCAATTCAATGAAGGGTGGCATGGAGCTGTTGCGCCCATTGCTGGCTGAGACTGGCGCGCCGCCCATGGGTAAGGTGGTTATCGGCACGGTCAAGGGCGACATCCACGACATCGGTAAGAATCTGGTGGGCATGATGATGGAAGGTGCCGGCTTCGAAGT
>Ga0316190_10003119_pt1 | contig 12038 bp, 9 predicted proteins | sample Eddworburrow2_MG_FD_204929 | JGI IMG/M metagenome (GOLD analysis project Ga0316190, IMG submission 204929) | Coastal sediment microbial communities from Maine, United States - Eddy worm burrow 2 | ecosystem: Environmental > Aquatic > Marine > Coastal > Sediment | place: USA: Maine | collected... | reverse complement strand
TGTCCGATCGTCGAATCAGCGCGGTCACAACTGATGCCTCCGAAACACATTACGCGGCCGGTGACAGCGCGCGTCGAGTCTGGCGTTGGCACAAAGATGGTCTGCCCGAAAATCTGCAGTCACCACCAAGCTATGCGCGGACTCTAGCATTCAACCCCTCCGACGGAGGATTGCTGGGTGGTGGGTGGTTCAATCTGTTCTCCTGGCGGGCCGGCAACGTGCAGCTCAAGCTGCTACCGACTGCCCACAATGGCATTGTGAACCACATGCAATTCAGCGCGGATGGAAGCTATCTGGCATCCATCAGCCGACAGACTGATAGTTCGGTGATGTTGCTCAACCCACAAACAGGGGAGACGCTAGCTGCTTTTCGAAAGCACGAATTATGTGGCCAACACGTCGCCTTGTCGCCGGATGGGCGGAGCATGGTGAGCAACTCTGATGACGCGAGTGTGCGTTTCTACCTGTTACCAACGAGCCTTGGCAACAATATCTCCTCGGGGGGGGATGAGGTCGGAATGCCCGAGGCACGATGAGCTCAAGTCAGTTGTCCACAATCGGGTGCTGGTTGAATCCACACTGCATGACGGTCATCGATAAGGCAGGCGACCCCCGGTAGGTGTCGCCTGCCGTGAAGGGGTCAGGCGTCGATACGACGGTACTTGATCCGGTGTGGATTCACGGCATCCTCACCAAGGCGACGTTTCTTGTCTTCCTCGTAATCGGCAAAGTTGCCCTCGTACCAGACCACCTCGGAATCGCCCTCGAAGGCGAGGATGTGGGTGGCAATACGGTCGAGGAACCAGCGGTCATGCGAGATCACCACCGCACATCCGGGGAATGCCAGTATGGCCTCTTCCAGTGCGCGCAGGGTCTCGACATCGAGGTCGTTGGTCGGCTCGTCGAGCAGCAGGACGTTTCCGCCGGATTTCAGCAGCTTTGCCAGATGGACGCGATTGCGTTCACCGCCCGAAAGGTCGCCGACCTTCTTCTGCTGGTCTGCACCGCGGAAGTTGAAGCGTGAGCAGTAGGAACGTGACTGGGTCTGATAGTTGCCCACGGTAATGATGTCCTGACCCTCGGATATCTCCTGCCAGACCGTGTTGCCATCATTCAGCGAATCCCTGCTTTGGTCGACGGCAGCGATCTTCACCGTATCGCCGATGCGAAGTTCGCCGGCATCCGGTTTTTCATCGCCCATGAGCATGCGGAACAGGGTGGTCTTGCCCGCGCCGTTGGGGCCGATGATGCCGACGATGCCGCCCTTGGGCAGGTTGAAGCTGAGGTCCTTGTACAACAATTTGTCACCGAAGGCCTTCTGCAGGCCCTTGGCCTCTACTACCAGGTCTCCCAGGCGCTCGCCCGGCGGGATGTAGATCTCGTTGGTCTCGTTGCGCTTTTGAAATTCCTGATTCTGTAGTTCATCGAAGCGGGCGAGACGAGCCTTGCTCTTGGCCTGACGACCCTTCGGGTTGGATCGCACCCACTCGAGTTCGTCCTTCATGGCCTTGATCCGACCCTGCTCCTGCTTTTGTTCCTGCTCCAGCCGGGCCTCTTTCTGTTCCAGCCAGGACGAATAGTTGCCTTCCCAGGGGATGCCGTGGCCACGGTCGAGTTCGAGGATCCAGCCAGCCACGTTGTCGAGAAAGTAACGGTCGTGGGTGACCGCAACCACGGTGCCGGTATAGTCGTGCAGAAAGTGCTCCAGCCAGGCAACGGACTCGGCGTCCAGGTGATTGGTCGGTTCGTCGAGCAGCAGCATGTCGGGCTTGGAGAGCAGCAGTTTGCATAGCGCCACCCGGCGTCGTTCACCACCGGACAGCGTGGTCACATCGGCCTCCCAGGGCGGCAGACGCAGGGCGTCCGCGGCCACCTCGAGCTGGCGGTCCATATTGTGCCCGTCGGCCGCCTGCAGGATGTTTTCGAGTTCGGCCTGACGCTTGGCCAGGGCATCGAAATCGGCATCGGGTTCCGCATAGGCCGCATAGACCTTATCCAGTTCGGCCGTCGCCTCGGCGATATGTCCCAACGCTTCTTCGACATTACCGCGCACGTCCTTTTCCGGATCCAGCTGCGGCTCCTGGGGAAGGTAACCGACATTGATGCCGGACTGAGGTCGTGCCTCGCCTTCGATATCCGTGTCCACCCCGGCCATGATGCGCAGCAGGGTGGATTTGCCCGCGCCGTTGAGGCCGAGGACGCCGATCTTGGCGCCGGGGAAGAAAGACAGGGAGATATCGCGCAGGATCTGCCTTTTCGGCGGCACGATCTTGCTCACGCGGTTCATAGTGTAGATGTACTGGGCCATAGCTCTTTGCCGGATGGGGCTGCTGGTGTTGGGAAGCCGGCGATTTTACACCGAGCGCGGCGGGTTTAAAAAAAGATCGCTCCGGCCGCTAGCTTAAGGGACCGGTCGCAGCAGGACCGGTACCCATTTCCGGACGAGGAATCCTGTTCAGTGGATACATCGGCAACAGCAGCTCGAAACAACCTGGCATCGAGGGCGGCACTGTTCATGGCACTCATGGGGATCGGCCTGGTCGGCTGCGTGATCGGGGGTTGGTTCGTCCCCGGGTCAGAACCTGCGGCGGCCGCCAGTGTATACGGCGGCATGTCGATGGATACAACTGCCGGCACTGCGACCAGCGGGGCGGCATTCGCCGTGCTTGCGGTTGGGTTCGGCCTTCTGCTTGTCGCCAGTGCTCTTCTGTTGCGATCACGCCAAAGTCTGTCACAGGTGGTGATGCGTGACCCGCTGACGGGACTGTATTCCCGGTTTTATGTCGCAGAAGCGCTGCCGGGGCTGTTCGCACGCGATGACCGTTTCGGTCACAGTCGATTGGTTCTCGTCAGGGTTGAGATCGACGGGCTCAACGATATCCGGCGGCGTTATGGCAGCCGTGCGGCGGCGTTGATGCTCAGGACGGTCGGGCGGCACATTCGCAGCCAGACCCGGGAAGATGACCTGCCGGTGGAGCCGGACGGCGAAGGTTTCGCCATCTACCTGCATTGTGAGGAGGCCGATCAGGCCAGGGCATTCTGCCGTCGACTCGCCACCCTGCTGCGCAGTGAGCAGCTGGACTGGGAGGGAGAGGTCATCAAGGTCTCGGCCAGCATGTGGATCACCGTCCGACAGGTAGGCGAAACCAACGACGCCATGCAGCTACGCTCGAGCACGGGCCTCGGTCATGCGGACATGCAGCACGAGAAAGCGGTCGAGGCCTGAGACGGCAATCCGGCTCCGGGCTCTCGAATCGGCTGCAGCGTCCGGTTTACCGATTGTCGGCGTGCAGTTCTGCCGCCAGCAGGGTGTTCTCCAATAACGTGGCCACCGTCATCGGGCCGACGCCACCGGGTACCGGTGTGATCCAGCTGGCCACCTCGCTGACTGCTGCGGTGTCTACATCGCCACACAGACTGCCGTCCTCAAGCCGATTGATACCAACATCGATCACGATGGCGCCCGGTTTGACCCACTCGGCCTTGACGAAGCGTGGCACGCCCACAGCAGCAACCACGATATCGGCCGCGCCCAGCTTGCCGGCCAGATCCCTGGTCTTGCTGTGACAGACGGTCACGGTGCAGCGTGCCATCAGCAGTTCCAGGAACATCGGTCGACCGACGATATTTGACTGGCCGACAATAACCGCGTCCTTGCCGACCAGGTCGATCCCGGTGCGTGCCAGCATCGTCATCACGCCCTTTGGGGTGCAGGGGCGCAGCAGGGGTTGACGCAGCACGAGACGACCAATGTTGTACGGATGGAAACCATCCACGTCCTTGGTCGGCAGAATGCGCTCGGTGACGGTGTCTTCGTCGATCTGCTGCGGCAATGGCAGCTGTACCAGGATGCCGTCGACATCGTCGCGTGCGTTCAGTTCATCGATCAGCGCAAGCAACTCTTCCTGGCTTGTGCCGGCCGGAAGCCGCAGCAGTTCAGAATGGAATCCGACCTGCTCACAGGCGTTCTGTTTGTTGCGCACGTAGACCTGCGACGCCGGGTTGTCACCCACCAGGACGACGATCAGGCCGGGCGGCCTCTGCCCGGCGGCAACCCGTGCCTCTACCTTTGCTTTGACCTGTTCACGGATATCGGCGGCAATGGCTTTGCCGTCAAGGAGTTGGGCGCTCATGGTTGGCCTGCAATCACGGTCTGTGCCTGGCTAAATCGGCGATAATACCAGAGCCGGGCGGATTCATTGACGTCAATATGGTGTTGCGCGTATCATTTGCCGCCTTCGCAAATTGGTGGAGCGCCATTCGGGGTATAGCGCAGTCTGGTAGCGCGCCTGCTTTGGGAGCAGGATGTCGGGAGTTCGAATCTCTCTACCCCGACCAGATTTCGGAACGGATTCGAAAATTGGCCCCGATAGCTCAGTCGGATAGAGCAGTAGCCTTCTAAGCTATTGGTCGGGGGTTCGAATCCTCCTCGGGGCGCCAAATCCGCCACGGGGTGCGTGGCACGCAGCAGGTCGAATCGGCGCTGCGCGGTGAGGTAGGAATATCGGTTTCAATGGTGGACGTAGCTCAGTTGGTAGAGCCCTGGATTGTGATTCCAGTGGTCGTGGGTTCGAGCCCCATCGTCCACCCCAAATCAAGACGAAAAAAGCGGTTGGCCCGGGCCACCGCTTTTTTTGTGCCTTTAAACCTCAGACGCTGGGGGCCCTTGCTTGACGCTGGGGGCGATCTACAGCAGACTTTCCCGATCGTTCCGGGGCTATTGACCGTCCCCGGCCAGCGGCCCCATCCAGGGGCCGTTTGCTTTTCCATTTCAAGACGTTGCGAGGTCGCCGATGTTCAGCAAAGAGATGCGTATCGAAGGTTATGACGACGAGCTGTTCGCGGCCATAAAGGCCGAGGAGCGTCGCCAGGAAGAACATATTGAACTCATCGCCTCGGAGAATTACACCAGCCCGCGGGTGCTGGAGGCCCAGGGCTCGGTCCTGACCAACAAGTATGCCGAGGGTTATCCGTCGAAGCGTTACTACGGCGGCTGCGAATTTGTAGACAAGGCCGAACAGCTGGCTATCGACCGTGCGAAACAGCTGTTCGGTGCAGACTATGCCAACGTGCAGCCGCATTCCGGTTCCTCCGCAAACCTGGCCGTGTACATGGCGCTGTGCCAGCCGGGAGACACGGTTCTCGGTATGTCTCTGGCCGATGGCGGTCACCTGACCCACGGCGCCAAGCCGAGCTTTTCCGGCAAGATCTACAACGCGGTGCAGTATGGTCTGAACCCGGATACTGGCGAGATCGACTACGAACAGGTCGAGCGTCTTGCCCGCGAGCACAAGCCGAAGATGATCGTGGCCGGCTTCTCGGCCTATTCACGCATCGTCGACTGGCAGCGATTCCGTGAAATTGCCGACGAGGTTGGGGCTTACCTGTTCGTCGACATGGCACATGTCGCCGGTCTGATCGCGGCCGGGGTCTATCCGAGCCCGGTGCAGATCGCCGATGTCACCACCACAACCACGCACAAGACCCTGCGCGGTCCGCGCTCGGGCCTGATCCTGGCCAAGGCCAACCCGGAGATCGAAAAGAAACTCAACTCGGCGGTATTCCCCGGGGGGCAGGGAGGGCCGCTGGAGCACGTAATCGCGGCCAAGGCGGTAGCCTTCAAGGAGGCGATGGAGCCCGAGTTCGTCGAATACCAGAAGCTGGTCGTGAAGAACGCCCAGACCATGGCGCAGGTATTCATGGATCGTGGCTACGATGTGGTCTCCAAGGGTACCGACGATCACCTGTTCCTGGTCAGTTTCATCGAGGCGGGCCTCACCGGTAAAGAAGTGGACGCCTGGCTGGGGGCAGCCAACATCACGGTCAATATGAATGCCGTACCGAACGATCCGCAGTCGCCCTTCGTGACCTCGGGTATTCGCGTCGGCACGCCGGCAGTGACCACACGCGGATTCACCGAGGCAGACTGCCGCGAACTTGCCGGCTGGATGTGCGATGTCATCGACAGTCGTGGCGAGGGCTCAGTGATCGAGGCCGTGAAGGTAAAGGCACTTGATATCTGCGCCAGGTATCCGGTCTATAAATGAGGGAGGGCCCGGGGGCCAAGGGCCAAGGGCCAAGGGCCGCGGAGCGAGCTTAGGGGACGTAACCCCAGAGGGTGATATGAGTCTGAGAATGTTCAAAAAGGCGTCTTTCGGCTCCCGGCCCCCGGCCCCCGGCCCCCGGCCCTGATCCCATGCGCTGTCCATTCTGCGGAGCCCAGGACACCAAGGTCGTTGATTCGCGTCTGCACGGGGACGGCGATCAGGTGCGCAGGCGGCGCGAATGCAATATTTGCAAAGAACGGTTCACGACCTACGAATCCGCCGAACTCAATCTGCCGCGCGTGGTGAAGAGCGACGGTCGGCGGGTCAACTTTGACGGCCGGAAACTGCGCACGGGGATCGAGCGTTCGCTGGAAAAGCGGCCGGTCTCCACGGAAGCCACCGACAGCGCCATCAACCACATTACCCGGAGGCTGATGGCCGGCGGAGAAGGCGAGGTATCCTCACGCAAGATCGGTGAACTGGTGATGGATGAACTGAAAAAGCTCGACCAGGTCGCTTATGTGCGCTTTGCATCGGTCTATCGCCAGTTCGAGGACGTCAACGCCTTCCGCGAAGAGATCGAAAAGCTCGAGAGCCAGCTTACGCCCGAGGCCCGCCGTCAGCAGATGGACCTGCTTGACGAGGAGAAATGAGCACCTCGTTCAGCGTCGCCGACCACGAGTTCATGGCGCGCGCGCTGCACCTGGCGGAACGTGGCCTTTACACCACCGACCCCAACCCGCGCGTGGGCTGCGTGCTGGTGCGTGACGAGCTTGTGGTCGGCGAGGGCTGGCATCGCAGAGCCGGGGAGCCGCACGCCGAGCGCAATGCAATGACGGCGGCCGGAGATGCAGCCCGCGGGGCGACTGCCTACGTAACCCTGGAACCCTGTTCGCACCACGGTCGAACGCCACCCTGTGCGCAGGGCCTGATCGATGCGGGTGTGACGCGCGTGGTCGCCGCGATGCCGGATCCCAATCCTCTGGTTGCCGGTGAGGGTCTGGCGATGTTGCGCCAATCGGGGATCGTGACCCAGGTCGGTCTGCTTGAGACGGATGCCGAGGCTTTGAATCCCGGTTTTCTGCGGCGCATGCGCCGCGGTCTGCCATATGTGCGCTGCAAGCTCGGGATGAGCCTCGATGGCCGCACCGCGATGGCCAGTGGGGAGAGCCAGTGGATTACGGGCGAAGCCGCGCGCAGGGATGTGCAGCTGCTGCGGGCACGCAGCAGTGCGATCCTGACCGGTATCGGCACCGTGTTAGCCGATGACCCCTCGATGAACGTGCGCCTGTCCGCCGACGAGCTGTCTGGTGTGGACAGCGATGATTTTCTGCATCAGCCTTTGCGCGTGGTACTGGATACGCGTCTGCGCATGCCACCAAGAGCGAAAATGTTGAGTCTGCCCGGCCAGACCCTGATCGTGTGCGGCCAGGGGGCCTCCGCCGAAACCGAGGATGAGTTGCAGGCTGCCGGCGCTGAAATCCTGCGGCTGCCCCAGTTGGGCGGTCGGATAGACCTTTCCGGAGTACTTCGTGCCCTTGCTGCGCGTGGGGTGAACGAGCTGCTGATTGAGAGTGGCTCGATCCTTGCCGGCAGTGCGCTGCAGGCGGGCCTGGTCGATGAACTGATTGTCTATGTGGCGCCGAACCTGATGGGGGATGCGGCACGTGGTCTGGTGAGTCTCCCGGGACTGGAGCGCCTGGCTGAGCGTGTGGATCTGGAGTTCCGGGATGTCCGCCGCGTTGGCCGTGACCTGCGTATCGAGCTTGGCCCTCTGTGCTCAGGTCCGGAAGTGACTGACCAGGCCCTCGAGTTGCCTTGAGAGCTGTGACAGCGAACGCGCGGTGTCGCTGATCTGGTGGTTGTCCGTCACGACCTCTTCGCTGTCGCTGTTGATCCTTACCAGGCTCTGAGAGATCTCTTCGGCAGTCTGGCGTTGTTCGGTGGCCGCGTTCGCGATCTGCTGGTTCATACCCTGTATGCTCGCGACCGAATCGACGATGTTTTTCAACGAGGCGCCGGTCTGCTCTCCTTTCTGCACCGTGCTTTGCGCCATTTCGCTGCTCTCACGCATGGTTCTGGCGGCCTCGTGTGCCTGCGACTGCAGTCGCTCGATCATGCCCAGTATCTCGGCGGTCGATTGCTGGGTACGGTTGGCCAGCGTGCGTACTTCGTCCGCCACCACTGAGAATCCACGACCCTGGTCACCGGCACGCGCGGCTTCGATCGCTGCATTGAGCGCGAGCAGATTTGTCTGCTCGGCGATACCGCCGATGACATCGATTACGCTGCCGATGGCGTCGCTTTCGTGCTCGAGTGAGTGAATGGTTTCGGCCGCCAGCTCGACCTGGCCCCCGAGCGTTTGTATGGCCTTCAGCGTATTCCCGACCACCGTCTGACCCGAGTTGGCCTCACTTTGGGCGCGGTTGGCGCTCTCGAGCGCGCACTGTGCCGAATCGGCGACGTTGGCGACCGTCACGGTCATCTGCTGGGTCGCGGTGGAGATCTGTCCGGTCTCGTCCTGCTGTCGCTGTGAGCGGTCCAGATTCGCCTCGGTCAGGGTGTTCATCTCTTTGGACGATTGGGCAAGTTGTTGCACGCCCTGGCCGACCTGGACCACGGTTTCGCGGATTTTGGCCACGAATTCGTTGAACGAGTGACTGACATCGCTGATTTCATCTTTGCCGTTGACCTCCAGGCGGGCGGTGAGGTCGCCATCGCCGCTGGCGATCTCGCGCATGCGATCGGCGACCCGGCGCAATGGTGTGGCGATGGTACGGATGCTGGCGAGGTAGGCCGCGAAGGCCATCGCAAGTCCCACCAGTATCATGCCGACCACCAGCCAGATTGCCGAGCTGCGCGAGTCCGCCGCAGTGGTGAGCTGTTGCTCGACGATCTGGCGACTCTCCTCCTCGATTCGGCTGGCATCCTGCATTAATGCGTCGGCCACCTCGCTATAACGTTCGCGGGTTCGGCGTAATTCGGCATGTGTCTGCAACGCCGTGTTGAACTGGTGCTCGTTGGCCTTCGCAAGCTGCAGCAGGGCCGCGTCGAAGGTCTGTTTCCCGAATGGCCCTTTACCGATCAGCTCGCCCACGAGCGATTCCGACTCGGCTAGCTGTTCGATATAGATGTTGAGGTCGCCCAGACTGGTATTCGCCGCCTCGACGAGGTCGGCATTTTCAGGGTCATCCAGCAACTGGCGGTAATCGAACAGGCGGGTCATCAAGGCCAGGCGGGCATCGGCGGTGGCGGATATGATGCCCCATTCCTCGGTATCCATGGCGTTGGTGGATTCGTTTTCCGCCAGGCCGGCATTCCATTCCAGGTTGACCAGCGCCTGGCTGGCCTGCTCCTCGATCACCAGCAGGAGGTCCTTGGACTGGTTGATCGTGTTCAGCAGGGTCCTGTAGCTCTCGACATAGTCTGCGTGCAATTTGAGCAGGGATTGTCTGACCGTATCGAAATCGGCCATCTTCTGCTGCACCTGATCCAGCTGATCGCGGGATACCAGTCCTGCGCCGTTGATGGCTTCAAAGGAATTTGCTGACAGCTCGCTGCCGACGGCGATCTGCTCCTGCGCCTTTTCGCTGCGGGCACTGAGCGCCATATCGACCCCGATCATCTGTTGCAGCACGCCGCGTATGCCCTTGTCGACTGCGCGCACGGTGGTGTCTACCGGGCCCGTGATGCGGTTCAGCGCGTCGCTGATTCGGTCGGACGCCAATAAACCGGCGGCCCCGATGCCCATCAGCAGGGCTGCCATCAACATATACCCGATTCCGATTCTTTTGCCGACGCTGAACACAGTGACTCCATAGCTTTGGTCTGCCTGTGGACAGGAAGCGGCATCGCCCGGGTCAACTTTAGGTCGGGGGCGCGCCAGGGCTGTACAATCGTCACGGTCAGTTCCTAGTCGAGTCGGCAAGATCGGAGATACGTACGAATGTTCACGGGGATAATCGAGGCGGTAGGAAAGGTCGCGGAACTCCAGCAGCGCGGTGGCGATGTCCGATTACGCGTGCTGACCGGCAAAATGGACCTCGCTGATGTCGCCCTGGGGGACAGTATTGCGGTCAATGGTGTGTGCCTTACCGCCGTCGAGCTGTCCGGTGACGGTTTTGTCGCCGATGTCTCGCGCGAGACGCTCTCATTGACCAGTCTCGGTCAGCTGAAGTCGGGCAGCCGGGTGAATCTCGAGAAGGCCCTCACACTTGCGACCCGGCTCGGGGGGCATCTCGTGAGCGGCCATGTCGATGGCCTGGGCACGGTCATTGAACGGCATGACGATGCGCGCTCGGTCCGCTTCACCATTGAGGCGCCGCAGGAACTGGCCCGGTATATCGCGCACAAGGGCTCGATTAGCGTCGACGGCACCAGCCTCACGGTGAATGCGGTGGACGGGCAACGGTTTGAGCTCAATATCGTTCCGCACACCCTGCAGGAAACCATCATGGACAGTTATGCCGCCGGCCAGCGGGTTAATCTCGAGGTTGACCTGGTTGCCCGCCATCTCGAGCGTCTGCTGCTTGGGGACAAGGCGGCGCAGCCCGGCGAGGCTGGCGTCGACCTGGCCATGCTGGCGCGCGCCGGCTTCATAAGGAGCTGAGCTCTCAGGGATGCTGCAATTGGGATCCGCGCGATCGGCGGACCCCGGTGGTCAATCGTTGTGGTTGTCGAATCGTTCGATGGCCTGTTGCGCCCAGTATTCGCCCACCGCGATGACCTCTTCGGCACGATAAAACTCATGTGCCGCGCAGGTATTGATTGGGATCTCGATCAACAGATCGGGCGGGTAGGCTGCCAGCATGCAGCGCGCGATACTGGCCTGCATTGCGTCCAGTGAGAGCAGGGCGGCGTCGGTAAGAGACAGGCTGGGCTCGTTTTCTTCCCGTTCACTGCCGAAGCCGAGCCGTTCCTGCAGCTGATCGATAAAGGCCTCGATCTGTTTCTGGTAACGGTGCCGCGGTTTCTCCGAAGATTTCGGCTTTGGACTGCGTCTACTGCGTTCCCCCATCCGTTTCTCAACGCCGGAGAGGCTGACCGCGATGATCGCGTCGGTCGAGTCCTGCAGGGTAGGTGCGATGGGTACCGGATTGAGGACACCGCCGTCGAGCAGCGGGCGGCCCTTTATGGTATGCGGTGTGAACACGGTTGGTACCGCGATGGAAGCACGGATGGCGTTGAACAGATCGCCCCGATTCAACCAGACCTCCTTGCGGGCCAGGACGTCTGAAGCAACGATGGTCAGCGGTATCGGCAGGTCTTCGATCCGATGGCTGCCGACAAACTCCTGCAGGGTTTCCATCAACATCTGGCCCTTGAGCATGCCGGCCCCGCCCCAGGCGATGTCGAGATAGCGCAGGACGTTGAATTCGGTGAGTTCCTGCACCCATTCGGCGTAGTCGTCGAGTTTGCCGGCGGCATAAAAGCCGCCGATCAGTGCCCCCATGGAACTGCCGGCGATAGCGCCGATCTTCCAGCCTTGCCGCTCCAGGACCCTGATCACGCCGATATGGGCGAGACCACGTGCGCCGCCGCTGCCGAGCACCAGAGAGATTGTTTTGCGGTCTTCTTCTTTCAAGGTAATGGCCTGGTTAAGCTACGACAGGATGGAGCCCAGCGAAGGTGTCGGCCTGCCTGATTCAAGTTTAGGGCATGTGTCGATGGGCGTGATCCTTATCCGGATCTCTCGACTCGGCAGGCCAGGGTAAGAGACACCCGGTCTAGCTGACGGAAATTGCGCTTGCGCGGCTGAGCAGGTCCAGCATCAGCCTGCCTGCGGTCTCCATGTCTGCGGCGTAGACGACAACGCCGTCTTCATGTCCGCCCATGGCGAACGCGCCAAAGTCCACCGACTCCAATGCCAGCAGGCGTTCGACTTCGGCGGCCATCTCAGGCGTGCCATAGCCGACCTCTGGGGATGTCAGCGCCAGACCGAGCCTCCGGGCCTGCCGCCAGATCAGACCGGAGTGTGCGTGGATCACAGCG
>Ga0316190_10003118_pt1 | contig 12040 bp, 7 predicted proteins | sample Eddworburrow2_MG_FD_204929 | JGI IMG/M metagenome (GOLD analysis project Ga0316190, IMG submission 204929) | Coastal sediment microbial communities from Maine, United States - Eddy worm burrow 2 | ecosystem: Environmental > Aquatic > Marine > Coastal > Sediment | place: USA: Maine | collected... | reverse complement strand
AACAAATACCATGAAGGAGATGCTTTGCAAGGGTGTGAATGCCCCTCTTACCTTGCTGACAAGACCGCTTTCAGGAGGTCCAGAACTCAATGTACTTACCTGGATCGTCGAAAGAACATTCATAAAAGACTCCTTGATCGCAGTGAAAAAACCAATACCAATAGAGACGAGCTCTTCCTTGAACTCTGGATGCTCCAACTTCTTTTTGCTTTTAGCTGTATAGATTTCGCCCATGGTTCCCACCACAATTTCTTTGGCAACAATACCAGTTAACAGACTTGCCCCGGCTTCCCAAGATCCAAAACCTAGTGGCTCAAGTACCGGCGCAATGGTGTTACCGAGTTTTCCAAGTAGAGAGTGACGAGGATTCTCTACACCCCAGGGGAGATTGAACATGAACCAGACGATGATTGAAACACCCAAAATGAAAGTCCCTGCTTTCTGTAAAAAATGCTTTCCCTTCTCCCAGGTTTCTACTGTCAGCTGCCTCATAGACGGCATTCGATACGGGGGAAGTTCCATAAGGAAAAAGGGAACATCTCCTTTTAAAATGGTTTTCTTGAATAAAAGTCCTACAAGCACAGCAAGGACAAGACCCAGGGTGTAGATAGCCCATAGAACTTCCCCGGAGTGACGAGGGAAAAACGCCGCTATAAAAAGAATATACACGGGAAGCCGAGCACCACACGACATGAAAGGCGTAATCATTGCTGTTAGGATGCGATCTCGCTTTGAATCTAGCGTTCTGGTAGCATAAATTGAAGGAACATTGCATCCAAAACCCAGTAACAGGGGTATAAATGCCTTCCCTGGCAACCCGATTTTCTGCATGTAACCATCCATGAGGAATGCCGCCCGAGCCATGTAGCCGCTGCCTTCAAGAAATGATATAAAAAACATCATGACGAAAATAACAGGGGTGAATGCAAGGACAAAACCGACACCCCCAATGATCCCATCGGTTCCCAAAGCAACTACCCAGCCTGGAGCGGATATAGCTTGCAAAAGAGCTCCCACCCAGTGATGAATCGGACCGCTGGTCACCTGATCAATCCAGTCCACAAAAGGACTTGATATATCGAAGGTCATTTTAAACATTAACCACATAAATAAAAAAAAAGCCGCTAAACCCCAAACACGATGAAGAAGAACCGAGTCAATTCTGGTCGTCCAATCTATTGAATTTGTTTTGATTTTCTTTTGGACTTCCCTTGTTATCGCTTCAGTTTTTTGATACCTCAAAGCCGAAACGGATTGCTCACTGAATAAATCAGAGGCTTGACCCATAGGATGATTCCTGTCTTTAATGTGCTCGGAAAACTCGGCAACAATTTCTGTGTCATTATCTAACAATCTAAGTGCAAGCCAGGAAACAGGATAAGGCTGATTTACATTGGTTAAACTGTTAGCTAGAGCCTCCTGGTTTTCTCTCAATGTGCCACTTGTCCAATTGCCGGGAGGAGGGCTGTCTTTCAGGGTGTTCCAGACCATAGCTTTTAAGTCCAGAATGTTTTTTCTCCATGTAGCCACCGTCTTGATGGTACGTACTCCCAATATGTCACTTAATTTGTTTTCGTCAATCTGAATACCCTTACTCACAGCCTCATCTGAAATGTTCAGTGCGAGAAGCATGGGAATTCCCAGTTCCTGTAATTGTAAAGTCAGGTTCAGGTTTCTCTCTATATTGGTCGAGTCGATGACATTTAGAATTAAATCAACGTGATTGTTGACTAGATAGTCACGCGCCAATTTTTCTTCCGGGGTTCTGGAACTTAGACTGTAAATACCAGGTAAGTCGACTAGATGAAGCGTTTTTTGACCGTCTTTTATCAACGCTTCACGTTTTTCTACCGTTACTCCTGGCCAATTCCCGACTTGAATGGTAGTCCCTGCCAATGCATTAATTAATGTTGACTTTCCTGTGTTCGGGTTTCCGGCGACCGCTACCATCAAGGTAGTGGGCCTAGCTCTCATTTTTCTTCGACCAGAATATTCATCGCCATTCCTCGGCCTAAGGCGATTCTGGATTCATCCACTTTTAATAAAATAGGCCCTTTTTTCTCATTGCGGATAATCTCTATATATTTACCAACCCTAATTCCCATGGGATTGACAATCTGAGCCTGCTTTTTCCCATGTAACTGGGCGATTTTTGCATTTGAACCTTGTGATACTTTTGCCAAGGGAACCATCTATTTGCTCCAACTGCTTCGTTCCAGATTATTTCTTCTTCACTTGAATCCCAATGGAGCTTGTCCGGACTTCCCGATCGCGGAGCGCTCCACTACAGACAATGATAATGAGATTGGATCTCAATATCAAGTAGTTTTTTTTAAAAATTGAGCAAGCGACCAAGATATCTTTATTTCCCTGAAAATGTGGTTGCGTCCACCTGTGTAGACTGGCTGTGTGCAAACCAGGAAAACCCTGTGATGCTTAAACTATATGAGCCCTGTTGACTGCAAAAGACAATCTGCAATAGCGGAGTGATGCAGATGGGTTTGAGTTTTGGTAGTGTCAAATTTGAAAGAAAGAAATGTCAATTAATGAGGTGGCGCTGCCTTATCAAAGTTTATTTTGGCAAGATTTTTCCAGGAAGTATAAATTCCCTCACCGTCTTCTGGATGTTTTAGTACCAGAATACCTAGATTCTTCTCAGAAACGTCTGCTTTATCCTCCAAAGGAAAGGATGTACCATCATTGAGAGTGACACGACAGGAATAGGAAGTTTTTGGAGAGATTGCTGAAATCGTGTTAAATGGAACAATATAACCTATCTCATTGTATGATCCATTAAGTAATTCCCAGGACTCCATTTCGTCCAGATCATAAGCAATAAACCCATGGTGAGATTGTTTCTCTTTCGTGATGACAGTGCCTTCAAGCGGTTTTGAGGTTAAATAGCGGCTATAGGAAGGTCCTGTGGATAACTGCGGTTTAAATTCTACGTGCTTAAACACGCGCCATGGGATGTCCACTTTTCCGAATCTAGGATCATCCACATAGATACCACGGTTACCTTTACTAACATCATTTGTTCCACTCAGGTGAAGTTTGCGATTATCAGTCATAGTGACAAAAACTCTGCTGCTGGACTTTTTGGTGATGGTGGAGATGTTCTTAAAAGGAATTGAAAAATCACCACTGTCATTTTCACCGTCAAGTTCATCATCCCCTATACATTCATCATGATCCCACTGAATAAAGCCCTCAAAGGATCCTTCAGTCGTATCTACTTTCCCATAGATTCTGGAAGGGAAATCACCTGCTTGGAGTTTGCCGTCGGCAAACACTACTTTATCCAGTTTCTGCCATGGAATTAGAATTTCACCAAGTGATTCATCCTGAACCATGATTTTTGAAGAGACATCATTGGAATATCCAGACACAGGATAAACTCGTCCGCTTTTCATAAGTATTTCAGCACTTTTAGTACCCACAGTTCGAATTTCAGCAATATCCCCGAATCGGGCGACAAAGATTCTTTCTATCTGTGCATCCCAGCTCTTCGTTGCTATTTTGAAACCAAAAACTTTAATGGTCTTATCTTTTTTGCATTCTGAAGGGATATAGGCTTTATAGGTTACTTCCCCTTTACTTGAATGAAAGAGATCCCCCCAAGAAGCTTCTTCTTTTCCCCAACGAATCAGGCCACGGTAATGAGAACCACTTTTTAAGTAGACATCCCCATACAAGTAGCCATTTGGGTCGATATCCATCGCGGTCAGTTTAAAGCAGGCTGTCAGAAAAAAAGCCAGTATTATAATTTTTGCTATTGTATTCATATTGATTCCTTTACCTTAAGACCCAATGGAGTCGTTTTGTTCATTTGAAGAAGGTTTTTCATAGTTGTTCATGTCCTCATTTAAAGATTCACCTTCCATACTGGCTCCATCTGGGTACATATGAATGACTTCTCTCATGACCTTGAGCATGGCCACCTGATACTTCCGATCTGACTGCATGAGTTCTTTTACAATTTGAACAAAGTGGTGTTCCGTCATGTCACCAGAACGTTCTTCAAGAGTGATCGACATTTCATTTTCAACTGCAGCATCCTCAGGGTTAAAAAGGCCATACATACTAAACCCGAGGAAGCTGACCAGCAAAATAGCGGCAGCAATTGGAATAATCTGCCAGAACTTTGTAGCCCTTCGAAGGATGCTGGGTTGAAGCCCGCTCTGAGCCGCAATGTTTTCCCAGATATGGAAACTGGCAGGAGATTTCTCATAGACTGGCTCGTTAAATTCACTCACTCTTGAGTCCAAAGCTCTTATTTCGAGAAAAAAGTCACCACATGCGGGACATTTTGCCAGATGCTCCATTAGTTCGGGTACTTCTTGAGCGTCGTACTCACCATCAATTAACGCTGAATAACGAGATTCAAAATGTTCACATTTTGTCATGTTTGTCCCCCATTAAAAATAACCTTTCATGCCGGAAATAATTCTTTTCCTAGCTCGATAAACATTGATTTTGACTGTCGATAGGGGCCAGCCGGTCATTCTTGAAATGTCCCTGTAAGGCATACCGTTAAGAACGGCAGATTCAAATGCTTTTTGCTGACTGGGTGTAAGGGTTTTGATCATGAAGTCCAGCTGTTTTTTAAAGGAGTTACTGGCAAGTTCTTGTTCTGGTGTCATGGTATGTGCCACCAGCTCTATATCTGAGGAGCCAGCAGGCCGTTTTTTTTGGAGTTGATTGACGAGGAGATTATGCGCAATGGAAAAGAGAAACGATCTAATTTTGGTGATATCTGAAAGGGAATTTGCAGCGTGAATTGCCTTGACAAACGTCTCCTGCAGAAGATCTTCAGCATCCTCAAGCGCTGGTGTCCTTACTTTCAAATATGCAAGTATAGCGGAGCCATGACTTTGATATGCTGATCGCCAAAATTCTGGATTTTTTTCCCATTTTGAACCCACTTGTACTCCTGTACGAACGAAAAATAGATCATCAACCTATTCTTCTTACATTATATAGACAGATTTTGTTCTAGCTAGTTACACTTTTTCTTTCCCAGGGGATAAAAAAATTCAAATACAGTCATTAAGCACACAGCGGGAGAGGAAAAATAGACAGATCCGGCAATACTGAGGCTATACCGCTCGTTTTTGATGGCCGCCAGGAACCTGGATGGTCTGTACAATAGACCTCCTGACGACCCATTCCATCAAAGCACCCTTCAAAGACAAGCAAGTAATACGGGACTGATGCGGGAAGCCATTGATTTTAAGATTCCAAATAAGTTAGTATTGCGGAAAGGCTCACAATATGGTTTTGATTCGATTCACTCTATTGATTGGAATAGGTATTCTACTTGGTGCAGGCTCCATGTATGTCGCTTTGAAGCTTGGCTTTGCAGTAGGTGTCTCTTTACTGACCGTCATATTTGTGAAAGGTTTTGATACCATTTGCTCAAGATTTTTCACCTCGTGGGGAACGGTCACTCAACAGGATCATGGTTATTTTCTTTCCCTGACAACTGGAATGAGCTATGCCACAGTTACCCTTGTTTCAACTGTTTTGGCAGCGCTATATTTAAGCAACCAGTTTCCGACAAACACAACCTCACTGGTGCTTTGGGTGATTTCACTGAACCTCATTGGTACGTTGCTTGCCTGGATTTTTAGGGAGTACATGTCTTCTGCCCCCTTTCCTTCAGCTACAGCGGCCGCTTCTCTTGTCAAGAATACCGAGAGAGACTCCTCACAACAGACATTTTGGGTAACGTTTGGAGGTACCTGGATCTGGATTGCCCTAAGAGACATGATCCAATGGATTCCAGGAACTGTAGCAGGATTCTCAACATCACCCCTTTTCATCGGTCTGGGAGGGCTACTGGGATTCAAAACATGTCTCTCATTTTTTCTCGGAGGGCTGTTTTTTTTCCTTCCCGAAAAACACATGCTGGGTGGTGAGGACGAGATGGCATGGTTTGCCGTTTCAGCTCTGATGACTTATATCGTTCTGGATTTTCTTGCACCACTGTTGAAAGGCCGTTGGTCAACCTCTCGAATTCATTCGGTGGAAAAAACCACAGTTGGATTATTAGCGGCAGCACTGTTTTTTTCACTTTTAGTTTTTTCATTTAACTTTCCTATAGGTGTTATTTCCTTGATTCTGGTCTGCTTGTTGTTATATCCATGGAGTCTATTCTCAAGCCGGATCACTGGTGAAACAGATGTCACCCCTATCGGGGCCCTCGGTAAGCTTGCTATTTTTATTTTTTGGCTTTTCCCACATTCAGGCTCCATTATGCCTTGGATTGGTCAGCTCATTGGGCCTGCAGCCGCTTCGGCAGATTTTTCCAGTGATTTGAAATGTGGGACTCTTCTTGAATGCTCCCCGCGCAAACAGCTGTACTACCAGGCTATTGGTTCTGTTGTAGGTCCAATTGTCATGATTCCCGTGTTCCTAAGTTTCCTTCCACTCATTGGAACAGATCAATTTCCAGTGCCTGCAGCGAGAATCTGGAACCAATTCCTGGAAATAGTGAATTCGGGAATGCTGTTCAGTTCATCAGCACTTCGGATGAATTTCATACTAGGTTTGGGCGTGGGTATAGGATACTGGGCTCTTAGAAAATGGGTTTGGAAAATACTGCCCAGTATTGTTCCCTTTTGTATGGCATTTTTTCTCGATTTGCCGACAACAAATACCCTTCTTATTGGAGGGCTTCTGTCCCTGGCCCTGGTGAATAAGCTTTCAGAAGAGAAACTCCTTCTCAATTGGAGTGGGCTCATGGCAGGTGAAGGCATACTCATGGCCATACTTCTCTTGTTTTATTAATCCGATTTTGCTTTTACCACAACTTTTAGTGCTCCCTTATGGAGGGTCGCTTCAAGCGTTTCGCCGATAGTCACCTTCTCTGCTTCCCGCAAAAAAGCGCCGTCTTCTTTTTTCAGTACAGCGTAACCACGTGACAGAATCTTTAACGGTGAGAGGTCATCAAGTCTTGATACAGCGTTCTGAAAGCTTTTTCTTCTGTTATGCACATGTGACTGGCAACGTAGATTAAGGGTGGTTGTCAATGATGTGACTCGCTCACTAAAAACAGCTGTTTTTTGGCCGAGGTTAGTTGCATTCAATTGAGCGAGAAGCTGTGTATTTCTCATCATTAATTGTCCTATCCTAGACTCCAGTTTTCGACTCAAAAGATTAATCTGCTCATCCACATGTCTTTGTCTATCGTGAAGAGTGAGTTGCGTTTGGGGGAAGACACGTTTGAGTTCAAGGGCTTTGACCTTGTTTCGGGCTTCATGTAACCGCAGCAGAAGTCGAGATTCCAGTTTCTTAAGAACATCTTTGATTTTGCCTGCACACTCTTCTGAAGTCGGGACAATGAGTTCGGCTGCCTGGGAAGGAGTAGCGGCACGGAGATCGGCGACAAAGTCAGAGATTGAGACATCAATCTCATGGCCTACGGCGGAAACAATCGGCGTTTTCGCTCTGAATATGGCACGAGCAAGGATTTCATCGTTAAAGGCCCAGAGATCCTCTTCAGAGCCTCCTCCCCGAGCAATGATGATGACATCGCACTTTGCGTCCCTATCCAATTTTTCTAAGGCTTCGGCTAATTCTTTGGCCGCACCCTCACCCTGCACCCTCGCAGGGGAAACAATAATAGTCAATCCTGAAAACCTTCTATCCAAAACTCTTAGGATATCCTGAAGAGCCGCACCCGTTGGAGATGTTACAACCCCAACACGTTGTGGTAGATAGGGGCATTTTTTCTTGTGAATACTGTCAAAAAGACCTTCTTCTTTGAGGCGAGCTTTCATAAGTTCAAATTCGGCACGCAGGCGACCCTTGCCAAGAGGCTCCATCCACTCAGCGACCAGGCTGTACTCACCACGCGGAGAGTAGACATTCATTGGCCCATAGACCATAACCTCGTCGCCTTCTTTTGGTTCAAAATCAATTTTAAAAGTATATGAACGCCACATGTTCACGCGAACGACCGAGTGTTCATCCTTAAGTGAAAAATACCAGTGTCCAGAGCGTGCAGGCCGAAAGGTTGAAACTTCACCACATACCCAAACATGTGGAATAACTCCCTCAATCAACCCTTTGATTGCACCATTCAAGTCACTGACAGACAGAGGTTTTGCTCTGCTTGTTCTTATGCTTGGGTTTGTTTCATGCATTTCATTGTCCTTTCAAAACACATTATAAAGCAAGTCTCAGGCATGCAGTTAAAGAATAGAACAACAGTACCAGTCCGAGTTACAAGCCTGATTAAGCCAGGACTTCAAGCAACTCTTCTACGGTGAGTTGTTTCAAGGTATGATCCGGATCAAATCCAATGATATCTTTTAAAAGTTCTTTTTTCATTTGAATCAGCTTGTCGATGCGTTCTTCAATCGTGTCTCTTGCAATGAACTTAAAGATCTGCACCGACTTTTCTTGACCTATACGATGAATGCGGTCGGTTGCCTGTTCTTCACGAGCGGGGTTCCACCATCGATCATAATGGACTAATACGGAAGCAGCGGTTAAGTCGATACCGACTCCAGCAGCACCAATTGTCCCAATAAAGACTTTGCAAGCAGGGTTGTTTTGGAACCTGTTCTGCTCCTCTTGCCTCTTGACCACACTGCCCGTGATGGACGCATAACCTATTTGATGGTGTTCCAGGTACTTTTTGAAAATATCTATCATTCCCAGGTACTGTGTGAAAACAACGATTTTTTCGCCCATACTCAGAGTTTCGTGCAGGATTGACTTAAAAACCTCCCATTTCTGGCTTGGATATTCAGAGTAGTTGGTATGCTTAAAATAGAGTACCGGGTGGCAACAGAACTGCTTTAAGCGATTGATCAGATGAAAAACGTGCAGTGGCTTTACATGACCATCCTTATAAAGCCCATCTTTGCCTTCTTCTTTGATTTTATGATAGAGATCCATTTCAACGGGTGAGAGATCAAAAGATCTGATATCCTCAATTTTTTCTGGTAGATCTGTCAGTACTTCAGCTTTGGAGCGACGCAAAGTAAAAGGTTGTATGCTTTTCTTTAACTGCGTTAGTGCTGTTTTATTCCTGAACTTTGTAATGGGAACTTCATAGGCATATCGAAAAATGGAGTCGCTGCCTAGATATCCAGGTAAAACGATATCCATGAGACTCTTCAGCTCCTTGAGCTTGTTCTCAACCGGTGTTCCTGTTAATCCAATTCGACATCCTGCGTGGAGGCTCTGGAGACTTTGAAAAGTGAGAGTTTGTTTATTTTTTGCATTTTGGATTTCATCAAACAGAATGACATCGAACCGATGATTGGTAAATTGTGCCGCCTGGGCACGCAGCGTTCCATAGCTTGTTAACACTACTTCAGAATTTAAAGCTTCTTTCTCTTTTCGCTTGGTTCCATAGAACATGGATACTGTAATATTCGGACAAAATGTCTCTAACTTTTCTTCCCAATGGAAGAGAACGCTTCTTGGAGCGATGACAAGAGCACTTAGTGTTTTTTGCTGTTGTTTAACTGCAGCAAGTAGAGCCATTCCCTGATGCGTTTTGCCCAGACCCATTTGGTCACAAAGGAGACCACCCAACCCATAAGATCTAAGGAACCAAAGCCATTGATACCCCAGATCCTGATATGGACGCAGATTCAGATGTGTTTGAGACAGGCTAGGCGTTTTCTCCATTTGCATCAATTTTAATCGCTTAAAAGCATCCACAGTCAGATCATTTGTTTCCACATGTATACGGTTATGAAAGTGCAGGATCAATTGAAAAATGGATTGAACGGGAAGCCTGGACCCAGATTCATGCGACAAAAGCATCCTGATCAACTCGCCATCCATTGTGTGACTGTCGAAAAATCGGTTCCTCAGATTCCAGTATCGGTTCGGGAGCTCATTGGTAATGAGATTCCTTAATTCGGAGATTGTGTACCGATCATCACCCAATTGGATATGCAGCCTCAAGTGGAATACACTGTTTGAAAAATCCTCCAACACCATGAACACACCATCAACTAGATTCAAAAGAACCTTGCCGTACAAACTGCTGTCAATATTGGTCCGATCGAGTTTGTTCAAATCAATGCGATATCGCTTTAAAAATGCAGGAATCTTCTTTTTGTATATTGTGAATTCGGGTTTGGATGAGTAGGTCAATTCAAACTCAGATAACCCGGTCTGTGTTTGAAAATACCCCAGGTCTTCATGGAAATAATATCGGTCGATTTTCTCTAAGTTGGCAATGGGAATGAATTTTTCCTGGCCAACCCCGGGCTCAATCCTTAGATCTCCTGATTGAGAGAAGCAGATACGATAGTCAAGGGGTAAAGCGATGGGATTGTGTTTAATGTCAAGGTAATTGGACCAAAAACCCATGTCCAACTGTGCACCCGACAGAAATGCTGAGATATTTAAGGTCCACACAAAGAAAGGCGCTCCGCTAAGTCGAAGGATGAGCTTTACACGATGGTTTTTCATCCACTCGAGATCCATGTCCAGAGCATCTTTCTGATGAAGAAGAAATGCAAATTTGGCCACGCGGAAAAGTGGTGATCCCTCATACAGGCACTTTTTTGATGGTACCCCTTTTGAGATCATTTTAACCTCACCGGGGGAGCGTTCGAAGCGAATGGCTGAATCCAGTGCCTTTCCGTCGCGTTTCGCCAATGGACTCTCATTCTTGAAAAGGTATGCGGCTATCCGTGGAAACTCTTCAATATCTGTGAGGTCCAGGCAGGGGTTGCTATCAGGGGAGAGCTTCGAACGAAGAGTTTTGGGGGACATGGATTGGAAAAGTCTGCTTAACGGGTAGGTCATGAAGTCTCTATGAATCCAACGCTCTTCAAATGGCCAGTTCTTTCCCAACTCGTAGAGCACCAGCATATGCTCACATATCATCCCATTGTTCGCATCCCGGCAGTTACAGTCAGCCTCTACAATGTCATCATCTTTGAGATGTATGCGCACATAGAGACCCCTGTTTTTTTCTGTCTGAACAAAGCCGAAAATTGTTTCACGAAAAAAATCAATAAATGGAACTCGGTTGTTCAGGATATAGACCCGGGCTCTCCCAGACAGATATGAGTCAGATTCTACCATGTTCTATTCAACTCCAAAAGCACCACCTTGTCGGAAATCTAAATCGAGATAATTCGTCCATCCAAGAAAATAATGAATCATCAGGATTTGAAATCACAGTTGAGAATTTTCGGACAAGGTCCGGGCTCATTTCAGCTTGTTGCTCAATACCTGAACAGGAGCCCTGGGTTGTTTACAAAAGGAATAGCAACTCGTGATATGTGGGAAGATCCCATTCTCGGGCATCCACCAGCTGTTCAAGTCGATCAGCAAATGCCCTGACGAAATCCATTGATGGAATGACCGTTTGAGCATAGTTATAAGCTGCCTCCCTTGGATCCTCAATTTCTCGCGCCTGTTCCAGGGTTTTTTCAAGCTGTTTACGACCTAAAATGACACCATTGATGTTTGTAACTAACTCTTCCATATATTCGATCTGGCTGGTTACGCTATCTTCTCCAAGAAGTTCTTTTGTGTTAGCGATCGAATCTCCAAGAAGAACCTGGTACCGGAAGGAAGAGGGCAGGACAAAATGCTCAAGAAGTCGTAGCAAGGTTGTCGCCTCGATATCGATTGTCTTTGCATAGCCTTCTCGTTTTACATGGAGCCGGGCCTCCATCTCTTCTGGATTCAGAACGCCCATTCCTGAGAACAGCGATTTAGCGGACTCAGAATCCCAGATATCAAGGGCCTCCGGAGTTGTTCGGGTGTTGGGTAAACCAAGTGTTTCGGCCTCTTTTTCCCATTCCTTCGAATAGTTGTTCCCATCAAATCGAACCGTTTTACTGAACTTAATGTGGCTTAACAAGATCTTGAGTACAGTTTTTGCATCTCTTGTTTCGTGTTTTTCCAGCTCACTGTTGAGTTGGTTTAAACTCTCAGCAACAGCTGCGTTCAGCGTGGTGATGGGCAATGAGATTGACTGTCCCCCTCCCACTGCACGAAACTCAAATTTATTGCCTGTAAAAGCAAATGGAGAGGTTCTATTTCGGTC
>Ga0316190_10003117_pt1 | contig 12040 bp, 10 predicted proteins | sample Eddworburrow2_MG_FD_204929 | JGI IMG/M metagenome (GOLD analysis project Ga0316190, IMG submission 204929) | Coastal sediment microbial communities from Maine, United States - Eddy worm burrow 2 | ecosystem: Environmental > Aquatic > Marine > Coastal > Sediment | place: USA: Maine | collected... | reverse complement strand
TTCTGAGAGAATTCGCAAAGGTGGAAACCGGTAAACTGTCTTCGAAGATTAAGAGTATTTTAAAGGGAGACCGCCTTAGCGCGGTTTGAAAATCCCGGCATCCAAAGCAGTACCGGCGATCAACGCAACGGTAAAGGCAGGTTTAAACCATGTTCGAATTGAAGATCGTTACCCATTTCGCTGCTGCCCATCAGTTAAAAATGGTCGCGGAGAAGTGCGAAAACCTCCATGGGCACAACTGGAAGATCGAGGTCTGCCTGAAAGGTGAAAAACTGAACCCGGCGGGCATACTGATGGATTTTGGTGAGGTCAAAAAAGAGGTTGCGGATATCATGTCGCATCTCGACCACAAATTTTTAAACGAAATCGGTCCGTTTAACGAAAAATACGCACCCTCTTCCGAAAATATCGCTTATTACATTGCCACCGAATTGCAATCGGCTCTGAAAAATCGGCCTGTCTGCGTCAGCCGGGTCACCGCCTGGGAGTCCGACAACGCGTGCGCCACCTACATCCCCGCTTAAATCTTTTTTGAACCACGATCCTCTTTCCCACCGTTTAATCGACCGTGACACGACAGCAGCTCGTCTCGCGTTATAATTGCCGAGACCTGATCGACGTGCCGAAGGATGTTGGCGAGCCCTCCCTCTTGACGATCCACGAGTATAACCGCCATGACGACCGTCAGGCCCTCGGAACGGGCCCGTTCGATGGCCGTCACCGTCGATCCGCCGGTGGTGGCCACATCGTCGATGATCACCACCCGGTCCGACGGTCTGACATCGCCTTCGACCCAACGAATGATGCCGTGATCCTTGCGGGTCTTTCTGATGGAGAAGGCATTTATCGGCTTTCCGTTTAGTTCCGAAGCAAACGCCGTGGCCACAGCAATCGGGTCGGCACCGAATGTCAGCCCACCGACACCGGTGACGGCGAGGTCTTTTATCGTGTCGAACACCAGATGTCCCGCCAGATACATGCCACGCGCACTCAGGGTCGTCGGCTTGCAGTTGACGTAATATCGACTCGACTGTCCGGACACCAGTTTAAAAATCGGCTCTTCACTGTATTGGAAGGATTTCCTGCAGAGCAATTCGATGAGTTCCTGTTTCATCGGCCCGGTTCCTCCGACACCGACCGGTGGTTGCGGGTTGCACCGGCGGTAAGAAAGGCGTAGCATCCAAGTTAAAGTTGATTTCAAATGGCGAATTGGATATATAAAAGCCTCCACCGATTTTGGAAGAAGCCGGATAAATGGGTTTCAGTGGAGGCTTTGAGCAAGGAAAACTGGAGACAGCACTCCTTGAACTCGACCCCGTGTATATCAGCTGATTTCAAACCGGTCAATCTCAAACCACTGGAGAGCGCCTGTGCAAAGACATGCTCACGCCCAGAAGGGCCGGCGGCCAAGCGGTCTCAACCGTTGGCTGAAAATTTTTTTTGTGTTGGGTTTTTTTCTTTCGATTCCGTGCAATAGCGGTGCCCAGGAATCGGAGACCCCGATGACCCTGCGGGAGGCGGTGGAAACGGCCATCACCGCCAATCTCGATCTGCAGAGTACCGGACAGGAGATCGAAGCCGCCCGTGCCAACCGGAAAGTCCAAAAAACCAATCTGCTGCCCACGTTCAATGCCAGTTATCGCGGTGTCCGCAACGACAGTGGGCTGGGCGGATTTGCTACCGGCGCCACTCCCAGCGTGGGCGATACGTTTACCCTGACAACCGGTTTCACGCAACCGCTGTTTCAGGGTTTTGCCCTGATCAATCAGTACAAGGTCGCCGAGCTGGGGGTGGACGTTGCCGAACTGAGCCAGCAGTTTACCCGTCTGGAGGTTATTTTTCAAATCAAACAGGCCTACTACAACGTGTTGAAAGCCGAAAAATTGCTCGACGTCGCCCGCAACACGGTCAAGGTCCTGGAAGCGCAGGAGGAGGTGGCCCGCAACTTTTACGAGGTCGGCATGACCCCGTTGAACGACCTGCTGCAGGTTCAAGTTCAACTGGCGAATGCCCGCCAGAGTCTGATAACGGCCCAGAACAATCTGGATACGGTCGGTTCGGAATTCAACGTGATCCTGCGCCGGCCGGTCAACGCACCGGTTATGCTCGTCGACATCCAAACCTACACACCCCTTGAAAATGAGCTGAACTACTACCTCGGCCTGGCGATTCGTAACCGTTTGGACATTAAAATCGACGACCTGAGCATCCAGATCGCCGAAAAGGAAGTCGACATCGCCCGCAAGGACTACTACCCTTCGATTGTGCTCGAAGGGTCCTACTTCAAATCGGGTAACGACTGGGCCTTGAGCGACACCGAGAATTTCTCAAATCCTGACGGTTGGTCGTTCACGACCATCGCCTCCTGGGATTTTTGGGAATGGGGCCGCACCAAATACGGTGAAAGCGAGAAGCGCCGCCGTCTGTCACAGACCAAAATTGCCCGGCAGAAGACAATCGATCAGGCCCGATTGGAAGTGGAGGTTTCGTATCTAAAGGCCCGGGAATCGGAAAAGAACATCCTCGCTGTCGAAAAGGCGGTCGAGCAGGCCAAGGAAAATCTCCGCATCACCGATGAGCGCTACAAAGAACAAGTCGCGACGTCGGTCGACACCCTGGTGGCCCAGAATTTGCTGACCAGCACCCAGGTCAATTATTTCAACGCGCTCTACGATTTCAAAATCGCCAAGGCCTTTTTACAGAAAGCGGTCAATCTGGAAATTCTGGAATGAGAGACGGTGAAGAGAAAACCGCCCTAATCCGCATGTTCCATGTTTACCGCCACTACGGCGCCAAAACAGCCGTGGTCGATATCAGCCTTGATATCTACAAGAATGAACTGCTCTTTATAAACGGCCCGAGCGGTGCCGGCAAAACCACGCTTCTCAAACTTCTTTATCTGGCAGAGCCGGTTTCAGACGGGCAGATCCTGGTCAACGGGATGAATCTGACGCGTATTCCCCGCAAGAAGGTTCCCTTCTTGAGACGCAACTTCGGCATCGTTTTTCAGGACTACAAACTCATTCCGACCAAAACCGTTTATGATAATGTGGCGCTTGTTCTGGAGGCAGCCGGCCAGAAGCGAAGACTCATCAATAAAAAGGTCAAAAGCGTTCTGCGAACAGTCGGCATGGAACAACGGATCAATGCGCTGCCGCCGACGCTATCGGGCGGTGAGCAGCAGCGCGTGGCCATTGCGCGGGCGGTGGTCGGCGATCCCGAAATCATTCTGGCGGACGAACCGACCGGGAGTTTGGATGCTGCGGCCGCCGACCATGTTATCGGCCTTCTGAGAGCTTATCACACCCGCGGTGCGACGGTCATTATCGCCACCCACGCCAAAGAGCTGATTCGAAACGCCGGCAATCGCGTGGTCCATCTCAATGCCGGCCGACTGGTGAACAGGCCTGAAATTTGATCTATAACCAGTGGGTCGCGGTGACCTTTTAAATGGAATTTTTATTTTCTCCGAGAATTTCGGACCCCGAACGGCACCGCGTTGCTTAAGCGGTATTCCAGACGACAGGCAAGGAATTGACGATGCGGTATCTGAAACGCGCCTTGCAGGATATTCGGCAAAACCGGTTTTTAAGTCTGGTCACGATCGTCACCATCGCGCTTTCGATTCTGATCGTGAGTGCCTTCGCCCTTTTTTTCTTAAACGCCAATGACCTGATAAACGCCTGGAAAAAAGGGGTTCACATTATGGTGTACCTTAAAGACGGTGTCGCCGAAACCGAGATCTCCCGGCTACAGAAATTGCTGCACGGCATGGTCGGCGTCGAGGAGGTGGTCTTCATATCACGCGATGAGGCGCTCAAAAAGATGAGAGAACAATTGCCGCGTCAAACCTTCCTGCTGGACAATCTCAAGCAAAATCCCCTGCCCGATGCATTCGAAGTGCATCTGCTGCCGGCCACCCGCAATTGGGAAAAAATTGAAAAACTCGCCGAACAGTTCGAAAAACTACCCGAGGTCGAGGAGGTGGAATATGGCCGCGGATGGCTCGGTCGGTTTGCGGCCGTCTTCAATCTGTTCCGTCTGGCCGGTTACGCTCTGGGAACGTTGTTCTTTATGGCCGCCGTCTTCTTCGTCGCCAACACGATCCGTCTCGTGCTCTACTCCCGCCGTGAAGAGGTCGAAATCATGCGCCTGGTCGGCGCCGAAGACCGTTTCATCAAAACCCCCTTCTATATCGAAGGCATGCTCCAGGGTGCCTTGGGCGGCATCATCGGCCTGGCGATGTGTTTACTTCTTTTTCTGGTCGTTTCTTCAAACGTCACTCCGGAGCTCTTCGGCGGCGTATTTCAGATCCGTTTTCTGCCGATCAGGATGCTTGTCGCAATGGTGTTGACCAGCATGATGGTGGGCTGGCTGGGCTGCTTTGCCTCTCTAAAACAATTTTTTAAATAGTGCCCATCCACGGTTTCATTAAGGGCACTGATTAGTTTCCGATCCAGAAATGAGCAATTTTCTGCAAGTTCAAGGAAATCAAGGAATTGCGCGGAGGCGTACTCGTGTACGCCGCACAAGTGATTCCGCCGATTGACGCCGAAATTGCTGAAAAGGGCCATTTATGGACGGAAACTAAATAGGAACCGAGTATGCCGCAAATAAACACGGCGCCGACTTCCCGCCTCGGCATTTTATCACGTTGCATTTTAGCAATTGTATCCGTCCTGCTGGCGGCACCTGCGCTGCAGGCCGCAGAAATCGGTGTCGTCAGCGTTGACAATCTCAACCTGCGGCCCGAACCCGGAACCCGGCAACCGCCGATTATGCAGCTCAAGAAAGGGACCGAGGTCGAAATCGAAGAACATCTGGACGGCTGGCTCAAGGTCCGCCACGCCGGCCGGGTCGGTTATATTAAAAACAGCAGCGACTACGTGCACGTTTTGGAGGCGGCCGCCAGCCAGAAGGTTCAACCGACTGAATCTGCCTCTGCGCAGCAAATCCAGGATTATCGCCGGGAGTCTAAAGACCTGAAACGCAAAATCGAGGAAACCGAGGCCCGTTTCCAGGCATTCACGGATCGGGAGGCCACGGTTTTGAGCAACCTCGCCGAGTTGGACTATGCCATTGACCGCGCACGTCGACGCGTCAAAGCCAACCGGGACGAACTCGTTGACCTGGAAGACCAAATCCAGGCCAGTCGGGAACGCTACAAACAATTAGTCGACAGCGTCGATGCCAATGAGGCTTACGCCGCAAAACGACTGGTTGCGCTTTACAAACTCAATCTCAACGGTACTATTCCCGTGCTGGCCTCTTCCGGCTCCATCTTCGAGATGATCAAGCGGAAGAAATATCTGGAGCGGATTTTGGCCCATGATGAGCAGGTTCGCCAAAGTCTGCTGGAGGAAAAGTTGAGACTAAAGGAAATCCTTGATCAACTGGATGCCCAGCAAGCTCAAAAAAAGCGCCTCGAAGCCGACATCGATGCACAAATCGAGAAGCTGTCCCGCAATCGGACAGACCGCTCGCGGGTTTTGACGCGGATACGGTCCGAAAAATCGCTGCAACTCGCCGCCATCGAGTCCATGAAGGCTGCTGCGAAGACCTTGGACCTGACCGTTGAAAAACTGGTTGCCCAGCCGAAGCCCCGGAACGCAACGGGTCAGCTCGATTCATTTTCCGATTTTAAGGGCTTGCTAAAGATGCCTATCAGCGGTAAAATAATTTGTTTTTTCGGCCCTCAGAAAGACACCAAATTCAACGTCAGCGTCTTTCGCAGCGGTATCGACATTCAAGCCCAGAAGGGCGCGGTCATCCAAGCCGTGTTTGCCGGGCGGGTCCTATTTGCCGACTGGTTCAAAGGCTACGGCAACATGGTCATCATCGATCACGGAGACGGCTACTACACCGTCTATGCCCACCTGGAAGAGCTCTTCAAACAAAAGGGATATTATGTCAACACCGGCGAAGACATTGCCACGGTTGGTGATACAGCGTCGATGGACGGGCCGATTCTTCATTTCGAGGTGCGCCATCACGGAAAACCGCTGGATCCTATGGAATGGATCGTCAACGGATAGATTATTGATAAGGAGTTGCTGAATGACAACCAAGAAAAAACGGCATGTAAGGCTTTGGCTGGCGGTGATCGCGTCTGTGATCTTCTGGACTGTCGGAACCGGTTTCGACAACCAGCTTTCAGCCGACAGTGAAGAAACCTACAAGGGGCTGAAGCTTTTTACCGAGGTAATCGAAATTGTTCAAAAAAACTATGTCGACGAGGTCAATTCGAAGGACCTCATCGAAAAAGCCATACAGGGCATGGTACGCGGCCTCGATCCGCACTCCGCCCTGCTGCCGCCGGATGCTTTCGAAGACCTGAGCATCGACACCAAAGGCGAGTTTTCGGGCATCGGTATTCACATCACCATGCGGGACGGTCTCGTAACGGTCATTTCGCCGATCGAGGGAACACCGGCCTACAAGGCCGGAATCCAGCCCTTTGACCGCATCATCAAGGTCGACGACAAACCGGTCAGTGAACTGCGCGAGGCCGTCACCCTGATGCGCGGACCCAAAGGAACACCGGTCAAGGTCACCATTTTGCGGGAAGGCTCCACCGATCCGCAAGACTTCGAGTTGATCCGGGATGTGATTCCGATTGAAAGCGTCCGCGCCAGTCTATTGAAACCCGGCTACGGGTTCATCCGGATCACCAATTTCAACAGCAATACAATCGAGGACCTGGAAAACGCGCTAAAGAAGCTGGAATCCGGTCCCGAACCCCTCAAAGGCCTCGTGCTCGATTTCCGTGACAACGGCGGCGGACTGCTGGACCAGGCAATCAAGGTCTCGGACATGTTCCTGGATAATGGGTTGATCCTGACGATCAAGGGACGTTTGCCGCGAAACAGCAAGGAATTCAAAGCCCATTCCAACGACGTCCAACGAACCTACCCAATTGTCGCCCTGATCAACGGCGGCAGTGCCAGTGCCTCTGAGATTGTCGTGGGGGCGCTCCAGGATAACCACCGGGCGCTGGTGCTCGGCACCACCTCCTTCGGCAAGGGTTCGGTTCAAACCGTCGAACAGCTGCGTGAGGGCTACGGCCTTAAGTTGACCATCGCTCGCTATTACACGCCGAGCGGTCGTTCCATCCAGGCCAAGGGTATCGAACCGGACATTGTGGTGAGAAAAAGGATTGTGGACGAAGAGGATCTCAAGAGTTCGGATGACGGCCACCTGAAGGAGAGCGATCTCAAAAATCATCTGGAGGCCAAACCGGAAGATGAGGACAACCAGCCCTCGAAGACAGATCAGAAAAAGAAAAAATCTCCTCAGCAGCAGGAACTCGAACTCCGGCACGGACCATTGACAGCAGAAAAACTGCAGCGCGACTATCAGGTGCAACGCGCGCTGGAGATTTTAATCGGCTACGATGTTTTTAAAAACCTGAAGGGATAACCGACGGTCGCCGGTTTCGATCGGAATTGACGTGGTTTCCGGCCCGGAAATGAGCCTTTTTCCGCAAGATCAAGATAGTCAAAGACGCCCGGATTGCGGAGAAGGGCCATTTATGGGTAATCCATAAGTTGGCTCACTGACATTGACAAAAAAAAAGCCTACCCGCAGCAAAAGCCGTAAAAAGGGAAGTCGAAAAAAATCACGCAAGCGGGTTTCTTCCGACCTCATCCTGTTAAAAATTCTGACCACTCTGACGGTTTTGGTTCTGCTCGTCGTGGCCGCCGGCCTTTTCACCCATTACATTCTCATTAAAACCCGGCCATCGATAAAACGCCTGCCGCCGCCGGGCAAAATGGCACCGCAACCGACTGCCGGCATACGGCCCTTCGAGGTTTTCCCCAAAGAAGACCGCCCTCCCGTTGTACCGCTACCGAAACCGAAGCCGCCGGCAGAAGCCCTGCCGAAAGTCGCCATTATCATCGACGATCTGGGGTATGACCGGCGGATAGCCCAAAAATTCCTCGATTTGGATGCCGGACTGACATTTGCGGTGTTGCCCCAGGCTCCCCACACGCGATTGATTGCCGCTACCATCTTGAAAAAGGGAGGTGAGGTGATGCTCCACCTGCCGATGGAGCCGCTCGAATATCCATCGGTCGACCCCGGTCCGGGGGCCTTGCTGTCATCCATGTCGGCGGATGAGCTCACCGGAGAATTGCGAAAAGACCTGTCCGATGTTCCCGGCATCAAGGGCGTCAACAACCACATGGGCTCGAAACTAACCGCCGAGTCCACGCGCCTTTATCAGGTCTTTTCCGTTCTGAAGCAGGAAGGGTTGTATTTCATCGACAGCCGCTCCACCGCCGAAACCGTCGGTCGCCCATCAGCCCGCTTGTTTCAGCTGCCGTTTGCCGAACGGGATGTTTTTATAGATCACGTTCAAGACCCGGATTTGATTCGGTTGCGCGTCAAAGAGCTGATTCAGATCGCCCGGAAAAACGGCGAGGCGATCGGTATCGCCCACCCCTCGAAAACGACCCTCCGAATTTTGGAAGAAATGCTCCCGATGCTGAAAAAAAAAGTTCAGCTGGTGCCGGCCTCTCAGGTCGTCCACGTCATTTCCTGATAGCCGGTTTCTCCTCTGCCCTAAGTCCCTTTTAACTTATCCAGATACTCGACAAACCGCTTGGAAAATTTTCCAAGGGTGATTACCATAACACATGCTTCGATTGACGATTTTTCGGCCTTGCTGTTTGGAACTATAAATCATGTTCAAAGTCGCCGTCGGTCAGGGAGAAGACCTCGATGCCCGAAGCGCGGTTGAAACCGCGATTTCCCACTGCCAATTTCAGCTCCGGGAGCTCCGGCCGCAGGCCGGAATTGTATTCAGCAGTATCGATTTCGATCACAAGCTGGTGTTGGCGGAAGTCCTGCGCCGTTTTCCGGATATTGAACTGGTCGGCTGCACTACCGGCGGAGAATTTTCATCCGATTTCGGCTTCAGCGACGACTCGATCAACTTGATTCTGTTCTGCGCCGATATAATTGAAATCAAAGCCGGTGTTGGACGGCAGGTCTCCATCGATCCCACGCTCGCGGTTGAATCGGCCGTCGCACAGGCCCGCGAAGACCTGTCCGGACCGGAAACACTCTGTATCGTTTTTCCCGAGGGAATCGTCGCGTCACCGGATGCGGTCATACGGGCGTTGAATCAGATGCTGCCGCCGCTTTGCCCGGTGTTCGGCGGCGTACCAAGCCGCCACTATGAAATTCCCGCCCCAACACTTCAATTTTTCCAAAACGAGGTACTGGAAGATGCCGTCCCGCTACTGCTTTTTACCGGCCCCCTGCGGCACGAATTTGCCATCAGCAACAGCTGGAAGCCGATCGGGACGAAAGCCAAGATCACGGAATCCCGCGATTATGAAATCCGGCGGATCGGAGACAAACGGGCGCTCGATTTTTATCGTTATTACCTGGGCGCTCACCGTTATCCGGCACTGGAATTTCCTCTGGCAGTATACGACGAAAGTGATCAAGCGCATTTTTTGATCCGGTCACCGGGTGACTACGCTGAGGATCAGGGAAGTATTTTCTTCTCGGGACCGATTTCGACCGGTACCACCGTTCAACTGACCGAGGTCACCCGTGAGCGGATCATCGCCGACACGGAAGCATCTGTGGCGACAATGGTGAAGCGCTGCCGGGACGACTGGCAGCCTGCGGTCGCCCTGGCATTTTCCTGCGCCACCCGCAAACAGATCCTCGGCACGCGCACGCCCGAAGAACTCCGGATCCTCAAGGGTTTCCTGCCGGCTCCATTACCGATCTGCGGTTTCTACACCTTCGGGGAACTGTCGCCGCTGCAACCGGGTGAGAGCAGCCGGCTGCACAACTGCACTCTGGTGACACTGCTGATCGGCGAAGAAAATGCGGTTGCCTCGATGGATTCTACCGGGATCGGTCCTGGGCCGTCTCTTCCGACCCATCATCGCGCCGCCGAAAAAGTAGAGCGGTTGGAACGCGAAAACCTCTTTCTGCAAAAAAAGCTGAAGCGTTCGGAACACTACCGTGAAAGGTTGGAGAGAAACAAAGATTTGAGTGATGCCCTGCTGAAAAAAATCAACCGTGACATGAAAAGGGCTCACCGGGAAATCAAGCGAAAAAACAGCCTGCTGAGGAAATCACTGGCCTTGGCCAATGAAATTCAATTGAATCTGCTGCCCCAGCATGATCCGATCGACGAACACCTGGACATCACGGGCAGAATTATCTACTCTAGCGCCACCGGCGGAGACTACTATGACTATATCCGCTTTCCGAAAAGCGCCGGACACCGGCTGGACGTAGTGGTGGGGGATGTCACCGGCCACGGCATCGAGGCGGCTCTTCTCATGACAACCGCACGCGCCTTCCTGCGCGCCCGGACTTTTCAGCCGGGTTCTCTGGCGCAGGTCGTCACCGACGTCAACCGGCACCTGACCGCCGATCTCTACGAGACCGGCCGGTTTATGACGCTTTTCTACCTGACCATCGACCCGGCAGCCGGCCGATTGGGTTGGGTGCGGGCCGGGCATGATCCCGCTATCTTATTCGACCCGGCAACCGGGCATTTCCAAGAGCTGCGCGGCGAGGGCATAGCGTTGGGCGTCGACCGGAGCTGGCGCTACGAAGAACACCAAAAGTCCGGCCTGACCGGTGGTCAGATCATTTTTATCGGCACAGACGGCATCTGGGAAACCCACTCTCCCCGGGGCGACATGTTCGGTAAACAGAGGGTCTACGAACTCATTCGCACCCATGCGGCCGCCAGTGCCGCCGATATTGCCGACCGGGTCATCGAGGATCTCGACCGATTCCGTGAAAACCCGGAACCAGAAGACGACATCACCCTGGTCGTCATCAAGGTTAAGGGCCCCGGCAAGAAATAATTCCACCTCTTGCTTGTCTTATGGCCCGTCTACTGTGTTACATCCACCCACACATATCCCGATATGCGCAGGTGGATGTGCCTTGTAGACAAACCATAATCCGGCGCAATCGTGTGGAATTGTTTCTTACCGTGACCTTAAGATCGGCCATCCGGATACCGCAATGGCGATTGACAGGCCATTAAATTTGATCTAACCCGATAAATAAAATATCACAAGGTTCAACACCTATGGGACTCTCTTTTATCGAAGGCAACGAAGCCATTGCCTACGGTGCGGTGACAGCCGGCTGCCGCTTTTTTGCCGGATATCCCATCACCCCGGCCACAACGATTTTCAACACCATGCTCAAACTGCTGCCGCCAAGCGGCGGCATCTGCCTTCAGGGCGAGGACGAAATCGCCTCGATCGGCTTTTGTCTCGGAGCCGCCATGAGCGGTCTGAAAGTCATGACGGCCACCTCCGGTCCCGGTATCAGCCTCTATAGCGAGCAAATCTCTTTTGCCGTCGGCAGCGAAATCCCGATCGTCATCATCGATGTCCAGCGGTTGGGGCCCTCCACCGGTTCGGCCACGCGCGGGGCCGACGGTGACATCAACTTTCTGCGCTGGGGCAACAGTGGCGGACTGCCGGTGATCGTTCTGGCGCCGGTGGACATTAAGGATTGCTTTACCCTGACCGTGTGCGCCTTCAACCTGGCTGAAACCTACCGCTGTCCGGTGTTTATCGCTTCCAACAAGGAAATCGGCATGACGCGTGAAAGTGTCGACCTGGAAGTCCTTGAAAGGCCGCCACTTGTCGACCGCGCCGCGCCGCCGGACAGGGCCCACTTCCAGCCGTTTCAGATCTCAAACGGTCAAACCGTGCCGTATTTTTTGCCCATTGGCGACAGCGTCCCGGTCCGTCAGACCTCTTCAACCCACGGTGCGGACGGATACATCACCACCGACGCTGAAGAAATCAGATCCTTTCAAAGGCGGTTGCAGGACAAATTGCAGAGCAGCGTCGAGCACTACAGCTTCCACGAACTCATTGCTGAAAACGCCCGGACCCTGCTCATCGTTTACGGGGTAACGGCCCGGGCGGCCGCGGCCGCCTGCCGGCTCGCAAAACAGCAGGGCAACCCGGTATCCCTGCTGGTCTTAAAGACCCTCTGGCCGGTACCGGAAGCCCTCATTCGCCGATCGGCC
>Ga0316190_10003116_pt1 | contig 12041 bp, 7 predicted proteins | sample Eddworburrow2_MG_FD_204929 | JGI IMG/M metagenome (GOLD analysis project Ga0316190, IMG submission 204929) | Coastal sediment microbial communities from Maine, United States - Eddy worm burrow 2 | ecosystem: Environmental > Aquatic > Marine > Coastal > Sediment | place: USA: Maine | collected... | reverse complement strand
CCTATTGCTCTTAATACATAGGATGGTTCCAGGGAAGCTGATGTACATGCCGATCCTGAGGATACGGATATTTCTTTGATACCCATCATCATTGATTCTCCCTCAACAAAAGCAAATGATAAATTAAGATTACCTGCTATTGTCTGGTTTTCATCGCCATTGAGGTAAATTTCATCAAGTTCTGCTGTTATCCCATGGTGCAATCGGTCTCGTAACCTTCGAATCCGTTTCTGTTCTTCACCTTGATCTTTTTCGGAAATTTCGATGGCCTTAGCAAGTCCCACTATTCCAGTTACATTCAAGGTTCCTGACCGCATACCTCGTTCATGGCCTCCTCCGAATAGGATCGGAGATAACCTTACTCTTGGTTTTCTCTTTCTGACGTAAAGTGCACCAACACCTTTAGGTCCATAAATTTTATGTGCAGACATGGATAAGAGGTCGATACCCATTTTCTCTACATCAATGGGTATCTTTCCAAGACTCTGTGTGGCATCTGTATGGAAAAAAACCCCATGTTCTCGGGTTATTTTTCCTATTTCTTCAATTGGCTGAATAACTCCAATTTCATTATTGACATGCATGATACTCACAAGGATGGTGTCATCACGAATAGCAGACTTCAAGTCATCCAAACGGATCATTCCATTTTTTTGAACATCCAGGTAAGTCACCGATCCCCCCTCGTATTCCCATTGAGCACAAGAATCTAAAACAGCTTTATGTTCTGTTTTAACTGTAATAATGTGTTTACCTTTCTTACTGTACAGGCGAGCCAATCCGAGAATAGCCAGATTGTCACTCTCTGTTGCTCCTGATGTGAAAATAATTTCTGAAGCTTGTCCCGCTCCAATAGCACGAGCAATAGTCTCTCTTGCAGAATCAACAGCCTGTTCAGCTTCCCAGCCATGACGATGGTTTCTGCTGGCCGCATTACCATAATGCATTGTGAAATAGGGCAACATCGCATCAAGTACCCGCGGATCCATGGGTGTGGTCGCCTGATAATCCATATATACGCTCTTCATCTTATACTCCAATACCTACAATTTCTTTGTTTTTCTTATTAATTTTAGCAAGTGTTATTTTTGAAAAGGCTTCTTCCATAGCCTCATTAATCATTTCCATGTGCGGTACAAGACTGCATGTTCCTTTCACCCGACAAACCTGATGTCCTTCTGTTTTCTTTGTACAGTCAGTTAGTGAAAGTGCTCCAAAAAAGAATGTATAGACCTCATTTAAAGTTAATTCCTCAGGTGAAATCAGTAGACGATAACCACCTTTTGGTCCTCTAAACGATTCTATGACCCCACCTTTTTGAAGTTTCTTTAGCAGTTTCGCCACCTGTTGATAGGGCAACTTTGTTATTTCTGCCATCTTGGTGGCTGCAACGAGTTGATCATTTCCCTCATCCATTAGAGCAAGTAGAATGAGTATGCCATAATCTACTTCTTTTGGTATCTTAAGCATGTGTCCCCTGTGAAACGAATTAGGACTAAATAAGTCCTATATAAAATTATACGCTACTTTTTTTTTTTAGCAAGTTGATTTGTACAGGAACTTGTATGTTCTTAAAATATAATTTCAGAAGATCGTTTCTTAAGGTTTGTGTTTATTCTTTGTTTTTCAGATTCTCTTTTAAAAGAGGTGCAAAGGTTCAGTAAACTAACTTTTAGTCCTCTCATTTTTAACCTTTTTTCTAGTCCACCCTCTTACCAGAAACTAACAAAAACGAAACAACTTTTCAGATCACAAATGTGGAAAAATATGTTCAACATTTGTACAAAAGGTCACACAATATGTTTCAAAATACGGTGAGAAGTTGCTAATCGTATGATTGCAAATAGCTTATAATATATATAACTTAAGTTATAGAAACGATTGATTTTAAAAATTTTTTTACTCGCTCCTTGAATCCAAAAATTTCTTGTGTTAGGCTTTCTCTTCAATGCTAGCGTGTCATCTGTAAAGATCTTGTATTGAAGACCCATTTGTTGTTTCTATTGTTTCAGTCGTGTTAAGTTCGGAAACACTTTAAGGAATGCTGGTGGTTAGTTACTATCAATCGAATAACTATTAGATGTCGTGTTAAAAATGTCACTGCTTTTGGAGAGGGGAAATCGTTGTCACAATTATGGGAGCAGATTCTTTGTAGCCTCAGAGAAAAAGTTACGCCAGAAGAAATTGAATGCTATTTTAAAGATATTGAGGTCCTGGAAGAGAGTGACCATGAATTAAAAATCATTAAAAAAGATGCATCAACGATTGGGTGGATTGAAGAAAACTATTTTGAGAAAATCCATGAGGTTATACAAAAGCTTGGTAAAAAGCCGGATTTTTTAGTTCAGCTACTCAGTTCCGATGAAGTCAAACAGGATCGATCACAGCGTTCACCTAAACTAAACAATAGAAAAAATGACCAAACCAAGATCAAACTTTTTAGAAATTACACATTTGATCATTTTGTTGTTGGCCAAAATAACCAGTTTGCACATGCTGCTGCCCAATCCGTAGCTGATAACCCCACCGCTTCATACAACCCTCTTTATATTTATGGTCCTTCAGGTATGGGGAAAACTCATTTATTGCACGCTATTGGTTCAAAAATCCTTCAAACACAGCCTAATCTGAATCTTTGTTTAACAACATGTGAAGAATTCACAAATCAATATATTTACTCTTTGTCAAAAAACAAGGTACAGGGTTTCCGTGAACATTTTAGAAATGTAGATGCCTTGTTAATTGATGATATCCAATTTCTTAGTGGCAAAGAAGCAACTCAGGAAGAGTTTTTTCACACCTTTAATTCACTTCATTCCCAACACTGCCTGATCGTATTAACCAGTGATTGTGAACCATCTAAATTGAAAGCCCTTGAAGATCGTATTATCAGTCGTTTTCAGTGGGGTTTAATCGCTGATATTAATCCACCTGCTTTAGAAACAAGAATTGCCATTCTCAAAAAGAAGGCGAGCCATGAAGGTGTTAACATTCCTGATGACGTCCTTTTATTCATTGCCAATAAAAGCAAGAGTAATATACGAGAGCTTGAAGGGGCAATGAATAAGATTATTGTATATGCTTCAATTAATCGTCGACTCATAGATATGGATCTTGCAAAACGCTGCCTAAAAAATATGATTTCAGAAGAAATTATTTTGGTCTCCTGTGAGCGAATCCAAAATCTTGTGGCTGAAAAGTTTCGTATCACCAAGAAGGATATCTGTTCAAAAAATCGTTCTAGGAAAATATCAGAACCTCGGCAGATCGCCATGTACCTGACACGTCAACTTACCGGCATGTCATTACCTGAAATTGGTCAGGCATTTGGGAACAAACACCATTCCACAGTTCTTCACTCGATCAATAAAATCGAGAAATGTATGGTCGTTGACAAATACACACAGGATCTCATTGACTCTTTTGAACATTCACTTACATAAAGTTATGCACAGGAAATTAAAATGCAAACACATCATAACAATGTGATTATTTTCTTTTCCACAACGTTCAACATGTGCTTCTCCTCATTGCCTGTGGAAAAATGTTTAAAACTCTTCTTTTTCCAACTTTTCCACATCTATAAACAAGTTGTCCACAGCCATTTTTTCTTTTCAACAGGCTTTTTTTCAACTACTCCCTTCTTTTTTATGAGTTTTCCACAGTTTCCACAGGTTATAATAAATATTATTAAAAAATAAAAAATAATAAGGTAATGTACAGTATGGAATTTATAGTTAATCGTCAAATGCTACATAGTGAACTTCAACTCATCAAAGGTGTCATTGAGAAGAAGAACACAATGCCTATTTTGTCCAACGTTCTGATAGAAGCAGCTAATAACCAACTGGTTCTTAAATCGACTGATTTAGATGTGGGCTTTATCTGTAAATGTCCTGCCCAGGTAATTGAACCAGGTGTGTTCACCATTGATGCACTTAAAATGCAGGATATTCTTGGAACTTGTTCCGAGCAACAGATGACATTTTCAATGAATGAAGGAACACTCTTAAATGTCCATGCAGGAGAAGATTCAAAAATACAATTTGATGATATAGAGACAATGAGTGTTGAAGATTATCCAACGATACCTACATACGATTTTACTGAATCAATTTCTTTAGATGCTTCTTTTCTTTCAGAATGCCTTAGCCTTGTATTATTCTCCATTTCTGCTGATCCTCATAAATATGCCTTAAATGGTTGTTTTTGTAAGATTAAAGATGGCATATTAGAAATGGTATCAACCGATACTCATCGTATGTCTGTTCTTAAAACCTCGATAGATGATGATACGTTTGATATCGAACAATTGATCCCAAGGAAAACCATTATTGAAATAAAGAAAATGATTGGATCTCCTGAAGGTGATGAAAAAATAGAAATTGGTTTTTTTGAGAATAGAATGTTTTTTAGATATATGGACAGAACACTTTTTTCAAGAGTTATCGATGGTACTTTTCCTGATTATCACAAGGCCATTCCCATTAATAACGATAAAGTGTTCCAATTCAAAAGGGTTCAATTATTGGAAATTATGCGTAGAAAAATGGTATTTCTCAGCGATAAATCAAAACTGGTGCGCATGCAGTTTACGCCCGGAAATATGAACGTCGTTTTGATAAACAGCCAGCGAGGTTCATCAAAGGACAAAGTGGACATCGATTATGAAGGTGAGCCATTTGAAGTTGGATATAATGTTGCCTATTTCTATGATTTCCTTAAAAATATGAATTGTGAAAACATTGAGATGTACCTTAAACAGACTGGAAGTCAGGGATTATTCAGAATATTGAAAGATGATTTGGCATATGATTATAAACACGTCATCATGCCTATGAGAATTAATGGTTAAACTTTGTGGATAAAAAATTTTATTTCTTCAAATTTTAGGAATCTAGATGATAAGCCCATTGAAATGGACACGGGTATTCATGTTTTCTTTGGGAGCAATGGTCAGGGCAAGACAAGCCTTCTGGAATCGATCTATTGTCTGTTGACGACTAAAAGTTTCAAAACGCATTTTATTTCTGAATGCACTAAGTTTGGGGAAAGTGAATTTAATATAAAAGGATCGCTCATCAAAAAGGATGTGGTCTGGTCACTTGAAATAGAAAACAGACAAAAAATAACCAATCGTTTTGTCAATTCAAAAAAAGAAACACCTTTGGATTATCTCACAAAGGGATCTGCAATTATTTTTTCATCGCGAAGTAAACGTATTGTGGATGGGTCACCTGAAGAGAGACGAAAATTTTTAAATCGTATGATCAGCCTCGTTGATTCCAGATACCTGATACTCCTTAGCAAGTACCGACGGCATAATCACAACTTAAAAAAAATTATTCACAGTCATAAACCGGATCTGGATCTATACAGAAGTTTTAAAAAAACAATGCTGCCCATTTCACTGGAGATAGCCAGGCGACGAATAGAGTTCATTCATGAAATAGAAGAAAAATTCAAACATATTTATGCACATATCTTCTCTGAGACTGAATCGATTAACCTCCATTACCTTCAAAAAAATTGTCAGGACATCAATGAGTTTGAAAAAAGATACATGGATAGTTCGGCACAGGAACTGCTCTATAAAAGACAGATAATCGGTCCTCATCTCGATGATCTCATTCTTTCAATGAATCAAAGTTCAGCAAGAAAATACTGCTCATCAGGTCAACTTAGATCCATCGTTTTATCGTTGAAATGTGCCGTACGTGAGCTGGTTTTTGAGAAAACAGGTACATATCCTATATTTTTAATAGATGATATTGACTCTGAATTGGATGAGAGTCGGCTAAAAAACTTAATAGAATTTCTAAATGAGAGAGGCCAGACCTTAATAAGTTCAACAAAATATGGTAAACTAGTAGATTCATGCCGTTTGTACGGTTACGAAGTAAAAAACGGAAAAATAAATCCATTGGGGCAAATGTATGGTTGAATCCTACGGTGCTGAGCAAATAAAGGTTTTAAAAGATATTGAGGCAGTCAGGCTTAGGCCTGGCATGTACATTGGGAATACAGATGATGGATCTGGATTACATCAACTCGTTTATGAAGTTGTAGATAACGCAATTGATGAAGCCCTCGCAGGACACTGTGATCTGGTACAAGTCACTCTGCATGTCGACGGATCTGTAACAGTTGAGGATAATGGCAGAGGTATTCCTGTTGACGATCACATAGAAGAAGGTCGATCAGCAGCTGAAGTCATCATGACTGTTTTACATGCTGGTGGAAAATTTGATTCTAATTCATATAAAGTATCGGGTGGTTTACACGGTGTAGGTGTTTCGTGTGTTAATTTTCTTTCAGATGAACTTGAAATGGAAATTCGACGAAATGGAAAAATATATTATCAAAAATATGAAAGAGGTGTTCCACAGGATCCCATAAAAATAATAGGTCACTCTAAGAAAACAGGCACAAAGGTACGTTTCCTTCCTGACGCAAGCATTTTTGAGATTATGAATTTCAGTTTTGATGTTCTAAGTGAGCGATTGCGTGAACTCAGTTTTCTTAACGAGGGTGTTCATATCAAAATTATTGATGAGCGATCAGGCAAATTACATAATTTTGATTTCAGCGGGGGAATCGCTGCGTATGTAAAATTTCTTTCGAAAAACAAAGAGTTCCTTATTCCGGAACCTATATCATTTTCAGTTGTTAAGGATATGGTCACCGTAGAATGTGCTCTTTTATGGACACAGAGTTACCAGGAAAACATATTGTGTTTCACCAATAATATTAAGAACCGGGATGGTGGCACCCATTTAGTGGGATTAAAGGGATCACTCACCCGAAGTATGAACACTTATATTTCGAACAACCCTTTGCCAAAAAACGTGAAGGTTCAGTTAAGTGGTGATGATATACGTGAAGGAATGGTTGCTGTCGTTTCAGTAAAAGTTCCAGATCCAAAGTTTTCTTCTCAGACAAAAGATAAGCTGGTATCAAATGAAATTAAAGGAATTGTTGAATCAGTATCAAATAGTGAACTGAGTCGCTATTTTGAAGAAAACCCAAAAGATACAAAAAATATAATCAGTAAAATTGTTGAAGCGGCCACAGCCAGGGAAGCAGCCAGAAAAGCACGTGATTTAACCAGAAGAAAGGGGTTGCTTGATATGGGCGGTTTACCAGGAAAACTGGCCGACTGCCAAGAAAAGGACCCAAAAAAATCAGAAATTTTCCTTGTTGAGGGTGATTCAGCGGGTGGATCTGCCAAGAGCGGCAGGGATCGTTCCAATCAAGCGATATTACCTCTCAAAGGAAAGATACTCAATGTTGAAAAAGCACGTTTTGATAAGGTTATCTCTTCAGATGAAATTAAGCACCTGATAAAAGCACTTGGAACTGGTATTCATACGGAGTTTCAAATTGAAAAACTGCGTTATCACAAAATTGTAATTATGACTGATGCTGATGTTGATGGTGCACATATCAGAACGCTCCTGCTAACGTTTTTCTATCGTCAAATGCCTGAAATTATTGAACGTGGGTATCTTTACATCGCACAACCACCTCTTTTTAGAATTAAAAAAGGGAAGTCTGAAAAGTACATGATGAATATAGAAACGCTTCAGGAATATTTAATGTCTCTTATTCCTCCTGAGACAACGATCCATATTCTAGCGAAAGGTTTGAGTTTAAAGGCCGAAGAATTTACTCCGATGATTAAATTACTAAAAAAGGAACAAGAATTACTTCAGATGATGAAAAGAAAGGGGATTTCAAAACCCGTTCTTGAAGTTCTTCTTGATAACGTCGTTGATGATCTGCAATTTTTTAAGAAAAGAGAGAATCTGGAAATGCTTTCAGATAAATTAAAAGAATGTGATTTGATACTTCAAGGAATTGAAGAGGAAGATGAATATGATGGTTACTGCCTGAACACGGGTATCAAAATCAGGGGACATCAACACGACATAAAAATAGATTTTCATTTCATTCATAGTCCTGAATTTAAAACACTTAAACACTTTTTCAAAGAGCTCGAACAATTCAATCACTCTAATTTCAAAATAGAACTCAAGTCTGGTGATCCCATACTCGTCGATACAAAAGATCAACTGTTGAGTGAGTTAAACAAACTGACAAGAAAGAATCTTTATATATCCAGATTTAAAGGTTTGGGTGAAATGAACCCTGATCAACTTTGGGATACAACTTTGGACCCTGAAAAGAGGACCTTCTTGAAAGTACAGATTGAAGATGCGGTTGAAGCTGATGACTTATTCACGGTGTTGATGGGTGATGAAGTGGAACCACGACGAAAATTTATTCAAGACAATGCACTCAATGTTACAAACCTTGATGTTTAAATATATTTGGAGAAAGCGATCATGAAAATGGAACAATCCATCAGTATTATTAGTGAGATGAAAACATCTTACATGGACTACTCCATGAGCGTTATCGTGGGAAGAGCACTCCCCGATGCGCGAGATGGACTTAAACCCGTTCATCGAAGAATCCTGTACGCCATGTTTCGAGAGGGACTACTAAGCAGTAAACGTTTTTCCAAGTGTGCAGGTGTGGTTGGTGAAGTTCTAAAGAAGTATCACCCACATGGAGATTCAGCTGTATACGATGCTCTTGTACGTCTTGCTCAACCTTGGAACCTCAGATATCCACTTGTAGATGGGCAAGGAAACTTTGGCAATATTGACGGTGACAGAGCCGCAGCTTATCGTTATACAGAAGCAAGGTTAAAGAACCTGGCCGAAGTCATGTTAGGCGATATTGATAAGGATACCATTGATTGGCAACCTAATTTTGATGAGCAGGTACAAGAGCCTATGGTTCTGCCTTCCCGTTTTCCAAACCTTTTGGTCAATGGAAGCTCCGGTATTGCTGTCGGTATGGCTACCAATATCCCACCCCACAATTTACGTGAATGTAATAATGCCATTCTTGCTCTGCTAGAAAACCCTGAACTCACTGTTGATGAAGTCATGGCTCACGTTTCAGGACCCGACTTCCCAACAGGCGGTATCATTTGTGGAACAGAGGGGATTGACAGTGCCTACCGTACCGGACGAGGAAAAGTGATTGTTCGCGCAAAGACACATTTCGAGAACTTTGATGAAGGAAGCCGACAGAAAATCATTGTGGATGAAATTCCATATATGGTCAATAAAGGTCGTATTCTCGAAAAAATAGCTGAGCTGGTAAAAACTCAAAAAATCGAAGGCATCTCTGAGATGCGAGACGAATCGGATCGTCAAGGTATGAGAATTGTCATCGAACTCCGGAGAGGTGAAATTCCTGAAGTCATTCTAAACAAGCTCTTCCAATATTCCCCGCTGCAGTCTACCTTCGGTATCATCATGCTTTCTCTGGTTGACCAGCAACCAAGAGTTTTAGATTTAAAGAGCATGCTCACTCAATTCATTGGATTCAGAAGAGATGTCGTTACCAGGAGAACACAATATCTACTAAGAAACGCAGAAGCACGGGCACATATACTGCAAGGCTACCTCAAGGCACTCGATATCCTCGATGAGCTTATTAAGCTGATTAGAGCATCAAAAACAAAAGTAGATGCCAAAGAAAAAATGATAGCTAAGTGGGATTTCAGTGAAATCCAGGCTAGTGCGATTCTTGAAATGCGCCTCCATCAACTTACAGGGATGGAATACGAAAAAATAACGACTGAATATGAAGAAATACTGAAAACGATTAAAGAATTGAAAGATATTCTTGATAATGACGATGTTCTTCGTGATGTTTTAATTAAAGAAACAAAAGAAATCGGCGAGAAATACGGAGATGAGCGACGGACACTCATTGAGAAGGATTTTAAGGGCAGTTTTGATATTGAGGACCTCATTGCCGATGAACAGGTTGTTATCACTTGTTCCAATAAGGGCTATATCAAACGAACCCCTGTCAGTATTTACAAGGAACAGAGAAGAGGCGGAAAGGGACGCCTGGGAATGAAGACGCATGATGAGGACTTCGTACAGGATGTCTTCATCGGCTCAACACATGACTACCTTCTTATCTTCTCAAACCTTGGGAAGGTTTACAGGTTAAAGGTTCATCAGATTCCTCAAACAGATCCAGCTACAAGAGGTAAGGCCATCATTAACCTTGTAGACTTTGAAAAAACAGAAAAGCCTGTTGCTTTCTACACGGTAAGAGAATTCCTCGATGACGTATATCTCTTATTTGCTACCAAGAACGCAACAGTCAAGAAGACGGCCCTTTCTGCATTCAAACACATACGGAATGTAGGTATCCGTGCAATAACCATTGTTGAAGGCGATGAGCTGATTTCTGTTAAGGAAAGTGATGGCGAGAGTGAAGTATTCCTCGCAAGTCGCAAAGGTAAAGCAATCCGTTTCCACGAATCACAGGTTAGAACGTCAGGCCGAACATCCATGGGTGTTCGAGGTATGAAACTTTCTAAAGGTGATGTCGTTGTAGAGATGGCAATTATTCATGGTGAAGGTGGTCGCATCCTGACCGTCAGCAACAATGGGTATGGCAAAATCACCTTAATTGATGAGTACCGCAGTCAAGGCCGGGCCGGATCGGGCATACTCAATATGCGTGTCAGTGATAAAACAGGACCACTCGCTGGTGTAAAATACCTTGTTGATTCTCCATCGGTTCTTCTGATGAGTCAACTGGGTAAACTCATCCGCATGGATCTCTCAACTGTACGAAATCTGGGTCGCGTTACTCAAGGTGTAAGACTCATTCAACTCGATGATGAAAAAGACCAAGTGATTGGAATAGGGTTAATTCCTGATGATGATTTAATCTCAGAGGAGGAAGAATGAAGTTATTTCTAGACACAGCAGACCTGGATGAAATAAGACAAGCCGCAGACCTGGGCCTAATAGATGGTGTTACAACCAACCCGAGCCTGGTAGCTAGACAAGGTTTGAGTCGGGATGAGGTTATCGCAGAGATATGCAGCATCGTTGATGGCCCCATCAGTGCAGAAGTCATCAGTACGGATTTTGAAGGCATGGTGGCCGAAGCAAAAGAAGTGGCACAACTCCACGAGAACATTGTGGTGAAAGTACCCTTAACCGAGGCGGGCCTCAAAACAGTTCACACACTCACACCACAGGGAATCGACTTTAACGTTACCCTTTGTTTCTCTGTTGCGCAGGCACTCTTGGCAGCCAAAGCAGGCGCTCGATTTGTATCACCTTTTGTTGGAAGATGGGATGACATCGACCTACCGGGCATTGAACTCATACCTGATATGGTTGCCATTTATGATAACTACGGCTATGACACAGAGATCTTGGTAGCCAGCGTCAGATCACCACTTCATGTAACTGAGGCGGCTATAGCAGGTGCTGATATCGCGACGATTCCATTTAAAGTTTTAAAGCAGATGATCAAACACCCGCTCACAGATATTGGGGTCGAAAAATTCCTCAGTGATTATCGGTCTACTCAAAAGTAGATTGTTCCACGTGGAACAATTTCAATATGTATTCTGTTAGCGATACCATTGCAGCACCAGCAACACCTGTCACTAAATCACCATTAACGCTGATTAGGGTGTCGGGTGATGGGTGCTGGAATTTGTTGAAAAAGCGTTTTGTGCCCAGAAGTGGGGAACCCAAAGCATGGCGGGCCAGTCTTGGAGAGTGGGTCGATGACCAGGGTGAGATCGACGAGGTTATTGTCACAGCATTTCAAGATGGAGCATCATACACAGGCCAGGAGATGTTTGAGATTTCCTGTCATGGCAATCCTGTCTTTGTTGATGCAATCATGCAGTCTCTATACAGGCAGGGTGTGCGCCTGGCCAAACCGGGAGAGTTCACAGCTCGTGCTGTGTTAAGTGGGAAAATGACGCTTTTTGAGGCCGAGCGTGTTCAGGCGTTAATTGAAGCAAAGACGCGGTACCATGCTGAATTGATACGTAAACAAGAGAAAAGCCCTCTTATACCACACATGAAATCAATCGTGGATCAGGTGTTAAAAGTGCAGGCACACATTGAGGCCAGTATTGATTACGGAGAAGAGGATATTGATGCGTTGGAGATTGATAGCCTTATCGC
>Ga0316190_10003115_pt1 | contig 12042 bp, 12 predicted proteins | sample Eddworburrow2_MG_FD_204929 | JGI IMG/M metagenome (GOLD analysis project Ga0316190, IMG submission 204929) | Coastal sediment microbial communities from Maine, United States - Eddy worm burrow 2 | ecosystem: Environmental > Aquatic > Marine > Coastal > Sediment | place: USA: Maine | collected... | reverse complement strand
AGCTGCATCCGGACTTACACCATCCATCTCAAAACCCAGGGTGTCTGCCCACACCAACATAGGAGGCTGATCTGTATTTTGTACTGGCGTGCGAATAATTTCGCGGGTAGTCGTACCATGACAGTCCACAGCACAGTAGCCATCTGCTGCAAGGCCACCTCTGAAATAGGAGCCATCACTGGCGGAGAGGGTCAGATTCGCGGGGTCTGGCGGGTTACCATACACGGGAACAGAGGTTATATTGGCATTACGATACCAAACCTTGATGCCCTTCTTAAGCCCCTCCGAAGCGTTAGAATCAACATCCAGAATGTCGCCGGTACGGATCATGGCAAAATTCTTCGTGCCATGTGGATTGTGGCAAACAATACAGGTCAGGCGACTGTTCCAACTTCCAGACCAATCAACAGAGGTTATTACGCCATTGTGATTAAGATGGCGAAAATGCAGATTTTTGGTGCTTTCATAGATATCAAAATAGTTAGTGGTATTGGGCAAATCATTGCCACCACCTGATGCATTAGTAATTGCTTCAAAATCATGACAGCTAAAACAGAGCTGGTAGTTCGACTCTTTCACATCAGGATTACCCAGCAACGGGATCACCAACGGCAATTTCAGTCGGTAGCCCGCCTGATGCTCTGCCCCATCACACCCATCTGCACAATCGAAGGAGCGTTGGTTGCCATCAATATGCGGCATTCTGGGATCATGGCAGTCATTACACTCCTGCCCTGGGCCAGGCTTGGAGCCACCACTGGAGGGTATACTCTGATCTGTCGGCAAACCATGGCCAGTTTTATAGAAACCCCAGCCGGTGCCGTAGTTATAAGGATCATTTTCATCACCTATAACGGGGGGGGCAAATACATCCACGCTACGACTTATCCCGGCTGTTGCATCATAGCCACTGGTATTGATATGGGATGAGTACTGCTCAGCGTCATGCCGCTCATCATGACAGCCGGCACACCACCTCTCTTTGCCCGGCTTAAGGGAGATATTGTCAGCACTATAGACACCATTGGAGCGCCAGTTATTTTTAGCACCCACTGAGTTGCCCACTGTTTCTACGCCATTGTAACTACCATTGGGGCTATGGCATGAATCACAAACATCGGTCTCATCCAATGTAAAGAGGCCATCTTCATTGCGGTCTGTGCCCGACTTGAAGGTCGGCATATTGTAAATATCGTGACAACTATCGCAGTAGATACCTGGGCCACGCCGATCATCAGCACCTGCGCTGGCAGGCGTCGTCTCGCCCCAGCCATTGCCTGAAGTAATCCAACTCTCGGTATGGGTGGAGTGGGCCGTGGTGGAGCCAAAACCACGGGATGGAACCTGTGACAGGCGTGAGGCATTGCCGGGATTGTAGGGGTATTTGCCATCCACCATGTAGTAGGTGCCCTCTTCATGGCCGTGGCACTCTACGCAGAGATTAACATTGGTGTAGCCCTTGCCGTGGCCAAAGCCGCCGATATGTTTATGGCATTTAGCGGTACAGGTCTCTCCAGCGGTACCGTTGGGGTCGCCCCGGTCGGCATTGCGGTGCATCTGGTCTTCACCCTGGCCATCATTTCTGAAGTGACCTGTTTTGGTGTGACAGACTTGGCAGACGCCATCCAGCACGCTGTCGCTGTCCGCATAGGAGTTGGAGCCGCTGTTGTTGAAGAATTTGACGGTTTTCCATTCATTGGTACCCGGCACTTCGAGGGCACTGTGGATGAGCTTGCCGTAGACAACGACATACTTATCACCTGGGCTGATCTGCTCAAGGTTGATGGCACCATCAATGGTAAGGGTGTTTGCGGTGTTGCTCAGTACTCGGTAGCTGAGGTCGCTAGCGGGCCAGCCAACCTCGTTTGTTGCTTTGATGTCTGGGAAGACAACACGTCCGGCATGTTCGTCGATTTCCCAGCCTGCTTCATTGTCTGTCAGGGTGCTGATCATGGCACCTGAGGTGACGTTGTCTACGGTGCCGGAGGCAAGGTAGGTCTGTTCTCCAAAGGCACGAACCTGGGGCTGAGAGTGAGGCCAGTGGCAGGTTCTGCATTCGATGTTCCATTCGCCAAACTGGTTACCGGTCTGTTGGCTGGAGTGGGGCACACGATAGGGGGCGAGCTGGGGGCCGGTGTGGCAGCTCCAGCAGAGGTTGTTCGGGTTGGTGTCATCCACGCCCATTTCAGGATGGGGGGTTGAGGGTTTCAGCAGTTTGATCTGCCCGCCGTTGAGGTCATGGCAGCTGAGGCAGTTGAGATCCGGAATAATGGGATTGGATGGCTCGTGTGGAAAATCCAGGCCATGGGCCATGACGCTGATCAGCATCAGCGGTAACACCAGCAGGATTCTTGTGAGGGTTGTTGTTCTTTCCTTCATCATTTGATCTCTTTCCTACAACTGAAATTCCACCTTCATGTGGTCAGGCTACCGCGCAAACGGCATATTACCACACTCAAACAGGTGGATATCCCCCTCATCAAACTAGGACAAGAATCAAATTACTTAAATATCATTCATATATAAATCTACCTAAAACAGTCCTCCCATAGTACTTTTCCAGACCAGCAACCTCCTCTCAACTGAGTATTCAAAACCCGCTTACACCCACATCCAATAATTTATTGCTGTCGAACACCCTCTATTTGCAGCTCAAGAAACACCTCCCGTGAAGCCGGCCCCAATTTGTAATTAATGCCAAAATCAGCCAGCACCAGATGAACCGTACCTGAAAACCCACGCCGATAACCGCCCCAAGGATCTGCACCATGTCCCATGTGAGTAACATCAATTTCAACAGTCCGAGTAACACCATGCAGTGTTAGATCCCCTTTCAACAGCATCTTTCCATCCTTTAATTTCTGAAAGGAGGTAGATACGAAGGTGGCTTTTGGATATTGATCTACATGAAGAAAATCAGCGCTACGCAGGTGTTTATCACGCTCGGCATGATTGCTATCAATACTGGCTGTATCTATTTCAACCTTTACCTGCATTGCAGCGGGAGCCTTTTCGTCATATGTGAAATGCCCTGAAAATTGGTTAAAACGCCCCGTTAACCAGCTGTACCCCAAATGTTTAATCTTAAAATTAATAGAAGCATGTGCACCTTTGGTATCAATAAGATACTCAGCAGCCTGAGTTGAGGCACTGACCACCATACAAAGCAGCCATGCCATGGACACCAAATAACGTATTGTTTTATTCATATCGTCTCTCCTTTTATCTGCTTAAAAATGACCCGCTCAATGCGGTCAATCATTGGTTAACGCCCCAACATCCGTAATAAGGTTCGATCCCGATCAATAAAGTGGTGCTTAAATGCTGCAAACATATGCAATGCCGCCACGCCGAGTAATGTGCTGGCTAATATAAGATGCATCTTACCCGCAATTTCAGCCTGCTGATCAATTCCCAAGAGTACGGCTGGCAACTCAAACCATTCAAAAACCGGTAACGCACGTCCATCAGCCGTTGATATAAAATAGCCGCTAACCATAACCATTAGCAATAACAGATAGAGCAGATAATGCACCAGTTTAGCCAATAGACATTCCCAGCCCGCATGACTGGAAAGCGGCTCTGTAGCTGGAGAAAATTGGCGCCAGGCAATACGCACAGCGACAACAAGAAAAAGCAGCACACCAACACCCTTATGCAACCAAGGGCCTCGATGATACCAGGAATCATAATAGGTCAGAGCTGTCATCCATAGCCCAAGACCAAACATTGCAATAACTGCCATAGCCACAATCCAATGCAACAAAATCGCAATCAATCCATAGTGTTGCACATCATTTTGCAGCCTCATAATGACTCCTTATATGTTTTAAAAGACCTACTTTTACCTTATAAAATAAACCAGCATTACAATCCCTTCACCATTTCACACTTAACCTGCTGCTTTCATCTTGAATAACACATTAGCGTGTACTAATATTCTAAGTACGCACATTACATCAATGCAGGATCATTGCAGAGGAAAAGCTCAGCATACTGACATTCGTCAAAATTATGTTGATAAATAGCTTTACACCTCAGTCACAGTCAACTGGATATGGCTTACCGTATTAGCTGGAACCGTTATGCCATTTTGCTTTCCAAAAGCTACAACGCCTTACAGCTCTTACTTAGAATCCATATCAACAAGTGATTATCTATATATAATATATGGTTACCTGCTGCCCACCACACAACCAAAACATGTGCTCACTTTCATATTGAAGGTCGATAGCTATTTAGGAGCAATGTGATGGAAAAATGTTTTGAATATTACGCTTGTACAAAAACCGATTGCATTATGCACAGCAGCCAGAGTTGCCTAAACTGTTGGGATGTAAAAGACACCCTAAACCATTCATCCGACTTGGAAAGTTTAAACGACAAATTCAGCGAAAAAGGCTTCAGTAAATGCACTTTTTGCATCTATAAAAAACAAGCATTAAGCCAAATACAATATCTAAAGTAAGCCACATTTATTGTGCACAATAGATATAGCTATATCTCATAACATAGAGTATTCATGATGAACGACAAGCTATCCAGCATGCTGAACAACTCCATTCTGCTTGAATTGAATGTCGGAAAACTCTATCGGTTATTTTACGAAACATTCCCCGATCATAAAAAATTTTGGTGGCAACTACATCTTGAAGAGGAAAATCACGCTTCTTTAATTAGATCCATAAAGGAGCATTTTGAACCCATAGGAAAAGCACCAGATGATCTCTTATCTTCAAATTTACAAAGACTTCAGGATTCAAATGCCACAATAATATCACTCATAGATAGATACACAGAAACAGCACCATCAGCAGAAGAAGCATTTAATGTTGCGCTTAAGCTCGAGCTAACCGCAGGAGAGATTCATTACCAGGATTTTATGAATAAAGATCAAAGCTCAATTTTAAATAAGACATTTCAAAAACTAAATCAAGATGATAAGAACCATGCTGCACGTCTATGTGCATACATGGAGCATACCAATATAGCCATCAATGATGAGTTTAAAGAGTGCTGCTAGCAGTACAGTTTAACCTATCAATCAAACACTGCATCCAGCATCACATCAAATATGACGCGCGTTTTTTTATTCATCAAAACAATATCTGACCCTACAATCACCCTAATATAGTCAGTTGGCAACCAATGCATATGCCTCTTTAGATCTATGGGCAGATCTCTACCCTGCAGTCCAGGCGGCAGAGAACCCTTCTTAGCTAACCGTTTTTTCAACCCAGGTGGCAAATGCTTTTTCTTGGCCAAGCCAGGTGGCATATGTTTCTGCTTCTTTTTATACTTCTTTTTATGTTTTTTATTATGCTTTTTGACGTCTTTATAATGCCTGTGAATTAACTGTTTTTCACGATCTGAAAAGTATAGTTTAAACCTTGCACTATCTGTGGCAACCTCAACACTACCCCTAGTTGCCCGGGGTGCTGTTGTTTGGCAACCTGCCAATAGCAACAGCAGCAGAACAGACAGCACGGTAATTAGCGTTCTCATGATGACTCCTAAATTTATATTAATTACATCTTTCAAATAACAATGAATAACGAAATATTAGTTTAATTTACAACCCGCCTTATTAAATATTCTGCTGCGAGCAATACCCCACTTATTTAAGCGATAGAGTATTGATGTATAAACTACACCTAAACCATAGATTACACTACGTTGAAAATTTATAGAGGAAGCCTCTTTAAAATATTTTGTTGGACAGGAGACCTCACCAATAGAAAACCCAAAATAGGCAATCTGCGCCAACATCTGATTATCAAACACAAAGTCATTTGAATTTTCATTGAGCGGCAAAGTCTCTAAAACCTCTCGGGAGAAAGCGCGATAACCTGTGTGGTATTCAGAAAGTTTTTTTGACATCAATGTATTTTGAAATAGCGTAAGCACTCGGTTAGCAATATATTTATAGAGTGGCATGCCACCCTTCAGCGCACCCTCAGTCAGTATTCTGGAACCAAGAACAGAATCATAAGCACCCACTGCCACCATCGAGGCCATAGCCACTAACAGCTTTGGCGTGTACTGATAGTCAGGGTGCAACATGATAACGACGTCCGCCTCACGGTGCAGCGCCACCTGGTAACATGTCTTTTGGTTTGCGCCATAACCTTTATTCTCAAGATGAACAATGGTCTTTATCCCTAGCTCTTTAGCAAGAGCTGCAGTGTGATCTGAGCTTGCGTCATCCACCAGGATGACATCATCAACAAAATCAGAATCCACCTCACTAAACGTTTGCCTTAGTGTCGCTTCAGCATTATAGGCAGGCATTACTACTGCAATTCTTTTACCATGAATCATAATTATTATTTACTGAAGTTGTTGCTGTAAGTATCTTGCCTTCGCGTAATCTGGCTTAGCCGTTAGTATTGCATTGATTACATCAATTGCATCCTGTTTGCGATTCAACGCCACAAGCACCAGGCTGTGATTAAATTGCACATCCAGATTATTTGGCGCACTGCTTACAGCTCTTTCAGAGTATGCCAATGATTTTACAAACTGTTGTTTCTGATAATAGATAAATGATAGATCAGAAAGTGCTTCCGTGTGTAAAACATCCGACTCAAGCAGTTGCAAATAATAGTTAGCTGCCTGCTCAAGATGATTTAGATCCAGATTAATTTTAGCCAGTTCAAATATTATATTTTGCGTGTGCAACCCGGCAGGGAGCAGCTTTTCAAGGTTAGCAAGCAACAGTGCTTTTAGCCCCATGTTGCGGTAAAAGGCATTTAATATAAGACGGCTATCAGGCCGCACATCATCAGCTGGAATAACTGAAGCGGAAGAAAAAATAATTGGTTGGGCACTCCCCAGGGCATCATTTTTCACAAAATATGAAGCCGCATAATCGTAGTAGACCAATGACCAATCAGGATCTTGATAAAGCGCTGGAGCCAACATCACTGATTCCGGAGAGGTGTGATGCAACAGTGCAGAGTGAATATCATATTTTGCAGCCCACCGCTTCCACCTCGGAAAGCTTGTTAATGCCTCTTGTTTGGCCATAAAAAACGGCGCGCCATAGATCTCCCAACGACCATCCAGAAATGGAATACGATCAGGATAGAGATGATAGAGGTAGAAGCCCCCAAGCCGATTGGTGTTGTAGACCTGCCCCTGGATATTGTGCCGCTTGATAAAATCAGGCAGCCCGTGTGGGAAAAAATCAGGCGTCACTCCCAATCGGGTACGGGCAGGGATCTCCATATCAAGATAATAAGCACCCGATAGTGGATATGCACTCCAGCCCATAAGCACCACCAGCAGCACTCCCTTCAAAGCCTTATCGATATTTGGCTTAACTGTATGCTGGGACAATTTACAGGCTAAGTGCTCTCCCACAAAAGGAGCCGAAGCCAGCGCAAAAAGCACAATATTGCGCCGCCCCGTGAATGCCGCCAGACAGAGTGCTCCGACAATCAAAAGCCGTGGAATAGAAAGCTGCCTTAGATTAAGCGCAACCGAGACCACCACCAATACCATGAGTGCCACAAAAAACCAGACAGCTGAAGCCCCCATTGCCTCCTCACCAAAGGTGGGACTCAACTCATTTACCGCCTGCATATAGCCCGGCGCATCCTTACCCACTTCACTAAACAGCAGCAGGCTATACTCCACAGCACCTGTACCATAGGGTGATACCAACAGGCTCAGGCAAATCAGCAGCAGTACCACAGAAAGCCGATAAAAGTGATTCTCTTTACCACGTGCGAAACAGATGGCATGAAACAGCCAGTAACAACCCACCATGAAGGGGCCAATCACAAACAGGCCATGGCTATTGACCCAGATAATCTGCAACACCACTAAAAAGGACACCTGAACTGCTGTCTGGTATTTGGCCCGCCGTAGCAGCGGATAAAATAGCGCTATCATCAGAAAGGTAATAATCTCAGGCCGAGGCAAAAATCGCTCAGCCGATGCCCCCATAACCAAAAAAGTTATAAAAACTGCCGCAGCCGTGCCGCTATAGGTTTGAGTCTCACGGTAAACAACAAGAAGTGTCAGCCCCCAAATCAGCACCATAAAAAATATCGGGCCATTGAGTCCAGCTAGGGAGTGAAAAATGACCAACACGACCTGAAACAACCAGTGTGAATCATGATAGGGTTGATTGAGCGCACCGGCAGAATAGATATTAATCTCTGGAACCTGAAAGGTTTGCAGAATGTCTCTGCCAATAACCAGATGCCACCACACATCCAGCGAGCAAAGTTCATGCACCAAAAAAGCAGTGATTACCCAAATAAGCGCAACAGGAAGCAGTTTATTCAGCACATCTATGCGCCCCACCCCTTCAGGGCCAGCATGCAAAGTTTTTCCAGACAGATTTTTGTTAGGCAGACGCGTGGTCATTCATTGAACTTAATCGACTAAACTCAATTCACTGTAGCATGTTGGTTTTGCAATGCAATTAAACAGCAACAAAATCAGACGCATCACACTGCTCATACTGCTGCTGGGGTCAGCCACCTGGCTCATAACCCATCACGGCCAGTTTGATACAGAGGCCTTGGAATCCTGGGTGAGTGCAACCGGCACCTATGGGCCCCTGGTCTATATGCTTATTGCCGCGGCAGCAACTATTCTTTTGATGCCCGCCTCCTTCTTTGTGCTAGCAGGCGGCGTGCTATTCGGCCCACTCTTTGGAACGATCTATTCACTCTTTGGAGCCACCCTGGGCGCCGCACTTGCCTTCTTGATTGCACGCTACATCGCTGCTGACTGGATTGCCCGCAAGAGCCACGGACGATTTAAACAACTGATTGACGGAGTGGAGTCAGAGGGATGGTACTTTGTTGCCTTTGTCCGGCTGGTGCCTATCTTCCCCTTTTTTCTACTTAACTACGCCTTGGGGCTAACACGCATCAAATTTTATCCCTACATCACAGCGACCTTCATCTGTACCCTGCCCGGTGTCGCCGCCATCACCTATCTGGGCTATGTTGGAAAAGAGGCGTTAGGCGGAGGCGATGCACTGATACAAAAATCGCTCATCGCAGTGGGGTTGCTGGCTATCATGGTCTATCTCCCACGATTTATTAAACGCCTGCACGACAAAGGAAAGCCATCCTCATCTTCCCACCAGAGTCAGTGATAATGCGGGCCAGTAGGTGATGATAAGTACAGCTAATAACAGAATCAGAAACCAGGGAAATGTGGCTTTGTAGAGCTGGAGAATAGGTTTGTTAAAGCGATAGCTGGCAATAAATAGATTCATGCCAACAGGTGGAGTGAAATAGCCGATCTGCATATTCGCCAGGAAGATGATCCCCAAATGCACCGGATCGATACCATAGCCAAGCGCAATGGGAAGCAGTAGAGGCACCATCAATACTATGGCAGAAAAGATATCCAGCATCATCCCCAAAACGAGCAAAAACAGATTAAGCAGGATAAGGAAAGTGATCTTATCTGTTACCAGGGAGCGCACAGTTTCAAACAGGCGAGCGGGAACCTCTGCATCAATAAGATAGCTGGTCGAGGCCAACGACATACCTAAAATAACCAGGATACCTCCAACCAGCACCATCGATTCCCTTATGATTTTTGGTAAAGCCTTTAGAGTGATCTCACGATAGATCACTACCTCTACCACCAACACATAGAAAGCCGTAACGGCTGCCGCTTCTGAAATCGCAAAATAACCACTGTAGACCCCGCCCAGCACCACGATAGGCAGCGGCATCTCCCAAACCGCTTCACGCAGTGCCACCCTCACTTCTGCCCAGGAAAAAGAGGATAGCGGTTGATTTCGGCTGGACCAGACACTCCAAACCGAGAGCATTGCCAGCATCAGCAACCCAGGCAGAATACCGGCCAAAAACATATCATCTACAGTGATGCCATTACCGATACCCAGCTGCTGGGCAATCACTGCATAGAGAATCAAAGGCAGCGCTGGCGCAAAGAGCAGCCCCAGGCTACCAGAGGTCGTCACCAGTCCCAGCCCAAAATTCTGCTGATAACCCGCCTGTGTCAATGCGGGATAAAGCAAGGCACCCAGGGCCACAATGGTCACCCCAGAAGCGCCGGTAAACGCTGTGAACAGCGCACAGGCCACCAAGGAGACAATCGCCAACCCACCAGGAAGCCACCCCAGTAAGGCACGGGTAACACGCACCAAACGTTGCGGTGCCTGGCTCTCACTCAACAGATAACCGGCAAAGGCAAACAGCGGGATAGCCAATAGCACAGGCATCTCTGCAATGCGGTAGAACTCGATGGTCACCACAGAGAGATCTACCTCTGAGCGGTAAAACCCCAGTAGAGCACTGGCAGCAATAATGACAAACAGAGGCGTACCCAATAGGGCCAAAACGATAAGCAGCAGGCCTGTTAGGATCATATCGCCCTCTGGGGTCTAATCCGTAACAGTCCGGTAAGCAGAAAACGCAACGCCATCACGCCAAATCCCAGCGGAATAATCAGTTCACAGATCCAGGCTGGGACAGAGGCAAACAGGATAGAGCCATCCTGCCACTCAAAGTAGACAAAGCGGCCGCCATGCCAGGCCAACACTCCACAGATAAAGGCACTGAAGAGATCTGTCACCAGTCGTGTATAGCACTTTAGCCCCTCTGGTAAATAACGGGTCAGCAGGTCAATCCGGATATGGTTATCATCCCGCGTAGCGGCCATAGCCCCCAAAAGGGTAATCCAGAGCACAGCCACGCGCAGGGTAGGATCAGCCCAACTCAACCCCGTAGCCCAGCCATTACGCATCACAATTTGAAGCGTTGCCAGCAGGATCATGCCCGTCAGCAGTAGCACCAGCAGGCTGTTCTCAATGGCAGATATCTGCTGTTTGGCACGTTGCAGTATCTGAGAGAAGCGTTCACTCATTACTGATCGTCCGCAAAAATATGTATAGCCAGCCAGATACAGTGAGGCTTAGCTGACGTAGCAATAACACGATGCGGCGTATGGGCAGGAATAAAGCAGGTATCTCCACGGCACAGCATGATCTCTTTGCCGTCCAACTCCAATCTCGCCTCTCCTTGCAACAACGCCACCCATTCATCCTGCAGTTGGTTATAGAGTTTGGCTTTAAGCTTATCCGTGCTGACAATACGTTCAACCACAATATTTCGATGGCGCAACAGCTCTTCAAAGCTTTCACCTTGGGATAGGTCAGGAACAGCAGAAAAAAGATTTTTAGAAGGCATACCCTTCATATATAGAGGATTGTTGGGCAGACAGAAACATTAATTTTCAGACAGGCGCAAAAAAGGCCGGAGATCATCGATCCCCAGCCTTTCGATAAGGCTATCAGACGATAGCCTTAAATATACAACTTACTTGCTGCTGCTGATTATGTAGTCAACAGCGGCTTTCAGATCATCATCAGAACAATCTGGGCAGGTACCGCGAGGAACCATAGCAGGATTCACTTTAGAACCATTGATAGCTACTTCGTACAGTGCAGCTGCGCCTTTAGCAATACGAGGAGCCCATTGCTCTTTATTGCCAATCTCTGGTGCCATAACTGCAGCAGCCATTGGAGCAGCGTGGCAGTTTTTGCAAGTTGCATTGAATACATCTTCACCAGAACGGGCCTGGGCGTTAATTCCGAATACCACCATACCGGCAGCAGCCATTGCGATAATGGTTTTTTTCATGCTATCTATCTCCGCGAAGGCCCCATTTCTAGTCCTATTTAAAACTGTTTTGGGGCATTAGTTGTGTAAAACAATAGTTGACCATACGACTAATGTATTAAGGCCAAATAAAAAGAACTGCGATTTATACCAGCGGTTTTGACATTGGTCAAATTTTATTTCCGACCAAGCTACTCAACTTTTTGGCCATTACGCTAAAAAAACAGGGTTATTGACCTGCTGAACCTCTTAAGCCTTTAAGATGCTGGCGCAGCCTTCCCAGCATCTCTGACGAATAGACACCCTCTTCCCCCATTTGGTTCACAGCCTGATCAATAATTGTTCGCCACTGGATAATATCTGCGGGTGATGGACGGGTAAATTGAATGCCCTGGCTCTGCAATGCTTTCTGGGCACT
>Ga0316190_10003113_pt1 | contig 12049 bp, 7 predicted proteins | sample Eddworburrow2_MG_FD_204929 | JGI IMG/M metagenome (GOLD analysis project Ga0316190, IMG submission 204929) | Coastal sediment microbial communities from Maine, United States - Eddy worm burrow 2 | ecosystem: Environmental > Aquatic > Marine > Coastal > Sediment | place: USA: Maine | collected... | reverse complement strand
ATTCGCCACGACCCTGCAAAAAACACACAGTGCCGCGGGCCTCACCCAGCGCCGGGAATAGGCCGTAACGCACTTTCACCGTGTCAGAGACGTCAAGATAACCGCAACTGGCATTGGCGGGCACGGGGTTTCCGGCAACCAACACAAATCCGTCTGCCATATTGGTCGCCAATCCTCTGTTAGAGTCAGGACCCATGAAACTTATCCATTCTGCCGGAGTATGCTTTGCCCCTTACCGGTCATTTGATCACATTTCGCCTGACCCGTCTCTTGTATTGTAGGCAAACCCTTGGTGATTTGCAGCAGGCAATCAACAGGGCTTGAAACCGGAGAAACGTCTCCTAAATATTGCTTGTGGGCGCCGAACCGGGCCCACGTAACTGATCGACACCCTGCCCGTCTACTGGGAGGGTGCAACGACGAACTGCATCGCTTATCGAAAGGATGAACAACATGTTTGATTTGACCCCACTTTACCGTACCGGCGTTGGTTTCGATCGTCTGGCCAAGATGCTCGACGAAGTAAACACCGTGGATACGCCAACTTACCCGCCCTACAACATCGAACGCACCGGCGAAGACACCTATCGCATCACCATGGCTGTTGCAGGGTTCACCCCTGACGAACTGGCTATTGAAGTGAAGAGCAATTCGCTGACCGTAACGGGCCAGAAGGAAGGCCGTGCCGAGCAGGTGAATTTCCTGCACCAGGGCATTGCGGCACGTAATTTTGACCGCCTGTTCCAGCTTGCCGACCATGTCGAAGTAACCGGCGCGGACATCGAAAACGGCCTGCTTCACATTGACCTCAAGCGCGAGCTTCCCGAAGCAATGAAACCACGCACCATTGCAATCAAGGGTGCCGGTAAAAAGGCCAAGCTGATCGAAGACAAGAAAGCCGCCTAAACAGTCGGTTTTCACGGAAATTGAGGGGCGCTGGGGATATCCTCAGCGCCCTATTTCCTATTTCGCTTGCGGCGTTTCTTGCGGACTTTTCGCGACTTTGTATCTGCCCGCACAACCTCCAGTATCTCGCCGTCAAACTGGCTGATCGTTACCCGGTATCGCTTGCGGTCGCGAACCGCCAGGTAGACAAAGGGCAGATGCCGCTTGCAGCGAATCGCGTCGACGACGCGAAATCCGTCCTCGCGCAACAGCCTGGCCGCATCAACACAGTTGAGATCAAAACGCGCATATCCGTCCCGGTCTGGATAGGGATACCGGTAGGGATTATAGCCCGGTGATCCGTAATAGTAGAAATGACCCGACTGCGCTTCTGCCTGCGGCAGGGGCACAGTGATGAAGCAGGCCAGACCAGCCAGTAATAGCGTCAGACCGCGCCGTTCCATGTCTCGACCTCTCTCACCAGTGCATCGCAATCAGCCTTGCTGGTCATGAATGAACAGACAAAGCGGGCGAATATCTCACTCTCTGATACCACGTCGTTACCGGGACCCTCGCCTGGCCACTGATAGGTCACGACACGTTTTGACAACAGCATGTCAAACAATTCTCTCGGCATGATCGCAAACACCTCGTTGGCCTGCACCGGCAGCGGTATCCGCATCTTGCCCGTGGCCTCCAGACCTTCCCTTAGATAACTAGCCATATCGTTGGCATACCGGGCATTATCAAGCCACAGATCATTTTCCAGATAGGCATTCATCTGAGCGCCCAGAAAACGCCCCTTGGACAGCAGTTGCGCTGCCCGCATGCGCCGATGGGAAAAGTCGGCTGCAAGTGCCCTGTCGAAAAACACCACCGCTTCCAGGGCCATCGCACCGTTCTTGGTGCACCCGAATGACAGCGCGTCTACGCCTGATTTCCAGGTCATTTCGGCCGGCGTACATCCCAGCGACACCAGCGCATTTGCAAAGCGCGCACCATCCATGTGCAGTTTCATGCCCCGTGAATGGGCAAGTTCGCCAATCGCGGCAATTTCATCAACCGAATAGACCGTACCCAGTTCACTCGCCTGGGTGACTGACACAGCCGCCGGTTTCGGATCATGTTCGCCGCGCGTGAAACCGTTGAGCACTTGTTCAATGCTGTCCACCTGCAATTTTCCCAGTGGATCATTGACACCAATCAGTTTGGCGCCACCGGTAAAAAGTTCCGGAGCGCCGCATTCATCCACCAGAATATGCGCGTCGCCATGGCAGATAACCGCACCGTATGGCGGGGTCATGGCGGACAGGCACAAACTGTTGGCTGCGGTGCCGTTCAGCACCAGAAACGCCTCCAGTTCACATTCAAACAGGGCACTGAGCTGTTCTTGTGCCTTGCGTGTGTAATCATCTGTGCCGTAGGAGCCTTGCGTGCCTGAATTCGCCGCCACCACCGCTTCCATGATCACGCGATGCACGCCATACACATTGTCACTGCCGAAATTCATACGTTGGATCCCCACACTCGCAGTTACGTCGGTTTGCACCGTCTGGCTATCACAACCGGTTCAGCAAGCACACCCGGGACAGACCAGATAAACCCGTAATCCACTGGCACCAAGACCGCTTGCATATTGGATAGATTTCTGGCAAGACAATTGGCAGTTTAGGTCAGCAAAACTGACCTAAATTATGGCAGACCACCGAAAAAGCTCGAGCAGCAGCACAATGACGGCTAAAACCAAACAGAAACGTCAAGGCACGGTCTGCCTGACCCCGGGAAAACGCACGACGCTCAAACGCTTTTAAGAACGTCAACCACGCAGTTCTCCCAAAAAAGCGGAGGGATTTGCAGGCGAAACGTTCAAGATGGCAGGCCAGGAGCGGAGTTAGTGTCCGTCTGACTGAAAACCCTGCCACCGGACATTCGCCGGAATTCTCCAGATACAGAGTTCTACACCCGCGTCGTGCGGCCTTCGTCAGGCACGAAGCACCAACGTTCGCAAAACAGGCAAGGATCGCCGGACATGACATACCAAGTTTCTGCACGCTCGAAGGCTATGACACAGGCCGGCCTGCCCGCAAAAACCGGTCTCTATGATCCTGCCAACGAACACGATGCCTGCGGTGTCGGCATGATCGCCAACATCAACAACGACAAGAGCCATCGCGTGATCGCAGACGGCTTGCGGATTCTGGCAAACCTGGAACACCGCGGCGCCGTGGGCGCGGACCCGAAGGCCGGAGACGGCGCCGGCATACTGCTGCAGATCCCGCATGATTTCTTCGTTACAGAGGCAAAACGGATCGGCTTCAAGCTGCCCGAAGCCGGCGATTATGGCGTAGGCTTCGTATTCCTGCCCCGTGATCCGGCAGTGCGTGAGCGCATCGAGCAGATTTTTGCCAAGGCCGCCCTGGAAGAAGACCTCGAAGTCCTGGGATGGCGCGACGTACCTGTCAACAAGGACGTTCTCGGCACGTCCGTTCTGCCGACCGAACCGTTCCACCGCCAGGTGTTCGTAGCCCGCGGACCCGGGTTCAAGGACACCGACCCGCTCGCCTTTGCCCGCAAGCTGTTCGTCATGCGCAAGGTGGTATCCAATCGCGTTACCGCCATCACCGACACCGACAGTTCGGGCTATTACGTGGTGTCCATGTCCCCTGACACCATTATCTACAAGGGCCTCGTACTGGGTGTGAACCTCGGCGATTATTATACCGACCTGAAAAACCCCAAGGTAACGTCTGCCCTGGCACTGGTACATCAGCGCTTCTCCACCAACACTTTCCCGTCCTGGCCGCTGGCCCATCCCTATCGCATGATCTGTCACAATGGCGAGATCAACACCCTGCGCGGCAACTACAACTGGATGGCGGCACGCTACGCCACCATGAGTTCCGATCTGTTCGGCGCCGACATGGAAAAACTGTGGCCGATTTCCTATGAAGGCCAGTCGGACTCGGCATGTTTCGACAATGCACTGGAGCTGTTGCAGTTTGCCGGCTACCCGCTGTCACATGCCATGATGATGCTGATCCCGGAAGCCTGGGCCGGTAATCCGCTGATGGATGAAAACCGCCGTTCATTCTACGAGTATCATGCAGCCCTGATGGAGCCGTGGGACGGACCGGCGGCAATTGCATTCACCAATGGCCGTCAGATCGGCGCCACCCTGGACCGCAACGGCCTGCGCCCGGCACGTTACCTGGTCTCCAATGACGGCTTTGTCATGCTGGCGTCCGAAATGGGCGTGCTGAGCTTTGCCGAAGACACCATTACCACCAAGTGGCGTTTGCAACCGGGCAAGATGTTGCTCATCGATCTGGAAGAAAAGCGCATTATTTCAGACGAAGAGCTCAAAGACACCCTGTCCACCAAATATCCCTACCGCGAATGGCTTGACCGCACCCAGGTGCTGCTCAAGGACATGCCGGCCTCAAAGCCGCGCGCACCCCAGACCAATGTTGCCCTGCTCGACCGCCAGCAGGCGTTTGGCTATACCCAGGAAGACCTCAAATTCCTGCTCGCACCAATGGCCCAGACCGGCCAGGAAGCCATCGGCTCCATGGGCACCGACACGCCGCTGTCTGCGCTTTCGTCCAGGCCGAAGCTGCTGCATACCTATTTCAAGCAGTTGTTCGCCCAGGTAACCAACCCGCCGATCGATCCGATCCGCGAGGAACTGGTCATGTCACTGGTGTCGTTCATAGGCCCGCGCCCAAACCTGCTCGACCTGAAAGGCACCTCGCGCCAGAAGCGCCTTGAGGTTCCGCAGCCGATCCTGACCAACGAGGACCTGGAAAAAATCCGGGTGATCGGTGACATCAAGGACAATGATTTCCTCACCATCACGCTGGATATAACCTACCCGGCCGCCGATGGAGCGCTGGGCATGCAGCAGGCACTGGACCATCTGTGTGCCCGGGCCGAAAGCTCGGTCCATGAAGGCCACAATATCATTATCCTGTCGGACCGGATGGCGTCTCAGGACCAGATCCCGATCCCGTCACTGCTGGCGACGTCTGCCGTGCATCACCACCTGATCCGCAACGGATTACGCACATCGGTTGGCCTGGTGATCGAAACCGGCGAGGCCCGCGAAGTCCATCAGTTCGCCACACTGGCCGGTTTTGGCGCAGAAGCCATCAACCCCTATCTCGCTTTCGAGACCATTGAAGACATGCTGCCGAAACTGGCTGAAGAGGTCAGCCGTGAAGAAGCCGCAAAGCGTTATATCAAGGCCATCAACAAGGGCTTGCTGAAGGTCATGTCCAAAATGGGTATCTCAACCTACCAGTCCTATTGTGGCGCACAGATTTTCGATGCTGTCGGGCTCAAGCAGGCTTTTATCGATCAGTTCTTTACCGGCACCTCTACGCAGGTTGAAGGTGTCGGGCTTGCAGAGATTGCAACGGAAACCGTTGAACGGCATCGGCTTGCCTTTTCGGACGCACCGATTTACCGGAATGCCCTCGACGTTGGCGGTGAATACGCCTTCCGTTTCCGCGGTGAGTCACATGTCTGGGGACCTGAAATAGTCGCCGACCTGCAACATGCGGTGCGCGGCAATATTCCCGAAAAGTACCGGGCATTTGCCAAGCAGGTCAATGATCAGGCAACCCAACTCATGACCCTTCGCGGCCTGTTCAGACTGCGTCCTGCCGAAGAGATGGGCCGGCAACCGGTCCCGCTTGATGAAGTTGAACCGGCGGCAGATATCGTCAAGCGTTTTGCCACCGGCGCCATGTCGTTCGGCTCGATCAGCCGTGAAGCCCACACTACGCTTGCCATGGCCATGAACCGTATTGGCGGCAAGTCCAATACGGGCGAAGGCGGCGAGGAGCCTGACCGCTTCATTCCCATGGCCAACGGTGATTCCATGCGCTCGGCCATCAAGCAGGTCGCCTCCGGCCGCTTCGGCGTCACAACCGAATATCTGGTCAACGCCGACATGATCCAGATCAAGATGGCACAGGGAGCAAAGCCCGGTGAAGGCGGTCAGCTGCCCGGCCACAAGGTCGACAAGACAATTGCGGCGGTGCGCTATTCAACCCCCGGTGTCGGCCTGATCTCGCCGCCGCCACACCACGACATCTATTCAATCGAGGATCTGGCGCAACTCATCTACGATCTGAAGAACGTCAACTCGAAAGCCGACATATCGGTGAAACTGGTTTCCGAAGTCGGCGTTGGAACGGTGGCCGCCGGTGTGTCCAAGGCCCGCGCCGACCATTTGACCATTTCGGGTTTTGAAGGCGGTACCGGGGCATCTCCGCTGACATCCATCAAGCATGCCGGATCGCCCTGGGAAATCGGGCTTGCCGAAACCCAGCAGACGCTGGTTCTCAACGAACTGCGCAGCCGCATCGCCGTCCAGGTTGACGGTGGTCTGCGCACCGGCCGCGACGTGGTCGTGGGCGCGCTTCTGGGTGCCGATGAATTCGGTTTCGCAACCGCACCGTTGATTGCCGCCGGGTGTATCATGATGCGCAAGTGTCACCTGAACACCTGCCCTGTCGGCGTCGCGACACAGGATCCCGAATTGCGCAAGCGGTTCACCGGCAAGCCTGAACATGTCATCAACTACTTCTTTTTCGTGGCAGAAGAAGTGCGCGAACTGATGGCCGCGATGGGCTTCAGGTCGCTCGACGACATGATCGGGCGCACCGACTTCCTCGACAAGGAACAGGCCATCGAGCACTGGAAAGCCCGCGGTCTGGATTTCTCGAAAATATTCGCGAAACCGCCTGTTTCCAAGGATATCGCCATTCGCCACAGCGAGAGCCAGGATCATCATCTCGAAGAGATCCTGGACCGTCAGCTGATCGAACACGCTGCACCGGCACTTGAAAACAAGAAACCGGTGAGCTTTGAACTGCCGATCCGCAATGTGGACCGGTCGACCGGTGCCATGCTGTCGGGCGAAATTGCCCGGCGTTACGGACATGCCGGTTTGCCGGACGACACCATATCGATCACCCTGCGCGGCACCGCCGGCCAGAGCTTTGGCGCCTTTGTGTCCAAGGGCGTCACCCTGGACCTGATTGGCGAGGCCAACGACTATGTCGGCAAGGGCCTGTCAGGCGGCCGCCTGGTGGTTCGCCCACCGGAAAACACCGCAATTGTGCCGGAGAACTCGATCATTGTCGGCAACACGGTACTGTATGGCGCCATCGCCGGCGAATGCTATTTCCACGGCGTTGCCGGCGAACGCTTCGCCGTGCGCAACTCCGGCGCCCTGGCGGTAGTGGAAGGCACCGGAGATCATGGCTGCGAATACATGACCGGCGGCATTGTCGTGGTTCTGGGTCAGACCGGCCGCAATTTCGCTGCCGGCATGTCGGGCGGCATAGCCTATGTCCTGGATGAGGCAGGCGATTTCCGGCAACGCTGCAATCTGGCCATGGTGGACCTTGAGCCTGTGCCGGAAGAAGAAGAACTGCTGCAGCGCATTGCCAACCAGTCAGGTGATCTGGAAAGCCACGGACTTGTGGATGTGCAGGGCGACATGACCAGTCACGATGCAGAACGGCTGTTTCAGTTGATCAGCAATCATTCCCACTACACAGCGTCCGGGCGCGCCCGGGAAATTCTCGACAACTGGCAGACCTATCTGCCGAAATTCGTCAAGGTCATGCCGGTCGACTACCGCCGCGCACTGAAAGAAATGGAAGCACAAAATGCCACCGGCGAAATGCTGATTGGCGTCAGAGAGGGCAAGTAAGATGGGCAAGGTTACCGGCTTCAAGGAATTTGACCGCCAGGACCGGACCTACAAGCCGGTTGCTGAGCGGATTTCCAACTATGATGAATTTGTCATCCCCCTGGGTGAGACCGAGGTCAAGACCCAGGCAGCCCGCTGCATGGATTGCGGCATACCCTATTGCCACAGTGGCTGTCCGGTGATGAACCAGATCCCCGACTGGAATGATCTGGTCTATAGTGAGGATTGGGAAGAGGCGTCCCGCAACCTGCATTCAACCAATAACTTTCCCGAGTTCACCGGCCGCATCTGTCCGGCACCTTGCGAAGCCTCGTGCACGCTCAACATTGATGACAACCCGGTTGCCATCAAGACTATCGAGTGCGCGATTGTCGACAGGGCCTGGGAAGAAGGCTGGGTTGTGCCGGAAGTCCCGGAAGAAAAGACCGGCAAAAGGGTCGCTGTCGTGGGTTCAGGCCCCGCAGGCCTGGCTGCAGCGCAGCAGCTCGCCCGTGCCGGCCACGACGTTCACGTCTACGAAAGGCAGGCCAAGCCCGGTGGTCTGATGCGCTATGGCATTCCCGACTTCAAAATGTCCAAGCATCTGATTGAGCGCAGGACAAAGCAGATGGAGGCAGAAGGCGTCACATTCCATTGCAACCGTCATGTCGGCGTCGACACCGACGTTACTGATCTCGAGCGCAGCCATGATGCAGTGTTGCTGGCTGGTGGCTCGGAGGAGCCTCGCGACCTCGCGGTTCCGGGCCGGGAGCTGGACGGGGTGCACTTTGCCATGGATTTCCTGCGCCAGCAGAACAAGCGTATCGGGCGTGAAGACCTCGGCGACGTCATGCCCATACTGGCCGGCGGCAAGCATGTCGTGGTGATCGGCGGCGGCGATACCGGCTCGGACTGTATCGGCACATCGTTCCGGCAGGGCGCACTGTCCGTGACCCAGCTGGAAATCATGGCGGCGCCGCCCGAGAAGGAAAACAAGGCATTGAGCTGGCCGCACTGGCCGTTGAAAATGCGAACGTCTTCCAGTCAGGCCGAAGGCGCCGAGCGTGATTTCGCCGTCATGACCACACACTTCTCCGGTGACAAGGGCCAGGTCAAGACCTTGCACGGAACCCGGGTGGACAGCGCCATGAAGCCGGTCGACGGCAGTGAGTTTGAACTGCCTGCTGACCTGGTACTGCTCGCAATGGGTTTTGTGAACCCGGTGCATGAAGGCATGTTGAAACAACTGTCTGTCTCACTCGACGGACGCGGCAATGTCAAGGCGGACACCGACGCCTACCAGACCAACCGCTGGAAAGTATTCAGCGCAGGCGACATGCGGCGCGGTCAGTCACTGGTTGTGTGGGCGATCCGTGAAGGCCGTCAGGCTGCCCGCGCGATCGATGACTTTCTGATGGGTGCGTCCACTTTGCCCAGATAGGCATCAGGGCAATTCCAGCCTGATTCACTGGGCAGTGCCGGCAGGATCCTTGACGACGGAGAACGAGTCAAACCGATCTGCGGGAGCATCCGGCCAGACACCATCCATGAACAATAGCTGGGCGGCGCTGCCCGGTACGGTCGAACTGCGAACCTTGTCAAACAGGGTCAGCCCTTCTCTGGCCGCCCTTCTGATCGCATCTTCATTGACCCGGGCAATCTCGGTGTAATTCAGGCCGGGCAACTGGGCAGGCTCAATCTTTACCGGCGCTTCGGCACCTGGGCGTTCCGCCACGAAGGCAGGCAGCGCTGCCAGTTCTTCAGGGGTCAGTATGACTTCTTCCTGCAGGGGAACAATCGCCGGACCGCCGCCGGCACCGTCCGCGATGGCTATGTCGGCACGCACCAGTTTCATCAACTCGACAGCAAGCCGGTCATTGCCACCTGCGATGAACTTGACGCCATTGCGCGAGCGCAGCCGCACGATCGTACCTGTACCATCATCGCCGCGATCAGTGTAATTGTCATCACCGTCAGCCAGCAAAAGCCGCAAATCGATATAGCGTACGCCTCTTTCCGCCATGACCTGCCTCTCGACACTGGCCACAACTTTCATGGCGTCATCATAGCTTTTGCGTCTCATCGGCGGTACGCCGATCCAGTAGATCGCAACCTTGTGCTTTTTCAGGGAACTCACCAGCGCGTTGATCTGTTCGGCGTAGGCTTTGCGCCATTCGTCACTGCCGAACCTGAGAAAACCATCTGGTGCATTGATGTCGCGAGCATCGTTTGCTCCCAGCATGATGGCAGCAATATCGAAGGGCCTCGACTCAAGCAGGTTATCGGCTGCCTTGGCCCAATTGTAGAGCTTGGGCCGGGCAAGTCCGGAATTTTCCTGGATGCGGCCTGTTACGGTGACCCGTTCTTCGGTCTCAACAAACCGGTTCATGCCGGCCCACAGGCCAGTACCCAGAACATCACCCATTATGACGATGTCATAAACCTGTTTGCGGGCCGGCAGGTAGCTGGATTGGGCGGCACTTTCCACCACCGGCGCTCCACCTGTCTGTTGGGCCTGAGACGGCACGCTTGCCAGACAGACCAATACCAGTGCGGCCAGAACTCGCTGACAGATGTTCAAAAACTGATTCATGGGTCGGCAGTCTACAGGCCGCGACGCAACCGCTCAAGTAATCTTGCATCAGCATACCCGTCAGGTGTCAGGCCAATGCGATGCTGGTAATTGCTGATGGCACTGCGGGTGCGCGGACCGATCGTGCCGCTGGTGCCACCGGTATCGAATCCGCGCGCGCTCAACAGCTCCTGCAATTCTCGGTTATCAGAGCGCGACAGAAGCTTCAGGTCCGTTGGCCAACTCGCAACATACGGACCCTTGCCGGCCAGCCTGTCTCCCAGATGTGCCACAGCCAGCGCGTACGAAATTGACCTGTTGTAAGCGAGAATGGCGTCAAAATTCCGGGTCACCAGAAATGCGGGTCCATGTCTGCCGACCGGCAACAGCAGCCTGGCGCGGACATCGGCAACACCGAACCTGCCTTGTCCGGCAGGCTTCACGCCCAGCTTTGCCCATGCAGCAACAGCACGTGTCCCCTTCTTTCCGGCCATGCGATAATTGAAACCGCGCGGCAGGCGGACTTCCCAGCCCCATGGCATATGGTTCTTCCAGCCGCGCTTCTTCAGATAGTTGGCAGTCGAACCAAGCGCATCCGGCACCGAGTTCCAGATGTCGCGCTTGCCGTCACCCGTCATGTCAACCGCATAGGCATTATAGGTCAGCGGAATAAACTGGGTATGGCCCATTGCGCCGGCCCAGGAACCGGTAAACTGGTCCAGTGAAATGTCGCCGCTTTGCAGAATATCAAGCGCACCCAGTAATTGCTTGCGGCCATATTCCTTGCGCTCGCCGGAAAATGCCATGGTGGCAAGCGAACGAATAACGCTCATCTTGCCGGTATAGCTGCCGAAATTCGTCTCCATGCCCCAGATCGACGCGACAATGTATTTGTCAACGCCATAGCGCCGCTCAACCGCCTGCAAGGCCCGTGCATGGGTCTCCTGCATCGACTTGCCCCGGGCTATCCGGTCAGCAGACACCCGCTTGTCAATATAGGTCCAGATCGGTGTTGAAAATTCAGCCTGGCTGGTCTGGCGCGCAAAGATGCGCGGGTCCGGCGTCACACCGGCAAAAGCTTCCCTGTAGAGTGTTGGCGAAATACCCTTGCGCCGTGCTTCCGGCCACAGGTCCTCAACAAACTGGTCAAACGCCGCATTGCGGCTCAGGGCTTCCAGCGCACCAATGTCCAGGCTGCGTGACGCGGTCGCGCCAAGCCCGAGGCACGTCAGTAAAACTGACAGTGCCGCAAATCCACGAAGAGAAAATCCAAGCTTTTTCATACTTCCACCAAGCTTCTGCATCAGCCATTGCGCTGTTGCAGGTGTTTTTCCCAGGCAAGAGCACTTGCCACGATAAAATCCAGATCGGCATGTTGAGGTTGCCAATCAAGTACCGAGCGCGCCCGGTCGGCATTGGCAATGATTTCCGCCGGATCACCGGCCCGCCTCGGCGCATCGCGTACATCCAGGGCGAGACCGGCAGCGCGCTCCACTGCGCCGACCACCTCCAGCACCGAATAGCCGCGACCATATCCACAGTTGAAAACCTGGCTTTCAGCACCGCTGCGCAAATATGTCAGCGCATCGACATGGGCCTGCACAAGGTCGCTGACATGGATATAGTCGCGCAAGCAGGTGCCATCGCGCGTATCATAGTCTTTGCCGAAAACCTGAAGGTGATCACGCTGGCCCAACGCCGTCTCACACGCCACCTTGATCAGATGGGTTGCCTGCGGTGTTGACTGACCGCTTCGGCCCTTCGGGTCAGCGCCTGCCACGTTGAAGTATCTCAGCGCGACGTAGGTCAGATCATGCGCAATCGACGCGTCACGCAACATCAGTTCGGTCATCAGTTTTGATGTGCCATATGGCGATATAGGCAAC